>Ga0256404_1006109_pt1 | contig 20368 bp, 14 predicted proteins | sample RumenRJG_01DNA_FD_185990 | JGI IMG/M metagenome (GOLD analysis project Ga0256404, IMG submission 185990) | Bovine rumen microbial communities from Lethbridge, Alberta, Canada - RJG_01 | ecosystem: Host-associated > Mammals > Digestive system > Stomach > Rumen | place: Canada: Alberta | collected...
CACGGACTACGAGAAGAACCACGAGCTCCTGAGAAAGAAAAGAAAGAGCGAACAAGGAATGTCCGCTCAATTAGAGATTATTAACTAAATATACTTGCAAATTTCCATAGGAAGCAAGGGGAGGGGCTGGGGTGGGGTCTCTAACTTTTTGTCAATGAACAAGATACAGCCCCCACCCCGCCCAAAGGGCACCCCTCCCCTACAAGGGAGGGGAGTGGCTGGCGCGACAGTTCGAAGACTATACTGACTTTTTAAAGTGGGATCATAATTGAACCCACTTGAAAAAGTCTTTGTGCTATTTTCTGCTTTCTATTTGGCACGGAAAAACGCGGACAAACACGGTTTTTCTATCATGAATAACAGTGTCTTCAGCGTTTTTCCGTGCCAAATATGACATTTTGCAAGTTGTTCTCATAACTCGCCAGTATATGTCTACTTTTTCAAGTGGACTCATAATTCAAATATCGGAAGTGGCGAAACCGCCGAATGTAGGGCAGGCCCTGTGCCAGCCCCTTCATTCGGCAGACTGCCTGCGTGAAGTTTCCGAAATAGGCTGTTCAATTGGACGTCCTATGTTGGAGTATAAAAGTGGATCTTCTCCGACCATGAAAAAGAAGTTGCCATGCCTGGTGCATCAGCATAACAGGCAGGCTATTTCATGCAATAATGTCGTCGTTGAGGGAATTCCATGCCTTGCTGGCCCGGTATTCAGAGGGCGGCATACCATGGAACATCTTGAAATAACGTTTGAACGACGTGTTATTCATTCCACATGCGTCGCAGATGGCCTCGAGTGTCCATTGCGGATACTGTTTCATCAGCTGGACGGCGTAGTTGACACGCTTGCGATTGATATACTCGGAGAGGTTGGTCGCACCGCTATACTGACGCATGATGGTAGTGAAGCGGTTACGGCCTACGGAGATTACGTCGCAGAGCATTTCACGCGACAAGTCGTGCCTGATGAAGAGTTTTTCCTGCTCTATGATACCATCGAGCTTGATAAAAAGCTGAAGGTTGATGGAATCAACGTCAGATATCAGTCCATCATACCCTGACTGGTTGTCAGCTACTGGGTCATTCTGTAAAAAGTGCATGACTGGATTCGATATTATTTCATGAACTTACAGCCGACTCGGGTACCCTCGTCGTTGATAGCACGGGCAACATAGAAACCTTGGGGCAGGTGAGAGACATTCAGACGCCCAGTGCCACCAGCAACCAAGATATTCTGGCGCTCGATCATCCGACCATCAGTAGTAAAGAGCTCAACCGTGACAGGTCCGTCGTCTTCGCTCTTGACCAGCAACTGCTGGGCACCATAGCGCAGGCGGAAGCCGTTGGCAGAAGCAATCATGTTCCGGTGTATGCCAGTAAGATCGTCCTGTGCGACGCTGACCACATAGCTGCTCAGCATATTGCTACGTTCGATGGTCGGCACGTTCATCACATAGACCTCGCCTGTTCCGTCGGGATAGCGTCCTACGGTAGAGTTGCCATCGTGGGCATCGTAGGCGAGCTTGTCCTTCCAGCTACGGTCGGCAGCTGTCAGCACGATGACTCCACCATCGGCACTTACCTTGAACGAGGCATGGAGTGCGCTGTTGGTGGTCTCGCGCTTGTCGCACCATACGAGCAGGTAGCCGTGGGCGGGAATCTTGGTATTGGCACGAGTGCTGCCCTTTGTAATCTGATATTTCTCGGGAGTCGCCTCATCGTCGCTCAGGAACATACCCTCGACATCAATTTCATGGTCGGTAGTATTGTAGAGCTCTATCCAGTCGTCTTTCTTACCATATTCATTAATAAAACAGCTGTTGGCACCGCTCACCTCGTTGACACGTACCGGCGAGATGTCCTGCTGTGCACGTTCAGCATCAGTAAGTTGCCGGTAGTTTGCAATAAACTGCAGGTTGCTGCCATCAGGCAGGCTGATCTCGGCATCGGTCGAATAGTAGTCGGAAGACGTATTGACGAACTGGGCTAAAATGGCAGCATCCCAGATGATATCGGTTGATTTGCCTTCGTTGTTGTGTACTTCAACAGCAATGACGTTGCTGCCTTTATGGAACAGGCTGGCAGGCAGGTCGAGGGTACCGGTGGGGAACTGGTCGCCATAGGTTGTAGAGAAGGTGTTGTAGTTCACATTGCCTGAAGGCATGTTGAAGCGTCCTGCCTCAGAACCATTGACGTAGATGATGAGTCCGTCGTCGACATAATAGTCCAGCGAGAACATGTCACCGTTGACGGGCGCATTCTCTAAGTTGACCGTAGTGCGGAAGTAGTAGGTAGGTCGCTTGTTGTTGCTGTCACTGCCATAGTCGAGCAATGTGTTCATAGTCTCTTTGTTTGAATAGCCGAGCGGTGCTTTGCCCTGCTTCCAACCCGAGGTATTGTAGGAGGGCGATGTCCAGTTCTTCCCGTCGAGCGAGCCCTGATCGTAATAGTACCAGGACGTGCCCTTGGCTTTCAGCGTAGTACCTACAGAGCCCGAATTGCTGAGCCATCCCTGGAAAGCGTAGCCAGCAGGTGCTACGGCCTTGAGTGTGACCGGCTGGAACATGTTGCCGTCGAAACGTCCCGTAGGAACCTGTTGGCCATTGACGAGCAGCTGTGCGCCCTCGGCATTGCTGGAGAGTTTTACACGTTGGGCGTTGGCCGATGAAAGGCCGAAGCGCGAGTAGTTCTTGAGCATGTTCGTGGCAGTATTCAGGCGGCTACCTAACTTATTCTTCCAGTCGTTATAGGAGTTATATGCCGATTCGCCATTGAGCTGCATGGCCGGCTGCACGTTGTTATAGAGTTCGTCGCAAATCTGCTGTGCACGGGATGCCTCGAAGACGCTACCCCCCATGAGCGAATAGGCATCGATGAAGCGGCGGCGGAAGTCGCTGTTCTGCAAGAGGTTTCTGAACAACGTGACGAAACGGATTTCCTCAGTGATATGTCCCGTTCCCCTTGGGTAGAGTTCATCGAAAGAATAGGTATTCTTGTTCATGAAAAGGTTGAAGGCATCGCTGGTGTTGAATGCAAAGTCGACATCGAAGAACACGAAGCGCCACTTGCCTCCGTCGACGTGGCGGAAGCCCTTCACGTTGTTCTGCGGCCAGTCGGTGCCTCCCAAGTATAACTCGGCAGCCATATAGTTGGCGTATGCATCGATGTCGAGCATCTGGCAGATCTCGCTGTAGGTCTCGCTGTTGGCAGCACTCTCCGAGAGGTTGACCAGCTCTTCGAAGTTGTCGGGCGTGCCGCACTTCTGCACGTAGCCCGAGTCAGGCGACATCTCGAACTGATCGATCTCGTCTTCATCCCATCCGTAGTTGGCATAGACGTAGTGCTTGTTGTTCGGCTCGCGCATATTCAACACACCAATGTACTGGCCATTGATGAACTCGTGAACGGGCTGGTAACTTTGCACGTCAATATCGACTCCCGAATCCCAGATCATATAGCCCAGGGCGGGATCCTTGAAACGACAGCCATTGTCGTTACCGCCGTTGCGTATCTGCAGGGTGCGGTTGCGTATGTAAGGTTTCTGCGTGAAGAAGGGGTAGGGCAAGTTCTTGTTGCCTCCCATCTCCTTGTTGCCCTTGAGCTTAAAGGCACGTGGGCTCCATGCCCGGCTCCAGCCACCGCACATCTCGAGGTTGACGTCCTGATTCAAGGCCATATCGCCGTCGGCAGTGATATAGCTGAAGTTCACGGGGCGCTCCCAGTCCATGTTCCAGTTGCACTTGTCAGCCTGGCCGTTGCCGGGACGACCGTTGGGTCCTTTCTGGAAGACACCGATTTCAGAGCTATAGAGGAAGTCCTGGTCGGATACGACCGAGATGACGGGCAGGTAGTAATCACGATTCTTATAAATATAGGAACGCGTGGTGACGGGTGATGCCAGCATGCCATTGGCAAACAGCCGGAAGCGGTAGCAGGTGGTGCCGTCAACGCGGAACTGCCCGGGACCGGTCTTTCCGTTGGTGAGCGTGGGCAATGAGCCGTCGGTAGTATAGCGAAGGGTACAACCGGAAGGAACGGTGACGTTGACGCTCAGCTGTCCCGTGAACAACTGTGAGGGCTGGTCGACGACAGGTGCAGCCAACTGCTGCTCAGCAAACTTGCGCCCGTTGTTCGAGGCTCCGGGTGTGGCCGACTGGGTAAATCCCCAGGTGCTGCCATTGTCAGAAGTCCGTGCATAGCTGATGCGCTCCATGCTGGCAGGATAAGTCTGCGTGTCGATTACCTCACCGGAGCCATTGCTCAGGGTGATGGTTCCGCCGTCAGTGTCGAGCTTGAACGGTGCGTTCTCTGGTGCGATGTTGTTCGAGTCGAACCAAATGCACTTGTACGAGTGCGATTCAATGACGCCCAATTCAGTCGGGAGGGTCCATCGGTTTCCATCGCCGTCGCTCAGTATCAGTCCGGTAAGTCCTACGGTACGACCGGTAGTGTTATACAGCTCTATCCATCCGTCGAAATTGAAGGCAGGGGATATAAATTCGTCGACATTCGACGCCATGATCTCGTTGATAACGAGCGAACCAGACGTGGCCTCGTTTCGGCTGACGGTCAGCGTGACGGTAGCTCGCTTGTTCGAGCCATCGGTAGTCGTGGCAGTGATGGTGGCCTGTCCTTTTTCGACAGCCGTCACCAAACCATTTTCATCGACAGTAGCCACGGCAGCGTTGCTGCTTGTCCACTTGACCTTCTTCTGCAGGGTGTTCGCGGGCAGCACCGTGGCAGTGAGCTGCAGGGTCTCGCCCACGAGCAGATCGGTATGATCGGCGTTGACAGTGACACTCTGGGCCTTCACGGCATTGCCGCTGAACTCGAGCTTGAAATTGGTGAAGATGCACCAGTTGTCGTTGCGATAATTCTCGTTTTTTAGTCCGATGACGATATCACCTCCGCCCTCAAACTCAAGTTTGTTCCAATAGGCTCCGTTGCCGAAAGCCACACTGGCACTCTCCATGCTGTTGGGGAAGTGGTGCGTTTCGCCACCACCCCACCAACCACCGGAATTATAGGTCCAGCAACCGTTCACGGCTTCTGGGAATTCATAGGAATAAACGCTCAGCAATGGCTGTTCGTGGGAATCGGCGTACATGATTGCCGTCAGGTCTTCCGTACCCTCTCTGTAGGCAGAATAGGCATAATCGTTGCTCCCTACACGATAGAACGCCTGCACACTGAGGCGGTATTTGCCCTGCGGCAGCCCTGTAAGCCCCTGCCAGAAGTTGAACGTTCCGTTCCAGAACTCCATACATTCTGCCCGACAGGTTTGCGAACTGGCATTGCTCGTCCACGACCAATCATCATTATTGTTGTTCTTAAAGTCGGGATTGGTGATGAACACGTCAGTCACGTCAATCCACTCCTGTGCATTGACGGTACTGCACAATGTGAGCAGCACAACAAAGCATAAGGTCTTTATCTTTTCCATCATAGCCATAATATTTGTAGTTTCTGTCTAGTGTCGGCTGCAAAGTTACGGAAAATTGTCGGAATAACAATCATTTTTCAAAAAAAAAACACCCCGGCAAGCACAGAACTGCTTGCCGGGGTGATTTTTTAAGGAGATGAGGGGGGGGCTAATGGGGCTAATTAGGCTAATGCGGCCAATGAGGCCAATGAGGCTCATGGGCCCAATAAGGCCTATAGGAAATTATCCCCGCATCATCTTGTTGAACTCCTCGATGGATATCTTCTTGACGTTCAGCTTCACGGTCTGCTTCAGGGCATTGGTAAGCTTCACGTCGATAGCACGGTCGACATACTGCTCGACATTCTCGCGCTTCTTCAGCTGCTCCTCAGCATAATTGTCGAGGATATCTTCGGGCACTTCCTGCATGCCATATTGGGCAAACTGTGCGCGGACGTCCTGCTTGGCAACGTTTTTCAGGTCGGCATCCTCAATCTTCACGCCAGCCTGAGCAACCAACTGCTCCTTGATGAGGTGCCAAGCTAACTCCTTGATAGAGCCTTCGAAGTTCTGCTCCACATAGTCCTCGCCCTTGTCCTTATTGTTGTTCTTCATCACACGCTTCAGAATAGCCTCGGGGAACTCGAGCTTGCCAACCTTCTCCTCCATGTACTTGCGCACGTCGAGCAGGAACTTATAGTCGCTGCTGCCTGCAAGCTGGGGCTTGAGGCTTTCAACGATCTTCTGGCGGAACTCGGTCTCGGTCTTCACGCCCTCGCCGAACACGCGCTCGAAGAGCTTCTCGTCGACAGCGGCGGGCTGGAAATGACGAATCTCAGTAATCTGGAAGCTGAAGTCGCTGTCCATGTCCTTCACGACATCTTTCTCGACCTTCAGCAGAGCAGCCACCTCGGCATCGTTCTCGGGATAGGCCTTCTTCGGGTTGAAGGTGATGATGTCGCCGAGCTTGCAACCTTCGAACTTTTTCTTCTCGTCCTCACCCTTGATATAGCTGGGCATAATCATGCCACCCTCAGTGGTAATGCCGCCCTCGAGGGTATTACCGTCGGCATCGAGCTGACGGAGGTCACCTTTCAGCGTATCGTTGCCGCTCCATTCTTGGGCATCGACAAACTCGCCTGCCTGTGAAGCATACATCTGCACCTGCTGTTCAACAAGATTATCATCAACGGTGATGTCGTAGTAGTCAATCTTGTCCTTGTCTGTCAGCTCGGCCTTGAACTCGGGAGCCACGGCAATGTCGAAGACGAACGTGAACGGTCCGTCACCTTCTAAGTCCTGGGGCACCTGCTTCTCACTGGGAAGGGGTTCGCCCAGCATCTGGATTTTATTCTCACGGATATACTCATAGAGTTTCTCGCCCAACAGGCGGTTCACCTCGTCGACCTTAATGGCAGTACCATACTGCTTCTTGATGAGCCCCATGGGCACCATGCCGGGACGGAAACCCGGTACGTTAGCTTTTTTGCGGTAGTCTTTCAGGGTCTTCTGGACCTTCTCTTCGTAGTCGGCCTTCTCAATGGTGACGGTCATCAGACCGTTCACTTTGTCGGCACATTCAAATTGGATGTTCATTTCTCTTTCTATATAAAAAATGTGATATTGTTAGTTTTTGGGCTGCAAAATTACTCAGAAAAGGCGTAAAAACGGCATGTTTACCATTTTTTAACGCTCATGCCTTAGCTCTCGCAATCTCTTCCTCTTCTTTCTTTCTGCGTTCTTCTTCCAACAATTGGAAATCCTTTTTCCTAAGCACAAACGAGTTGGTCAGGTATTTCTCACGTACAACGGGGTTCGTGGCCAGCTCTTCGGGCGAGCCGTGGAACAAGATACGACCTTCGAACAGCAGGTAGGCACGGTCGGTGATAGTGAGCGTTTCGTCGACATTATGGTCGGTAATCAGTATGCCGATGTTACGACGTTTCAAGTTCCACACAATAAACTGGATATCCTCAACGGCAATGGGGTCGACACCGGCAAATGGCTCGTCGAGCATGATGAACCTCGGGTTGATAGCCAGACAACGTGCTATCTCACACCGGCGCCGCTCTCCACCGCTGAGCTGGTCACCCTTGTTGCGCCGCACCTTATTCAGACGGAACTCATGGATAAGGTCTTCCATCATAAAATATTTCCAGTCATACTCTGAGAAGTCGGGGTATTTCTCCAAAAACGCCTTCGGTACCGAGGGCTTTACCTTTCTCATCTCCAGAACCGAGAAGATGTTGTCCTCGACGGTCATTTTCCTAAACACCGATGCCTCCTGGGCCAGATAGCCTATGCCCACTTCTTCCTGTGCACGTTTGTAGACAGGATAGTCGGTAATCTCCTTTCGTCCCTGGCCGTCGTTGATGAAGACCTGTCCGCCATTAGGCAACACCAACCCCGTTGTCATATAGAACGATGTAGTCTTGCCGGCACCGTTAGGACCGAGCAGACCTACAATTTCGCCCTGCTTCACGTTGAACTTCACGTCGTTGACCACCGTGCGCTTGCCATATTTCTTCACCAGTCCCTCGGCTTCGAGTGTATAGCTACCCTGCATACGGGCCACCAGGTCAAGCTTGCCGTTGTTTTTTTCCAACAGGTTATTAAACAGTTCTGTAATCTCGCTTTTCTTCATCTTCGTCTTTTCTTCGGAAATGTGGCTGCAAAGGTACAAAGAATTAGGCAGTCTGAGCAGTCAAACAAGTTAAAGGGAGTTAAAGCCCTGCCGTTTTGCTGCAAATGTTGTACCTTTGCACCAAAATTCGTCAGACAATTCCAACCTCATAGCCCAATGTTTCTCACAAAATGGCTGACCGTCTTCGGTCGTTATCTTATTCTCATGGGCCGAACGTTTTCCATCCCTGAGCGGTTCCGCATGTTCTGGAAACAGTATGTGAAGGAGATGGCCCAGCTCGGTGTTGACTCTATCGGCATCGTGCTGCTTATCTCGTTTTTCATCGGTGCAGTCATCTGCATACAGATGAAGATGAACATCGAATCGCCTTGGATGCCCCGTTGGGTGGCCGGCTATACTACCCGCGAGATCATGCTCCTTGAATTCTCGTCATCAATCATGTGTCTGATCCTCGCCGGCAAGGTGGGTTCGAACATCGCCTCCGAACTGGGCACGATGCGCGTGACCCAGCAGATTGACGCCCTCGACATCATGGGTGTCAACTCGGCCAGCTATCTTATCCTGCCAAAGATTCTCGGACTGCTCACCATCATGCCCTTCCTCGTCATCTTCTCGTCGGTCATGGGTATCATCGGTGCCTATGCCACTTCGTACATCGGCCATATCATGCCACCCGATGACCTCACCGTCGGCTTGCAACACGACTTCGTGCCCTGGTTCATGTGGATGTCGATCATCAAGAGCCAGTTCTTTGCCTTCATCATCACCAGTGTGCCGGCCTTCTGCGGCTATACCGTCGAGGGAGGATCGGTCAACGTGGGCAAGGCTTCGACCGATGCCGTGGTCTCATCCAGCGTGCTCATCCTCTTTAGTGACGTGTTCCTGACGCAACTGTTGTCTTAAAGGTAAAAAGGTGAAAAGGTAAAAAGTAAAATGGTAAAAAAGGTATAGGCGATGATTGAAGTAAAGAATCTGTGCAAAAGCTTTGACGGCCTGGAGGTGCTGAAGGACATCAGCACCGTATTCGACGACGGGAAGACCAATCTGATCATCGGACAGAGCGGCAGTGGAAAGACCGTTCTGATGAAGAACCTTGTAGGTTTGTTCACTCCTACCTCGGGGCAGATACTCTACGACGGGCGCGACTTCGTGGCTATGTCGAAGAGCGAAAAGATACACATGCGCCGCGAGATGGGCATGATCTTCCAGTCGGCAGCCCTGTTCGACTCGCTCACCGTCCTTGAGAACGTCATGTTCCCGCTCGACATGTTCTCGTCGATGAACCTGCGCGAGCGTACCAAGAGGGCCATGGACTGTTTAGACCGCGTCAACCTGGTGGGTGCCGAAGAGAAATATCCTGGCGAAATATCGGGCGGCATGCAGAAACGCGTGGCCATTGCCCGCGCCATCGCCCTGAACCCGAAATACTTGTTCTGCGACGAGCCCAACTCAGGCCTCGACCCAAAGACGTCGCTCGTCATCGACGAACTGCTCCACGGCATCACCCATGATTTCAAGATGACCACCATTATCAACACCCACGACATGAACTCGGTCATGGGCATCGGTGAGAACATCATCTTCATATATGAAGGACACAAGGAGTGGCAGGGTGTGTCAGCCGACATCATGGGTTCGACCAACAAGCGCCTCACCGACTTTATCTTCGCCTCAGACCTGCTGAAAGAGATGCGTGCAGCGGTCACTACAGGGCATTGAAGAATATGGGCGAGCGAGTACACAGAAGCGTTATGAACATGAAGGTGGGAATGTTGTTCTACGTTCTCTCACTGTTTCTGGCGTTCTTCTCACGCAAGGTATTCTTAGACTGTCTTGGAGCCGAGTTCATCGGTCTGACGGGCATGCTGATGAACATCATGTCGTTTCTCAGCGTGGCCGAGCTGGGCATTGGAACGAGCATCGTCTACTTCCTCTACAAACCGCTACAAGAGGACAATCACGAGAAGATCAACGAGGTGATGTCGATGCTGGCCTTTCTTTACCGGTGCATCGGCGGCATCATCGGGGCAGGTGGTCTGATCGTAAGCCTCACCTTCCCCTGGTGGCCCGACGGCATCTCATCGAACCTCGGCCTGACCTACTTCGCCTTCTATTCTTTCCTCGCCACGGCCATGGTGGGCTACATCTTCAACTACAGGCAGCTGTTGGTGTCGGCCAACCAGAAACAATACTTGGTGAACGCCTACTTCCAGACCATCGCCATCGTACAGAGCATTGTGCAGATTATACTGGCATGGTACTACCGCAACCTGTACCTGTGGGTGGTCGTAGGACTGGTATTCACTGTTGTCGGCTGCATCGTATTCAACCACCGCATACGACAGCTATATCCCTGGCTGCGCATCAACCTGAGCGAGGGACGTCATAACCTGAAGCGCTATCCTCAGGTACTGCGCAAGACACGACAGATATTCGTACAGAAAATCAAGGACTTCATTCTCTACCGCAGCGACGAACTGCTCGTGGGATGGTTCGTTTCGGTGGTACAGGTGGCCTACTACGGCAACTATACCATCATCACCAACAAGCTGATATTCTTAGTAAATATCCTAAGCGACGGCATGAACGCCGGCATTGGCAACCTAATAGCCGAAGGCAACGACCAGAACACGATGAAAGTGTTCTGGGAACTGACGGCCATACGCTTCCTCATCGTGGGCATGGTTATCTTCGGACTGTTGCTTTTCGTGCAGCCGTTCATCGCATGCTGGGTAGGCAAGCAGTACTTGCTGAGCGAAATCATCGTCTACCTGCTACTGCTGAACATCTTCATCATGCTCTCGCGAGGCGTGGTCGAGATGTATATCGCCGCCAGTGGACTATTTCAGGACGTATGGGCATCGTGGACAGAACTGGCACTCAACCTGACGGTCACCATCTGTCTGGCTCCTTTCCTCGGCATCGCCGGCATCTTGATAGGCAAGATAGTGAGCGTATTCTTCATCGCTATGTTCTGGAAACCATACTTCCTCTTCACGCGAGGACTACGCAAGAGTGTCGCCGTCTACTGGCGGGGCATGGCCACATATTATGTAGTTTTTGCCGTCTTCTGTACCGTTGCTGTCATACTGAAGATATGGTTCGTCGACGACATGGTTGACTCATTGCCCAAACTCATCGGCTACGGCATGCTGCTCTACCCCACCCTGCTCGCGGCCTATTTCCTCACGCTCTTTGCCACGACACGCGGCATGAAGTACTTCGTGGCACGCAAACCAGCCATCTACAACCTACTGACAAGAAACAAACACCATGAGAATCATCTGTGACGCACCAGGACAGACATGCAACCGTCTGTGGACCTACGTGGCCTCCGTAGCCCAGTGTATTGCCGAACGAAGGAGAATGGTCATTATCTTCTTCGACTGGACCATCGAGGATTTCCCCAACCTGCTCCATGCACCCTTCATCTACTTCCCGCTCTGGCACAAATGGTACTTAGAACGAGGCAACGGATGGAACAACTACAAGGGATTGACGTGGAAAGTGACACATAACAAGACGTGGGACAAAGTATTCAAGTTCCTCGGATGCACAAAGGGATGGCAGACACGCACCGACATCCGCTATCTGACCCAGACACTACCCCAGCTGAAACGCATTTTCCGCCCGAAGGACGAAATAACGCATAAAGCCGAAGAACTTATCGGAAAGATGCGGCAGACTGCTGACATCGTGGTGGGCGTACATATCCGTCGTGGTGACTATGCCACGTGGCACGACGGGCGTTTCTTCTACGAACTGGAAGACTACCACCGGTTCATGGCCAGCATCAAACAGCTGTACGATGACCGACGCGTGGCATTCTTCATCAGTTCGAATGAAGACTTTCCACTTGACATCTTCGAAGGTTGCGAGTGCCAGCGCTTCGGACGCGAGCCGTCGGGTGCCATCCTTGATCTCTTCACGCTGAGCCTTTGCGACCGCATCATCGGTCCCTTCAGCAGCTATTCGCGATGGGCATCGTTTATCGGTGAAGTGCCGCTCTGCTTCATTGAGTCCGCACAACAGCAGTTCACCGACGAGAGTTTCTCAAAGATTGTCGATTTCTTCCATTTCGAGAACGGGAAGGAAATCTTCGACTGGTAACTCGTTCAACCCAGATTGGTCTGTAGGCACGGAAGGACACGGAAGGAACGCGGCCTTTGCTGTTCCGTGCTTTATCCGCGTTTTTCCGTGCCATATTATTCTAACGACCGTTTTGGGTTCAATAGTCAAAGACCATTCTTTTGCCCCAGTGCATTATAGGTAGCTCCGTTGCGCAGAATGAGCAAGCGTCCGTCACGCAGGAACTTCGCCGTACGTCCAGATACCGTCGTCACATCATCAATGACTGTAGGATTGGTATCGGGCACGCGGATATACATGTCGTAGAGGCGCACCTCGCCACCCGAGTTATTGTTCAGCAGCGACAGCGTCCTGATCTCCGTCGAACGCTCCGTAAGCCCTGCCTGTTCCAGAACATCCCAGTTGCAATAGGTGCCCTTGCTCATCTTTGCTACGTTAGCCGTTCCGGTTGTGCCATCTGCAAGCGTGTAGTTGATCTTAAAGGTGCGCCCGCCTGTAATGTGCAGGTTGACGAGCAGTTGCAACACGCCCTGACTGAACGTCCACTGCACACCACCGCTGTTGCGGGCCATGACCAGTGCGCCTTGAGTACAACCGCTGGGAACGTTGCCATCGCTCTCCTTATATTCAGGATCAATACGCGAAATATTGTTCAACTCACTTCCGTTGATAAGCATGATAACATCTTTCAGGTCATCGGGCAGGTTGTCCTGCGCATCCTGGAAGTGGTACCAGTCGCCTGTAAGCACGCGGAAAGGCACGACGCAGGTAATGATACCCGTAGCCGTCACCTCCTTGGGGCCACCGGTGACGACAACCAGATAGGTACAGTCGCTCTCAGGCGTACCACTGATAGTAATAGTGTTTCCGTCAACACTATACGTCAAGCCCTCTGACAGTCCCGTCACCGTGCATCCTGTGGCCGCACCGCCCATCTCGTAGACAATGTCGACAATAGGCTGACCCATCATCACTTCCTGTACAGAGTTGGCCGTAACACATACCAGCGTGGCCTTCTCGGGAATGACAATATCGGCAGGGACGCCGCTCAGCTCGAAGGCACCGAAGTCGGGCGCAGCATCGTTATAGCCGAGGTACAGGTCATCGGCCACGACAAGCTCCAACCCTGCATTGGCAGCTTCCTGGACCGTCAGATGACGCTCCGGAGTGAAGCCCACAATGGGCATGCCCTTGTCCTTCATCACGCTATTCTCCTTCAGCCGGGCAAAGTTATTGCGGGGCAGCGAGCCGTCGGCCTCGCGGGGAGCCATGAAGTCATCGACGCTCAGCGAGAGGAACTCGCCGCTGTAGTCCTTTGTCATGGTTTTCTCCTTGCCCACCTTTGCTCCTTCCTTGTAGGGATTACAGCCGTCGAGTGTTGTCCACGAGTTAAAGTCGGTATCGGGAACGACCGAGCCTTCCTTGTCCTCTGAGAGGAACTCGTGGTTCAGCGTCTTGGCACCCCACCCTATGCAGTTGCGGATGGTCATGCCTCCGAACTTGAACAACGTGGGGAAGCGGTAGTTATAGTCGTTGCCCCAACCCGTACAGTTAATGATATACATGCCCTCGTAGGCATTGTTTTGGTCGTAGCCTTTCTTCAGGTTGTCGAACGACACGCAGTTGGTCACCACATGGGCACCCAATGACTGGTCGAAGGCTGCACCACCAGCCGAGCCACCGCCACCAAGCTTGAAGCCGTTGCCATTGCCCACGGCATTACCCTCGGGCGTATAGCCGGCATGCCAGGCCCAGCAACTGTCGATGACCACGGGATGATAGACCATGTAGAGATCCCAGTTGTCGTCACTATTCGTCCAAGCACGACAACCATGGAACTCAGTGCCCGGCCCTGGAAACAGCTTACAGGCGAAACCGTCGGCATCGCCACCATCGTCAGTGCCGTTATACGTGCGCGCATCATAATTATTATATGCATCGCAATTGATGACCTTGTTACCCCGGCAGAACTGATAACCGGGATTAAACTGCGGTGTACCGGCAGGGAGCGATTTCGTCTCTTCGATGGAGAAGTCCTTGTACATGCCTATCTGCAGACCTGTGTCATTGTTGTCGTGGAACACACATTGCTCGATAATGTTATACGAACCCTCGACCTTCATGCCGTTGTCCTCGGCATTACAAAGCGTCAGTCCCTTAAAGTGCCAGTAGTTGGCCAAGTGGTTCACGTAGATACAACGGCCCATCTTGAAGTCCTCCATCTTCGTATGATGCATTCCCGAGCCATCGATGATGACCTCTTCGCCAGGAACAGCCCAGAGGTAGCAACGCTTTTCTGCCGACGTAGCCTTCTCAGGAATCTTGATACGCTCGCTGATGACATACGTGCCACCGTGCACCCAGATAGTGTCGCCAGGCTCTACCACCTCCACGGCCTTGTGGATAGTCAGCAGTGGTGACTCTGCCGTGCCTGCATTCTCGTCACTACCAGTAGTGGCAACATGGATGGCACCGGCCTTGATGCCCGTCATTCCCAACATGAATAGGAATATGAATAACATGGTCTTTCCCCATTGATGACCGTCTTGTTTTGGAAGATTAATCATGGTGTAATTTGTTTTTCGTGCAAAATTAAGCAAATAATCCGTAACAACAAACATTTCACCCATCATTTTTTGAAAAGAACATTTCTATGCCATTATCATACGAGTGCAGCTATTTGCTGCTTGATGTCGGACAGGAACGTCATGCTCTCCAAAGGTGACTTGCTTTCTATGGGGTAAGAATGTTTTCTTTCCACTCGGCGTAAACTGCAGACATATCCTGTTCGTCGGGATTTGCAATCCCGACGAAGTGAATATTAGCATTTGTAATGCTTCAGCGACGAAGTGAATATTAGCATTTGTAATGCTTCAACGACGAAGTGAATATTAGCATTTGTAATGCTTCAACGACGAATGCAATGCTTCATGCCTACGGCTGGACAATTACATCTATCAGCCCTGTCTCCCCGATATAGTTGCGGGCGGAACTGTAAAGATACTCTTCTGGCCGCTCCACTATCGCCTGTCTGACTGGATTCATGTGTATATAGTCAAGTTTTTGACGGTAGAACTCATAGCTGTAGATGGTCTCCACATGGCTACCATCCTGCCAGAACTTGAAATCCTTGATCTTCGCGTCATTGGAACCACGAAACCAGAACCTGTCCAACAGCCATTCCTTCCTGCTCTCATGGTCATTCTCCTGAACAGCCTTGACAATGCTCTTGCTGGTGAATTTCTTGAAGTCACGCAACACGTCGCCTATGGTAGTGCCCGGCTTACATATTCCGACAATCGCATGCAGATGGTTGGTCATCAGCACCCACGCATAGATGTCCAACCCCTTCTGGGCCTGACAGTAGCGCAAAGACTCCACGACGATGTTCTTATAGACAGGCCGAGTGAACACATCTATCCAGTCGACAACGGTCGAAGTAGTGAAATACAACTCACGGGTAAGTCCTAATGTTGCCATATATGTTTTGTTTGTACATTAAACTTAGCATAAATGCTAATATTCAGTTCCGTCGCGTTGTTCGGCGGGATTTGCAATCCCGATGAAGGGAATATAGGCATTTGTAATGCCGATATTACCACGCAAACAAATTATCTCAGCTGTTTTTCAGCATTATAAATGCTTATATTTGATTCCGCCAGATTGCAAATCCGGCGGAACAGGGGTCCAGCAGGTACCATTGCCATCATATCTAACTCAATTATCACTTGATTTTTCCAATAATTTTCAAAATTACAGGATGATTATGATGAAAATAAACCACAATGGTATGAGAAAACATCCCAAACTCCTCCTGTAGGTCAACTGATGCTACTATTTCTGAGGTGCATCCAGGTTGTGTGTCCTTTTCATATCTGACATCAGTACAACCGCAAGATGTTCTTACAGAATCTATCGTCAACGTAAGGTCTGTATCATTGTAATAAGTAAACTTCGTCTGAAGTGTGTCACCATTGTCATAATTCATAAAGACTTTTTTTGTTTCATCAAACATTATTTGATGTTCAGGAGTTTCTTGCTCCTGCATCTTATTATTCACAGACCAAGCAAAGTAAGCAACCATCAATATCATCACTAAGCAGGCAAAAGTATAAGACCATATAATTATTTTGTCCGCCTTTTGTCTGATACGAATGAAAAGCATCAAAACTAAAAATGTAAGATATAAGCAATTAAACACGAATGCAAAATGCAGTATGCTACTATCTGCAAACGACAGCCCAACCAACATTAGGACAAATCCATACAGGAGCATGGCTATCCAGTCAAGTCCCTTAGCATTCTCAAAAATATGGCGGTCTAAATCATCTTGATTTTTCCTATAATCTCTACTTTTCATAGTCATCCAATCTTCTACACTATATTAAGTTTCTCTCATGAGTGGGGGAGGTTTCGACCTCCCCCACCATGAAGAATTAGCAATCTCTACTAAGAATTTAACGTTTGCTATTATTCTTTTTTCGACATTCTTCCAGATTGGACTTGGCCTTCGTCTTACAAGCTACATTCACAGCACAAGCCTCCACCGAAAAAAATGTATCTATCGCAGTTGACACTGTAAGCGACATTCCTTCAGTAGCAATTGCTGCTATTGCAATAGTACCTGCTCCTAATACATAAATAAAGCCACTGGCCAAATTACACTTTGCTATCTGCTGATTATATTCGTTCTGGCAATTATCAACTTTAGCGGGTTTTCCATCATCAATTACCGCATACTGATTGCTGCTGAGTTTTCCTAATTCGTTATAGATTTCAGTGTTCACAAGCATCAAAGACTCAAGTTCTGTCAAGCTCTTAAAATTTACTGATTCTGACATACTCCCTTTAAGACTCTTTCTGAAATTGACAACGAATTCTTCTGAAAAATTAGCTTCCAGAAAATCTTGCATTGCATCTTCATCAACACTTAGAAGTGCTACAGAATCTTTATCCAGAAGCGTTGCTGACAAATCCTTCTTTAGAGCATCCTTATGTTTCTCAACAAATTTACAAGTATTGATATTTAAAGTGTCTACTAATATCTGTAATGCTTCCTTACTTAAAGTATCAGAGGATCTTGTGGTGTTTCTAAGAATACGCATTTGGGCATTTCTGAAATGCTGAACATCCTGTGTAAACTGGTCTGTACGTTGAAGAAATCTTTCGTCATCAGCATTACAGCCACTTAAAACACATAAAATTGAAACAAATACAACAAATAAGAAATTTTTCATAATTGTAAAATTTTAGATTAAATTAAAAGTTAATTATTCCCTCGAAGTAGTAGCTGCCGCCGGGGAAGAGCTGCAGGGTGTGGGGGCCGGTGAGGGTGGCGGGCAGCTCTACCGACGTAGTGCCGGCGGCGACGGTGACAGTGTAGACCTCTTCGCCGTCTTCGTCGAGCAGGCGGAGCGTCAGGTCGTAGCCCACATTATATAAATATAAGGTGTGGCCGTCGATGACGATATGAGGGACTGCCACAGGACTTCTGTTCGAACCTGGCATCGAAGGTTTAGGGTCAATATAACCTGACCGTACTAAAAATGGGATGTCTTGAAGAGCGAGCACATTTACTCCCCCCAATGCAATCATGCAAATAAGCAATAAGAGTTTTTTCATGTTACTAATTCTTTAATTGTTTGTCTTTCGTCATTAGGCCATAGTGACGATGCAAAAATAAGGAAAAAAACACATTAGGCCAAATTTTTGCCGATTCCAGATTTGACTAAAATTTGACTTTACTTAACTGCCCTGGAATTCAACAGGTTAGAACACGGAAGATACCAGATTTGACAAAAATTTGAGTATCATCAATAGGCAACTGTAAGGGTTGCAGATGCCTTAACCTACCGCATACGAGACAATTTATCCACTAAATCCTTAGCTACACCGCTACATCCAAACAACTTTGTATGGGCACTTTTACACAAACGGCTCACATAAGACGGATCTACGTTGAACATATGGCTGATGTCTATCGGCTTCACATGCAGCCTTAAAAGCAAACAGCACTGATACTCTTTGTGGCTTAACTGAAAGGAATTGTCAAGCAAGAAAGCATTCAATAAGGGAAGACACTCTATCACCAACTGGTTCAGCTCCTGCCACTCCTCCTTTGACAAGTTCTGGCCACGACAGGCCTTGTGTTGAAGAAGTTTGTGAATCTCCGTATTCTCTATCGGAATGGCAGCTGTCACCTTACGGTTTTCCAATTTCTTTCTCAGCTGTGCAACTTCTGCCTGAAGTGCGTCCACCTTAGTCTCCTTCTCCAAAACAAGCATTGCCTGCTCATCCTTGTCGGAACGCAATCGCAGCATTTCGGTCTGCAAAGTATTCAGCTTGTACAATGCCTCTTTATATGTATGTATCATTGCATGACGTCTCTGTCGCCACCTCCGGAAAACCATGCTAATGCCAACTATAACACACAGAAGGATAAAACAGAGCCACCTCACTTTCTGCTTTTCCCGCTTTGCCCTTGCCATATTTTCCAGGCTCTGCCTTTGGTAGACGGAATAGTCATGCAACTGCTTCACCTGCTCCACCTCAACAGACACCATCTGGGCATAGGCGGAGTCGTTCATGGCATAACTGTATAAGGCGTATTTCAAGGCAGAGTCGGGCTGATGTGCTTTTTTATAAAACTGTGCAAGACCATAAGCGGCAGCATTCTGGATATTAATGTCATTCTTATAAGAGAGAGCCTTTCGAAAATATAAATAGGCAGAATCGTCTTCATTTACAGAAAGCAGATGCAGACCTTTGATATAATAATATACTTCCCGTCCTTTATCTACCACACCCTGCGAATCTACATAGCCTGACTCTTTCTCATATAACTGAAGACACTCACCCGCCTCTGCATATCGCCCCAAGGAAATAAGAGAGGAGGCGACAGCCGCAGCCGAGCCTGCCAGAAGACACTTTTCTTTCTTTCCAAAGCAAAAGTCATGCGCATGCCGATACATAGAAACAACAGAGTCTGGCATATTCTTTCTTGAATATGCAGTAATCTTTTGTAACATGGAATTGAGCGCAGCGGTCGTGTCATTGCAAGCCAAAGCAGAGACAACAGAATGGTCAAGACATTCAAGCTGATTGTCAGTAAGATTCTGATAGTAGAATATGTCAGCCATCTGGGAATATACACGACAAAGCAGCGCATTATGTAAGCTGTCGACACTCAGTGTATCGGCACCGCCTATGGCAGTTTGCCATGTCTCTATGGCAGAGGGCGCATCGCCCTGGTCGCGATAGGCGCAGCCCAGGAGGTAGTGGGCGCGCAGGCGGTCGTTGGTGGTGCCGTGGCGGTCGAAGTAGCGGGCGGCCTCGGTGAGGATGGTGTCGCTGGCGGACAGGGAGATGTAGTGGCGGTTCATGGAGTCGGCCACCGTGAGGGCCTGCTCCATACGCATGCGCTCACCGCTGCCGGTGCAGGCGGCGGTGAGCAGCAGGAGGAGGAAATATGACAGTGCTTTAGGTTTCATTTCGACATGCAAATATAAACTAATTTAATCACACTACAAAATATTAAACACAAAAAAAGAGACTGCAGCTGCTGTTTCAGCGCTACAGTCTCTTCAGAAAGATGGCGGCTTCCTACTCTCCCGCATTGCATTGCAGTACCATCGGCGCAGGCGGGCTTAACTTCTCTGTTCGGAATGGGAAGAGGTGGGACCCCGCTGCAATAACCACCTGAAATTTCGCTTCGCTAGTGAATAGTGGACAGTGTATAGTTTGCTACCGCACTCACCATCACCGCGTATAAGGTGACATATTCCACACAAGAACTGCTCGCTCCAACCATCGAAGCCCAACTGCTTACAGTTGAAAGTAAAAGCCTTCATGCGAAAGCATTCGGGCAATTAGTACAGCTCGGCTTTGACGTCGCCGTCTTTACACCTGCTGCCTATCAACGTGGTAGTCTACCACGACCCTCAAAGGAGCCCTCATCTTGTGGCCGGCTTCGCACTTAGATGCTTTCAGCGCTTATCCGATCCCGACGCGGATACCCGGCGGTGCACCTGGCGGTACAACCGGCAAACCGGAGGTCGGTCAAACACGGTCCTCTCGTACTAGTGTCCGATCCACGCAAGACTCCTGCGCCCACGATAGATAGAGACCGAACTGTCTCACGACGTTCTGAACCCAGCTCGCGTGCCACTTTAATGGGCGAACAGCCCAACCCTTGGGACCTTCTCCAGCCCCAGGAT
>Ga0256404_1006110_pt1 | contig 20362 bp, 25 predicted proteins | sample RumenRJG_01DNA_FD_185990 | JGI IMG/M metagenome (GOLD analysis project Ga0256404, IMG submission 185990) | Bovine rumen microbial communities from Lethbridge, Alberta, Canada - RJG_01 | ecosystem: Host-associated > Mammals > Digestive system > Stomach > Rumen | place: Canada: Alberta | collected...
CTCTAGTAAAATAAGGTGTTCCATCATCTTTAAAACGTATAATATACTCTATTCCACCATCAGATAACACATGATATTCTTGTTTTGGGTTAAACATTAATTTTAATTTATCTATTTCTGCGGACAACGCTTCATATTTATCATAAAATTCTTTTAATTGTTTTCTATCTTCGGAAGTAAAAGAATAGTCTGATTCTAATCCGCATTTATATGTACAACGCATTTCCTGTGTAGAACTAAAATTAAATACATTACGTAAATCGTAAATTAAATCTTGCGTAATCATTACTGTACTTGCATTTATTTCAATTATACATAAATGAAAACAATCTTCAGGTAATTTAGGAATACGTTTTTCTTCAGTAGATTGTACACCATATGTATATACGATTTCACCTTTTGAATTAATAGATAAAACAACTAACCAAGTTCCAATGCGAGGTGCTTGTAATATTTCACTATCTTGTTCACTAAAATTAATTACTTGATTATTATAAATAATTGTACCACTATTGATATGTACAGACATATCTGCTACATCCAATTGCGTTACTTTGAACATATCCATTATTTTTTGTGATTTGAAATATTTTTCAGAATTTAATATCAATTATTCTCACCTCACATCTATGATATTGTTTTTAACGATATTTTTAACTTTATTACGCAAATCTATACATACTTTTCTTAAATCTTTTACTAAATGAAATTTGTTTGCTAAACGAACAAAATAGCTTTCTCCATAATAAGGATTTGTATAAACTTTATTTATATTTGATTCGTTTTTTAATGCTTTTGCTACTTCTTCTTGTGAACAATTAAATGTATCGTCATCAACAAAAGCAATATCTCCAACTACATGACCAAATCCTACTTTTTCATCATTGATTTGATTTTGCACAGACCTTCTACTACGATTTTTATTACTATCATCACCCGTTATCATATTAACCAAATCTCTATGTGTAGCATTTGAATCTTTTCCAAAATAAATTTTTCCTTCATAATAAATAAAAGGTTTGTCACGATTAAAATCATTTATATGATTAATATTTTTAGTTGGTATTCTTCTACCAATCGCATCATCATTATTATCTAATTCTGTTGCCAAATCATTTGCTTGCGCATTTTTTATTTTAGAAAAAGCACTTCTATATTTATAAGCAGAAGAAGCTGTATTTAAATAATTAAACCATTGTTTTTCTTCATCATCTGTGGAAATTTTATTTTGTTTTCTCAAAAAATTTATTACATCACTGGGATATTCAACACCTAATTGGTCTAATGGCATATCAGCAAAATGTTTTTTTATATCATCGGAATCAAGTAATTCAGTATATTGCTTATCAAAATCTATATCTGTTGTTCTACGTAAATCTAAAACTTTTTTACTACCATACGCATAAACTAACGGGAAATTTTCGTCTCGTGGTTCATCACGCATATCTAACATGGGATATTCTTCTTTATATTTCTTTAATTCACGTAACCAATGAGCCAATTGTAAGTGCTCTTCTCCACAAGCATCACAACCAGTCAAGCTATATAAATTATTATATGCTACTTCATCTGCGTGTTCAATTGCTTCATCTAAAGACATTAAAGCAGTTTTTTTATTGTTATTACGTAAATCAACAATATTCAATCTTAAATCTTTAATAATTGGACTCACCTTCTTTGCTTGTAATTCTCTCTGTTGAAAAGAATTATTAATTTTTGTAATACGATGAATAAGACGATTTGCATTATAATTTACACAATGATAAGCATCACTTTTACGTTTAAGATTAAATTTACTTAAACGACCAAAATACTTATCTTTTACATTATCTCCACGCAAATATACTTTGCCATTACAACAATCAATAATTACAGAATCATATTTATCCATATATTTACCATTTAAAGCTACTTTTACATAGCTATTATTTCTTTTGCTATTCAAATTATTATTTTTAAATTCTTGATTAAAATAATCAACTAATGCAAGCGTGAAGTCATCATTTTTACTATCATTTGGTTTAACTGTAATCTTAGCCACAAGTCTTTTCATTGAAAAATATCCCCTTTAAAAATTTTCCGTTCTATTTTACTCTATATAAAAAATAGTATTTATCATAAAAAAAATAATCTATCTATAATGATATAGATAGATTACAAGTATTATTTATCAAGTATTTACTTGATAATTTCGTTTTCAATTTTATTTTGTACTTCTTGTATAGACATTTTACCATGATTATATGGAATAGACGAAATGCGAGTTCTAGGTACAAACTTTTAGGGGAATGATACGCGATTATTCGGCTCGTTATCTATTATGGTGGATTTTGTGTCTAGAACTCGCAGTTACTTTCGCAGTATGATAATTGCAAAAAGGATTCCTCAAAACCAACAAAAGAGAGTAATCCAGACTTGCAGTTGACGGCGGGAGCGAATCCCGTATTTCTTGCAGACGGCCCCTTGAGATTCGCCACCAGAAAGGCAATCACGGACAGCAGATTCCTTGAGCTCGGCAGAATATCTTCGCCATCGCCGGTCGGAGAAGACCTCCGCTTCGCAACTCTCATAGTTGCGAAGCCAAGTACGGAAGGACTCGGGCGCGACCCCGACCTCCTTCGCCAAGACCTTGATGCTTCCTTCGCCACGGTGGTATCTCTCAATGAAGTCGATTTTTACCTCTGCCAATATCCTTTTTTTGTACATAAAATGCCCCCCATCAGGTGAAGCAGGTTTATTTTTTTACCTGTCTACCTAATGGGGAGCATATTAACACAATAACCCATTTCTAAATTGGTTGAATAATCACCACCTTGCGAAAATACCAATTAAAAAGGACCTCTCGATAGTCGAGAAGTCCTTTTTCACTTTACACGCATAATATGGTGGTTAATTCTCATGGAGCTTGCCTCCACCGGTATAAGTTGTGGGGAGGTTTGGAAGCGTCCCATGAAAAGATTTACGCGACTATATACATTCATATTCTTTATCTATTTGGAGCAAATATCATTGCCGCACCTGGACCAACCGGATTACTAGCGGTTATTACATCTCCCTTTTTCACAGGAAAAGGTGTGTCGTAAAATTGAGCACCGTTTATAAAGTAATGAATAGGGTATACGTCACTCGTATGTCCATCTCCTGCGGTTTTGTCAGTCCAGACTATCCATCCATCATTAGGGATAATGTATGTTGATGTAGCATAAACGGCATTGGATACTGAACCTGGAAACCAATGAATGGCCCAAGTATCTCTCCAGTAAACACCTATAGTCTTGCTGTAATCAGGAGTACCAATATTACTATCCTGCGAACCTAATGGTACTTCCGTGCCGTCTACATACGCATGAAGCGTCTTCTTATCCTCGCCATCCTTCTGTTCATATTTGAGCGCGATGTTGTTCTCACCGTTTTTAGATTTAACAAACTCATTACCTTGCATTTTACTAAGCAAGTCACTAGCTTTTGTAGATAAAGTGTTTATACGATTTTCTAAAACAGGTATCTTTGCTAACAAATCTTTTATTATTTCTAATAAGCTATATTTCATAGTTTTCTATCTCCTTTAAAATTATATATTTCTATACAATTAATAAATTTTATAAACAAAAAAAACAACCTATAAACGTATAGGTTGTTTTAATTTTAATCAAAGTTCAATTAAATCAGATTCGCTACTAAGTTCATCATACTTAGCTTCTGCTCCATCTGCACCAGCTTTAACAATTTGATTAAAAACATTTTTTAGAGCACTTGTAATTTTACCATTAATCTGATTTTTTGTAACAAGATTTATATCTTTAACTGCCTTTGCAACCAATTGATTTACTTTATCTTGTTGTTCTTCTGTTAAATCTTTTGCCTCTTTATAAATATATTTTGTTGATTCTTTTCCAATTAATGTATCAAAATAAGAATTTACACCTTCAACAAATTCTGTAACAATCTCATTTACAGGAATATCTGCAAAATCACATTTATCTCCATTAACAACTTTATTAACTTCTTCTGTAAATACATCATCAATAAACGAATAATACCCACCTAAATAATCATCCGCTTCAGGGTCAACACTATCTTTTAACCCAAAAGCAAATGTTTTATATTCGTCCGAATTTTTAACTGTATTTTTTGCTTGCATCCAAACTCTTGTAGCAATTCTAGCTACATCCATATCTAACGTTTCACTTTTTTTAATTAAATAACTTTTAACAATATTCATTCATAAAACCAGCTTTCTTTAATAATTATCAATTATTCTTCGTACATCTTTTACACATTCGACAATACTATTATTTTCTACTCGAATATCATGTATCCCCAAACGATTAAAATTCTGTACGCTAAAATCTTTACTATCTGAAATAAATCTACGGCACATTTCTGTATAATCTTCATTCCCATTCATTTCACGAGAAAGATTTCTTAATAATCTTTCTCTATCTGATACAACCAAATGAATTACAATAACATCTTTTCCATAGATTTTTTGCAATTTACTAATTCCATCAAGCGTATTAATCATAATATACTTATTATTTGATTTTATATCAAATTGTCCATCATTTACTGTAAAATATGTCCAATCTCCATGAATTGTTTTATAAGTACGATATTCAATTACCTTGCCTTGATGTTTTAACTTGGAAAAATTTCTTCTGTCAACAAAATAATATTCTTTCCCGTTATTTTCATTTGCGCGAATAGGTCTAGTTGTATATGTAATAATTGGTATTAATCCAATATGCATATCTAATAACTTATTAAATATTGTGTCTTTACCACTACAACTAGCACCTACAATACAAAATATTTTTGCCATATATTTCTATCCACCTTTATTCATAATTTAAATATAATGATTCATATGTTTCCTCTTAAACGACTAAATGAACTTAATCCTGATTTTATATATTCATGTCTTATATATAAATCTTTGGGCAACTCAACAGTTCTATCCGTATTACCACGTTTACCATCATAAGATAATGCGAATTTAACATTTTTATTATTTAAATTATATAAAAATTTAATAAATTCATCAAAATCTATTGTACCATAATACATACCTTTTGTATTAAAATACGGAGGGTCTAAATATACAAAATCATTACTTGTAACCATATTTAATATTTGTTCATAACCTTGATGTATAAATATTACGTCTTGTATTTTATTGCTCCAATCCATCATAATTTTATGTAATTTATCAGGTCTAATTCCTTTTCTCTTATGATGAAATGGACTATTAAATTCTTCTTTTTTATTAAAACGAATTAAACCATTTGTACAAGTTCTTGAAAGAAATAAAAAATAAACAGGATTTTTTGTCTGATTAAATTTATCTCTTGTAGAATAATAAAATTCTTGTCCCTGTTCTTGTAATGCATTCCACAATTTTTCATATTCTTTTATTAAATATAATGGATTATTCTGTATAATTTGCCATAAATCAATTAATGGTTTACATATATCACTACATACTCGTTTTCCTTCTATATGATACATCATACTCCCACCACCTATAAATGGTTCATAATATGTATCATAATCAGGGAAATACGATATAATTTTTTCTGCCTGTGACCTTTTACTTCCACTCCATTTAATTACTGGTTGCATTATTTATCTCCATTACTCCCAATTCCCAACAAAACTTTTACAACATACATTGCAATCGCAACGATAAATGACTGACCCCACGTTAATTGAGTTAATCCAAATCCACAATTTAGTAAATATCCAATAAAATATACTAATACTGTACATATACCTAAATAAGTTAAAATCAATCCGATTGTAATTACTACAAACATACATAATAATATAAATTTTTCCATTATCTCTTTTTGCCTTTCCATTTTAAAAAATCTACGTATTCATTTATTTTCATAAATTTATAAATTAAATCATTTGTAATACTACGACACGAATTTTTTAATGTAGTATCAAATCTCGTTTTTAATTTCGCATTCCGAATCGGTTTTTGTACTATTTCTATTTTATTATTTTCATCTACATATAATAAACCAAATTCTTTTAAAACCAATTCTTTAGGTATTACATCTTTTGGACACATGATATAAAAATAATTACAATGCGGATAATAAGATTTATCTAACTGAAATAATTTTTTATCTCTTTTATAATCCCTTAAAGAAGCCTTTACTTCTACTACACGTACTTCTTTTCGTTTTAAATTCATTCCACAAGCATCTGCTACACTATGTAAGTTTCTGAATTTTGTCTCTGTCGATACTATATCAGTACAATATTTTTTTAAGAACCCACAAGCTATTATTTTTAATCTCTTATGTACTTCGCTCTCTGCCATTTATATCACCTCAATAAAAAAAAGGATATATAACATATCCCTTCATTTCTCTTTATTATATTTATTATTGAGAAATTCAATTTTTTTCTGCATTTCTCGTATATCTTTTGCTAGATTTTGAATAATCATTTGATAACGTTTTCGTTCATCATTACTTCCACCATTATTATACAAGTAATGAGCTAAATCCAAATCTATTTCTTTTGTTATTAATTGTTCATTGTAACGATTAATTAATTTAACCAAAATTTCTAACCTGCTTTTCGGTTGAATAATAGGTTTTTCTTCAATTATTTTTGGAACTTTTCTTTTCTTTGTTTGTTTCTTCGGTTTTTCTTCAATTATAGGTTGTTCATTTATAGTTTCTTCTAAACCTAAATCCATTTCTTCTTCTATAGGAGTATCAGTTTCTTTTTTGATTATATTTTCTTCATCTAAAAATTTATTCATAATTCAATACCCCTATTAAATATTAGCAATTTACCAAAATCACATCAGCATCTTCTAATACGTCATAATCATTATCAAAACAATTTTTCAAAACATTTAATATATCTTTTTTCTTCCCAATCAAAGATACTTTTTGTCCATTTTGTGTACATAGCACATTATTATCTATACTGTCTTTTTCAATTCTCTTTTCATCGCAATATTCAAATAAATTTGTTCTGTACATTTCACATCACCATTATTATTTATTCTTCAATAATTGTATATTCCCATACAATTATTAATGGTGCTATATAAGTTGTATATGTCACATCAAAATTATCTTTATCTAACGTTATTTTGTTTAAATTTAACGTTTGACCAACAGTAGAACTACTAGATGAACTACTACTTGAACCACTTCCACTAGAAGAACCACTTGCAAAACTTCTTGTACTAGTATTTAGTACTTTCTCATATTGTTCTTCTAATTTAATTGAATTATTAGCATTATTATTGGATAAACGATGAATTGTTAATTTCCCATCAACATAATTTACATTTCCCCATACACTTATTCCATTTTCATCACCTGAAAAAGAACCTTTTTCTTCATCATCTGCGGAATCAGTATAGCTATTTTTACTATCTTTTAACGTAACACTTTTTTCTTTGATGGCATATTTCCAACTAATATATCCACCCATCGGGTCTTTTAACAGTTTTTTAGAAAATAATTCTTTCTCTGCTAAAAATTTCACGTCATTAATTGTGACATGATTTTGACCCTCACTTATTTTATACAAATATACCTTATTTTTATTTACTGTATCTATTCCAAGTACATTGATTCCCATCATACTTTGATTTTTGTCAAACATATTAACAAATCGTTGTTTAACAGTATCGTCAAACAAATCTCCACCTTCATCATCTAAATGTTTCTTAAATTGTACTTGCGCATTACTGCCTAATTTCCAACCATATCTTCCATTATCTTTAATTTCATTACTATTTTTCCAGTTATCAAATTCCATAGCAAACGAACTAAATGCACTCACTTATTTTTCATCCTTTCTACTATATCTCTTATAACAAAATCTCCATTAAAAGGAGATAAAGAAGTATAATTAACATTCTTTAATAATTTGATTAAATCTTTATCTACTTTCCTAGCTACTTTTTCGTCTCCAATCCTACCATCTGTCTGCCAAAAACCATCTATTCTATTTAGCAAATAATTCATATTATCATACTTATTAAATTCATTCCATACTAATTCTTCAAATATTTTTCCTTCATTTCCATAAATCAGATTTAATGGTAATGGACTATCTGATACTGCTATATCTACTCCGCTTTTTTCTAATCCACGTAATCTATGTACTTGTGTAGCGAATAAATATAATTGGTCTTTTAAAATTTCAAAATTTTGTTGTAAAATACATTCTTTTGCATATTCTCCAACTAATTCCGTTTTATATCCTAATTTTTTTAATTTACTGAATACTTCCACAGAAATTGTAGATTTACCTGCTCCTGCACCAGCAAAAAAATTAACCACTATCATTAAAAATCACATCCTATACAAATATTATATAAAACATCATTTTAATGATAGTGGTTAAATTAAAAATTATGGCATTTCTCTTGTCAAATATTCATCGCCTTTATAATGGTCATCACCTTTATAATATTCATCATCTTTATTATAATCATAATTATAATTATGTCCATGTCCATATCCATGATAACGGTCATCTTCATCATCATGACTATAGTTATAGTTATGACTTCTTATACCATAGAAGTCTGAATCATTGAAAAAGTTTTTAAATTCTGATAAATATGTTGATTTTACTTCTTCCCTTATTTCATTCAATTCATCATCTTTAATATTATTCTCATATAAAATAGCATCCATTACTTCATCTATTGCTGGTTCTAAATATTTATCTTTTATCTCTTGATAATATTTATCATCCCATTCTCCCTTATTCCTTTTTTCAATGAAATACGTAAATTCATCATCGTTCATCATAAAATAATCGTCTACATATTGCTTTATATCAATTTTATTTTCATTATTACTTTTTATTAGTCTATTTTTCATAACATCACCTTATTTTATTTTTTCAACTAGCAAACTTATATGGGCTACCTTTTACAATTACACCATTATATGTATGTGGACATTGTTTACATCCAAATTGGCAAGTACCTATTACTTTATCTGTAATTCTTGCCATTTTTAAATCTTCTGCATAACTATATGAGCTACCTGTGATAATTTGTCCTTTTCCTCCACAAGTACAACATACTACTGTATCTGTTAACCTAGCTATTTTTAAATCGTCACTATAACTATGTGTACTTCCACTCGTAATTATTCCTACTTGCGTTCCATGTGGGCAAGTTATTTTTATGGTATCCCCTATTCTAGCAACTTTTTGATTACTCATAATTTTTCTACTGTTTCACTAATTAATTTAGCATATTCATTACGAATATCATTTACAACCTGTGTATCTTCTGTACCCATCATTTCAGAAATCTTATCTGCTACATCATCTAGTGTACCATCAATTGTCAAAATTCCTTCAATTGTTCCCAAATCTGCCGTTTCATCTTCTGACATATCTTCTTTAATTTGTTTGCATAATGTATCAAATTCTTCTTTGTTTTCTGAAATATATTCTTTTACATATTTTATTATATCTAATTTATTATCTTCTGCAATTAATCTTTTTTTCATTTTTCATCATCCTTAAAAATATATTTATACATTTTATATAAAATAATTCCTAATATACATCCAAATATAAATCCTATAATATTCATTATTTTCATTCCTATCTAAAAAATACCATATCAAATAAAATTAATTACGATTTTACTTTTATCTTTTTCTGCTTTTTCTATTGCCCCCATCAATACATCTATTACTGTATTGATTTTTATATTTTCCATATGATACGATTTTATATCTTCTTGTATCACACACGTTATACTATTTGTTTCTCTTTTTGCTTTTTCTTCTTTTTTGTTTTTCCGTTTATCTATATAAAATATTTTACTATTTTTATCTTCAAATAATTTTTCTGCGCCACTTAATTGTACTAAGTAACATATATTATCATTTAATTTTTTCTTTATATCTATTAGATTGTTTTTTAATCCATTGATTTCTTCATATGGTATTTCATTTCCATTATCACATAAATACATAAAACTAGGATATAATCTACCAATATCTGTAATATTTCTTTTTTCTTTTCTTTCTAAATTATACCATACTATATCTTGTAATAAGTTAAAATATTGTTCTTCTATATTTATCTTTACTTCAAAATGTTCTGCTATATCTCTTTGTATATTATTTATTACTTCTAATATTTCTTCTTCTTTTATTCCTTCATCTAGTAATAAATTATATACTTTAGTACTGATAGGCATCAAATTTTTCATTCGTACTCATTTCCTCTATACTTGGCATTTTTATTCCATTTAATAACATTGTTCTAAACCCATATATTAAACAAGGTTTACATATATAATGTTCATTGTCTATTGTAAATAATGGATTTCTTTCTGTTCCTGTATGTCCACAAAATATACACCTATTTATATCTAAATTCACTTCTGTTGGTATTCCATTTAATTCAATATCTCGTTTTTTCGTTTTAATAGTTGTCGTATTACCTTTTATTTCTATATCTTCTGCCCCTGATTCTAATTCTTTATCTAATTCTTGTATTTCTTTTTCTTCATTCTTTTTATTTTCTTCTTCTGCTTTTACTTTCTTCTTTTGTATGTCTGATATATTTAATCCCATTTGTAAATACACCCTTTCTCATATGTTTTTATTGTTTATATTATATTAAAATCCTTTATTCTTTATAAAAATGATAATCTTATATATAAGCATATGCTTATCTAATTAAACAGATATTTATATATAATTAAATATTCGTAAATATTGATTTCGTCTTAAAAAAGATATATTTGTATAATTACATAAAAATAAAAAGGCATCAACAAATCTATACAACATTATCTTTTTACTACAAATTTTTATATGTAGTTATATATCTAAATTTGTATGATTAGTAAAAAGATAATGTTGTATAATTAAATTGATACCGTTTTATTTATTTTTTCTCTGTATATTTTAAATGAACTAAATCATAATAATTGTATAATTTTCTCGAATGGTTATAATTAAGCCATTGATTTCTCATATCCTGCATATCAGAATAATAAGGATTTTCTACATCATTAGCATTAATAACAAATCCTGTACTTTCATCACAAGTACAATAACTTTGTGTATCTATTAACACTTGATAAGAACTACTTTCCTCTTTCATATTTTCTATATCTTTGCCAAATATAAAACATCCACGAACAGGTTCATCATCAGTATAAAAAATTCCATTATGATTATTATAGAATTGAATTTTATATTTTTTCCTAGGTTCAAATTTTACTAACATAGCGTCTGCTTTATGTTTGTTATCTCCTTTATATGATGTATCATTTAAACCATCATTAAAAGTAGTCAATGTAATGCTATTTGTAAAATCGTCTGAATCATTATCATTCCATGATATACGTAAATCTAAACCTATCATAAACATTTTTGTAATACCACACTCATATTGTGGAGTTTTCAAAATAATACCATCATCTACTAATCGAACTCTACCACCAAAAATTGCTTTAAATGCTTGATATAAATAGCTATAACTTGTAGCATTAACAAAATAATTATCCTGTACAAAGTATTCCTCAATCAAATTATAAATAACATTTGTACAAATCTGCCAAACTGTACCATCATTTTCTGTGTATCTCATTCCACTATCATACTCTGAACCAACAGGAGCTAATGGTAAATAACCAAATTCTCCATTATCATCTAATTGTACTTTTACATATTTATTTGGATAAGGAAAATAAGAAGTATTATGGAAAATTACACATTCTATTGGTTTGCCTGTTTTAGAATGTACATAAAACGAATAATCATATACAGGAACATTAGAATTTACTTCTCTATATGTATCATTATATATTTCTTCTTGACGATTAATTTTTCTAGCAGTATCGAAGCAGATATTCTTCATATTATGAATGTGTCTTACTGTATCATTTTTAAATATATCTGTCCTATATAATTCTCTATATGTATCATTTTTATCTACTCTACTGTTTCCTAAATCACGAAATGTATCTAATTTTTGTGTTACTCGTTTACCTTCTACGATACCTTTAACAATAAAGATTTTTGGAATGGAAATTTTTTGTATCATTCAGAACACCCACTTTCCATTTTATAATCTCTTTGTAAAGTATTATAATCCCAAAAAATACCTTCTATTGGGTCTACTTCTATTACCTCTGATTGTATTCCTGATTTTGGTTCATTATAAGGTAAAGTTTTTATAGAATCTGTTATATTATTTACATTAAATTTCATAAAATTCCCTAGATTAGTATCACAATCTGCTTTTAATGCGGAAATGGATAATCCATATACAGAATATTTATTTGTTTTTATATCATCTATTTGTTTTAAATCTTTTAAATTTTGTTTAATGATTTTACCTTCCTGATTTGTTTTAAAACCATCACCATCTGTTTGCCAATTAGAAGCAACATTAGTATCTAATATATCACAAGTAAGATTTCCCAATTTAGAATTTCCAATAATAAAATTAGATAGAGCAGTTCCGAATTGAGTATAATAATCTACATCATCGGTTAATATAGGAATAATATTTTTTATTTGTACTCGATATGGTTGCTCATTATCAAAACGTTTAATTATTTTAGCATTAAACGTATATAATAATTTATTTTCTTCCCACAAATCTATTTGTTCTACTGTTCCATTACTATGCAAATGTAATTCGTAAGAATGAATAGTGTCAAAATCCATATAACCTTCATATAATTGTTTATCATCACAAGTAAGAACAATATTATTGTGTGAACCAATATTAAAAGTTAAATTGTGATGTTCACTAGTAATTCTAAGTAAACCTTTCTTATCATTTGTATTCTCATTAGACAAATTGGTATATACATCGAAACGTATATACCAATCAAACATTTTTTTATTGCTATATACATCATACCAATATACATCACTAAATGGAATAATGTATTGTTTGCAACGTGTATATTTTTTGTCTTGACCTTCTTGATAAGAAAAATTACTTTCTTGAAATAAAGACCCAAATCCAGGGTTTATATATACAATACTCATAATTTTCCTCCTTTTAATCTGTTACAATATACGTATCTAAACGAATTGATACAGACATATCTTTACGTGGTTTTTCATCAGAAGAAGAAGAAATTTTTAGCCAAAAAATCGTATTAGTTGAAGTAACTGTATCAGTTATAACTAAACTATTTTTAAATAATCCTTTTGTTTTAGCTTCCGTTTCGTCTTTAAAATCTTCATCTTTTGCAATTTGCCATTTTTCTCTTGTTAATCCAATGAATGAAATAGATGTTTTGTTCGATTTATAACCAGGTTGTGTTCTTATTGCGCATTTCAAATATTTCACTTCATTTGTTGTGGCATCTAATGATACTGAAACAGGGTCAGTTTGAAAATTATTTTGGGATACTAATGTACCATCTGTTTTACCTTTTGTCACAGTACCTTTATATATATTTATATATTCATTAGGCGTTGCCAATTATATCACACCTTTTATATTAATTATTAATTACGGCAGTTGATGTTCCATTGAACATAAAAATATTACCTTCCATATAGCCAAGTTCTTTAATTATTTCCCCTGTAATAGATGGCATTGTATATGTAGTATTACCATTTTTACCCAGATACACAACATAACCATTATGTGTAGCATCTGTTGTTGGTAACGCATAAGATTGTGATACTAATGTAGTCCTTGTAGAATCACTATCAGATAATGCAATAACAATTTTTGTGGCAGTCAATCTATTACCATTATCTGCTAATTTATATCCACCTGAAGAATAATATAATATATCTCCTTTTTTACAACTACTTCCTATAGCCATTTTAGCTTTATGAGCACCTATAGCATTAACCGCTTTCAATTGTTTTATATCTAATTGCATTTGTGCTATTTCTGCTAATGTTTGTGGATTAAATGTAGAACCATCTACGGCATCTACAGACGTATCTATCCATACTCTCCCACCAGGTATATGCATCATGTTTGTAGCATGAATTACAGGAACGCATAAATCATTTTTTTGTATATAAGCATAACTATTATACTCTAGTTTACCATCTTTACCTTCATTAATAGTTAAATAACGCTTATCTGTATCATTTTTATGAATTTTTACAGTATAAGCATCCCCACCAGATTTATCCGAACCTGCATAATTATGTGTATGATTATATAAAGCATTACTTGTAACTAATTTATTACTACCATTAACGCCTTGTATATTTGTTTCTACGTCTCTTGAACAAGCCTCTTTTAACGTATATCCTTCATACGTTTTATTGATTAATGCTTGACTATCAGATGTATTAATAACAGGTTTATCATTAGAATATAATTTACCATTTATCATATACGCTTTACTATTTGAATACGTATATTCTTTTTGATTTTGGTGTTCACCACCAATTAAATACAATTTACCGTTTTTTTGTGTAGCGTTTGTTGTACCGCTAACAGCTTCATCAGGCAAAGTTAGTGTTCTGTTTTCTATTCCTGTAACTAATCCTTTATTATTTACAATTAATCTTGGAACTATAAAACTTTCATTCATCTTTAATTGACGAGTTTTATTATCACCATAAGTTCCTGCTACTACACCATTTGTATTTAAAGATAAATGTACAGAATAATTATTATCTGTACCATCAAACATATATGAACCAATAACGTCACCATAATATGATATTTGTGATTTTTTACTTAATTTCGTAGCTTTTGTTGCAGTACCATCTAAATCACCATGAAATTTCGTTGCAGTAATATCATCACCCTGTACAAATACATTTGATGTATGATACATTTTATTTGGATTACCTGATGTTACACCTGATAGTAAAATCTTATTCGCATTATCGACTAACACTTTAATAGTATTAGCGTCTCCACCAATGGTATCTGAACCTGCGTACTTATGTGTATGATGTGTCATATCATACATTAATTGGTTTACGTCCTTACGCAAATCATTAATTAATGATTGATTTTTACTATCTTGTAAGCTAACATGATTTTTTAAAGCATCTAAATCAGAACGTATATTAGAAGCAATATTTCTTATATCTAAAAATTCTTTTGCATTTTTACCGTCTTGTGATTTTACAGCATTTTGAAAATCAGTTAAATCTTGTCTTAATTTATCACAAGTGGTTTTTAAAAATTTTGTTCGATTTGCTAATTGTTGATGGGGAATATTATCATATCCGTCAACTCCACCATGTACATAGTCTTGTTCGTCTATCAGATATATTGTATTTTCCCATGTATCTTTTTCTTCTACAATAGAATTTTCAGTCAATACATCCTTTTGTTGTGGAACACCATCTTTATATGTAACTTTTGACAAATCTTTCACCCACCTTCATTTTCTCTATAAATAAAATAAATCATATATTATGTTATATCGGTTTGATACCTTAATTTTGATAAATCATAATAATTATATGTATGACGAGAATTTGTATAAGACAAATAAGCACTTCTAAAATAATTAATTATTTTATTTGTTAAATCTACACAATGTATATAATTTGTTTTTACATCATATAAAAACCATTTATAATTTCTATTTAATTGTTCAAATGAATAACTATATCTAGGTAATGATTCTGTTGTTGTACCAAATACAATTGCATTTTTAACTAACGCACTACTATCATAAGATGTTCCATAATATTCATCATCAAATTCTATTTTAAATGTTTCACCTTTATTAAATTTAATAAGCATAGCATTTGCTAACCAATTTTTATCTCCACCAAATGATGTTGTTTGTAAACCATTATTATATGTGGTTAATTCTACACCATATTTATTTGTTATTCTTATATTTAATCCAATTACAAACATTTGCGTAATTCCTGTAATTGGATTTGGTGGCGTGAAATAAATTCCTTTCCCATCAGAAGCCATTTTAACGTGCGCTCTACCAAATATGCCACATAATATAACATATAAATCTGCATACGTTGTCATTGGAATTAAAATATCTCCAAACGGAAAATATTTATTAATAATATTATTTTGCCTTGCTACACAAATTTGCAACTCATTACCAAAATCATCTGTTACTCTCATTCCACTATCAAAATCTGAATCTAATCTATCTAACGGTACATATCTTGTTTTTCCATCAGAACAATAACAAGATAAATGAGCATTTTTTAATGGGAAACCATCTGTATTATCATACATTTTACATTTGATTGTTTTATCCCATTTTGCTATATAAAAATTAAAATACCATTGTCTTATAGATTTGTTCCCTATACCAAATTCAGAATCATGATATGTGATATATGGATATTCACTTACATCCAATCCATTTATTTCATTATATGTAATATAAGGATATTGATATATTTGTTCTTTATTATTGAATTGATACGTAATATATGGATATATTGTTGTATCTTTCTCATTTTGCTTAACGTCAAGTTTAATTTGTATAGCTCTTTGTTTTACATTCACACGTTTAGCTACATCTATTTGTGTATATAAATACGAGTGCGTTTGCGGAACTTTTGGTATTGTCATAACACCGAATAACTGTGGTTTAAAAAAAGTTTTATTTTCAGATATTACACCAAATGCCTGTGGTTTTACATAGGTATCCTTATTTGTATGTACACCAAATAATTGTGGTTTGATATATGACGTTTTCATCGTCATAACGCCAAATGATTTTACTTCCTTCACTATACTATCTAGGTAAGATACTACCGCAAAAATTTGCGGATTTACATAGATTTTATCCATTATCTCACCTACTTTTTAACTGTTTTTTATTTTATTTGTTATTGTAAAAATAGCTTTAGAAAAGTTATCTTCGTCCCATTCTACGTTTTTATCAGGATTTTTAACTAAAATTTTAGAATTATTTCCATAATATGTTTGATTTGCCAAATGTTGTTCATCATATTGTGTATCATTAACGGAATACGTAATATCATTATTACCATAGGAATAAGCTACTTCACTACCTAACATTATAGCATCTATAGATGTATTATCATACCAATCTATTTTCTTTTTTAATTCCGTCATATCTACTTGATATTTAATTACATCATCATTATTACCTGTAACATATGTTCCATCTGTTTTTTTTGTCCAATTTGTATCTGCCATTATTTTTATTGGAAATTCTACACAATATTTATCATCTAAATTATTTTCACTTATAATAATATTTGAAATATTGCGACCACATGTAGTAGCCCCACATATAGATATGTTATCAATATAAAAGAATTTTTCAGGCTTATATAATAAATAAATTCCTGTTTTAACATCTAAAGTAAAATTTTTATCGTTATTTAATTTTACTTCAATATGTGTCGATAAATCTAATTCGCTATAATATATATGTAATTTTACATTTATCAATGTTGCTTTAAAAATATCTACATTATTTAATTCTCCAATTATGGAAGCATTATTGTTTTTATCTGTTACTTCTATATACATTGTTTTATCTTTATATTTTAATGATATTAAAGGATAATTTTCGTTTGATGTTGCTAGATTTATTAATGGGGATTTTTGTGTCTCTTTTTCATAATAATCATAAGATATATATAGTTCTTTAATTGATTTTAATTTATCTTTCGTATTCGTATTAAATAACCATGTATCAATATGAGTATTATCAGGATAATTGCACCAATAACTATTAGTAAAATTGTTTTTACATTTTATTTCATTACCGTTTTCCCTAGTATCTGCACATACCATATTAGGTAAAAATTGATAGTACCCCGGGTTTATATATAAAAAATTATTAGACAATATCATCATTCCTCCTTATATATTTTCTTTACTCTTTATTGTAAAATTTGCTTGCGATAAACTATTTACATTCCACGTAAAATCATTTGAAGGATTTTTATCTAATACTTTAGATGTAAATCCTTTATTTTTATTGCTATCTACAATTACTGTTTCTGTTGGAACATTATCTATACTTAATTCTATATGTTCTATTCCTTCTGAATATCCTGTTATTGCTCCAAATAATACATCATGAATATCTACTTGATTACTTATGTAATAATCATAATCTAAAAATTTTGCAGTATTAGATGAAAAATTTATTTTCTGATTATTTGAATCTGCATAGTATAAATCATTCTTTTTCGTCCATGTAGTGCTATCTATTTTTGTTGGCACTAAAATACTTTTCTTACCTTTTAAGATTTCATTCCCTGCAATAATACTAGATATATAACTAGTATTAATATTAGAACCCATATAAGTATTTATGATATTATTTTTGTTAAACCATTTACTTATACCTGTTTTTTTATATACTACATTATTTATCCATAATTCTATGGAATTTTCAGTTCTCATATTAATGTGTATATCAAAATTTGTTATTGATTGATATAATCCAATATGTTCTATCTCAAATAAATATTGAAATGTATCGGAAGATGTGTCTATTCCATTTTTTATACTTTCTATTTGTGATAAAAGAGAAGATTGCATAATATTATTGATTCCATCTGTAGCTATGAATAATAGATTACAATTTTTATTATTATCTAAAACCATATCTATATATGGATATTTTTTATTATCTGTTTTAAATCGTACTAATGGAACATAATTATTTAACTTACCTTTTGTCTGATTAATGTATAAATCGAAATTAAAGTAATACTCGTTTGTTTTAAATAAAGTATCTGTTTCATATAAGGCATAATACTCATTTTCTGAAAGTGATATATATGTTCCTATATGAGTTTTATTTTTATCTATATTTGTATCGTTTTTCTTAGTTGGATTAACTAACAATCCATTGAACCCAGGATTTGCATAATATATCATATTATCACTTCCTACTTAATTCAATATAAATTTTTTTATTAGAAAATTCATTTGCATTAAATGGGTTTTTAGTTTCACTATTTATAGATACATAAGAATTATTATATCCTGCTTGATTTGATTCAATTGTAAAAGAACCTAAGTCTTGCTTATCTAAATGTTGTACTGCTTCTGTTTTATATGAATCTTCATTTTCTACTTTTGTAACTAATCCAAAACCTGTTATATCTTTATACATACTATTATCCAATAATTCATTGATTGTAAATTCACCAGAAGTATTATTAGCGATAATTTTATGTGTATAATCTGTAGCAAGCATATGGATACGTTCATTACCAATTTTATTTGAATCATTATAAATAATATTAGATATACAAGCATTTACATCTAATAAATAATTACAATAAAAATTTATACGATTTACTTTATTTATTGCACCGATTTTATATAAACTATTATCCAATAGATTACGTACCAATTTACCATTTACATATACTTCAATGGTTGTTGTATTACTCCATATTACGTGTAATTCAAAAGTATTAATTTCATTTATTTTTACATATAATGGGTCGGACATTAATGGATTTTTACTATTAGTTAAAATATTTATTTCAAAAGTATCTTTTAAATATTGTTTAAAACACATTTGTAAATTTTTATTCGGGTCAGAATCATGATAAAAATCAAAAACTTTTACCCAATCATTAATAAAATTTGTACTACCTAAAACTTTTATAATTGACATATCAAATAAAATATAAAAATCATCTACTAAATCAACAGTTTTATAAAAAACACAATTATCACAATCATTAAGTTTAAGATAATATCCTGTATTTGACCTTTCATGATTTTCATCTATCCCAATAACATTATCATTAAATATTTGATATTCAAATATCTGTGGGAAACCAGGGTTTGTATATTTCATTTATATCCCTCCTTTATACGTTAATAATTGCTACTGTATTTGGATTAAATATTAACATATTACCTTCTACATAACCAATTTTCTTACACACACGTCCTGTAGTAGTTATTGGTGCATAAGAAATCTTACCATTGTCTCCAACATAACAAGTCTGACCATTGTGAGAAGTAGTACCTAAATCGAATCTTCCACTATACATAACTGCTATATCTTGTGATAACCCATCTGTAGTAGCCAATACAATATTATCACAGTTACTATTGTTTTTGTTGTTAGCAGGTTCATATCCTGATGGTTTATATACTAATAAATCTCCTGCATGAATTTTTATATCAGAAGCATTTGTTCCTTTATATGCAGGATTCAATTTAACCATTTGGGTTGTTCTTGCTATGCCTGTTGTATCTTTTGCTATATCTGCATTACCACTCCATGCTTCTTCATCAACAGGTATTTTGTTAGAATCAATCCATATTTTACCACCAGGAATATACATATTTTGTGTAGCATATAAATCTTTAGAATATAATCCTGTACCTTTAACGTATATATTGGTATTTTTCTTTAAAGCCCCTTTTTTATCAT
>Ga0256404_1006114_pt1 | contig 20357 bp, 22 predicted proteins | sample RumenRJG_01DNA_FD_185990 | JGI IMG/M metagenome (GOLD analysis project Ga0256404, IMG submission 185990) | Bovine rumen microbial communities from Lethbridge, Alberta, Canada - RJG_01 | ecosystem: Host-associated > Mammals > Digestive system > Stomach > Rumen | place: Canada: Alberta | collected...
CCATCATCCTGGCTAAGCGTGGCGAGACACAGCGCAGCCGTGAGTATGCCCAGAGCCTCAAGGAATACACCGTCTTCACCGAGGAGAAAGGCCGCTACTACGACACGCCGCGTGCCCTTTACTCCTGGTACGACTATAAGATTCCGACACAGGTGACGGCCATTGAGGCCCTGAAGATGATTACGCCGCAGGACGAGCAGACCATAGAGGAGATGCAGCGCTGGCTGCTGCAGGAGAAGCGCACGCAGGCTTGGGACACCCCCATCAACAGCGTGAATGCTGTCTATTCCTTCCTGTTTGACAATACAAAGTTGCTCGACGCACAGGAGATGACCGAACTGGCCATTGACGGCCGCAAGCTGGAACTGCCCAAAGAGACGGCAGGCATCGGTTACGTGAAGACTGCCATTGAGCAGCCTACGGGACGTCAGTTTACGGCAAAGAAGACTTCCACGGGCACGTCGTGGGGTGCGCTCTACGCACAGTTTATGCAGCCTGTCAGCGAGATAGAGTCATCAGCCAGCGGCATCACCATCAAGCGTGAGGTGCTGGTCAACGGCACTCCACTCTCCACGCTCCACGCTCCACTCAACGTGGGCGACCGCGTCACGGTGCGCATCACCATCGACAGCGAGCGTGACCTCGACTTCGTTCAGGTGCTCGACCGTCGTGCCGCCTGCTTGGAACCCGTGCAGCAGCTCAGTGGCTACCGCAATGGCTGCTACTGTTCACCGAAGGATAACTCTACGAACTATTACTACGACATGCTGCGGAAGGGCAAGCACGTCATTGAGACGGAGTACTTCGTTGACCGTGCCGGCACGTACGAGACAGGCACCTGCACCGTTCAGTGTGCTTACGCGCCTGAGTTCCGTGCTACCACGAAGTCGCTGGTGTTAAAGGTGATAAAGTAAAAAAGGTAAAAAAGTAAAAAACATATAGGAGATATGAAAATCAGTATAAGTCAGAAAGGAAAATGGGTGGTAAAGGGTCTTTTACCTTTTTACCTTTTTACCCTTTTACCTTTCACTGCATCAGCGCAGAAAATGAAAGTCATTACCGATGAAGTAAACTGTGGCCCTGTGGGCTACGAGAGTCCTGTCACTGCCGTCTTCGAACTAAGAAACGCAGGCGGAAAGAAGCTGCGCATCAGCGACGTGAAGGTGAGCTGCGGCTGTACGTCGGTGGATTTTCCGCACAATGACATCCCCGGCGGAGATAAGTTCCAGCTGAAGATGACCTACGACTCCCGCCAGCTGGGACACTTCCAGAAGCAGGCTGCCATCTACAGCAACGGCTCCGATAAGCCCGTCCTCCTGACGATGAAGGGCGTGGTGATGGCTGAGATGCAGGACTATGCCGGCGAATACGCCTATTCCATTGGCGACCTGCGCATGGACAAGAACGAACTGGAGTTCGACGATGTCAACCGCGGTGAACAGCCGGTACAGGAGATACACATCCTTAATGCCGGTACTACCACCTGCCAGCCTAACCTGATGCACCTGCCGCCATACCTCAAGGCCCGCATGGCGCCTGAGCAGCTGGCTCCCGGAAGGACTGGCAAGATGACCGTGACGCTGAACTCTGAACTGCTGAATGCCTTCGGACTCACGCAGACCACCATCTACATGGCCCAGAACCCTGGCGACAAGGTGAGCAAGTCCAACGACATCGTGGTGTCGGCAGTGCTGCTGCCGTCGTTTGCCCATCTCGCAGAGTCAGAGAAGCTCAGGGCACCACATCTGGAACTCTCGGCAGAACAGCTGGACTTTGACTTCAACGGCCGGCAGAAGATGAAGGGTGAGATTGTCCTTACCAACACAGGACGCACCGCGCTGAACATCTCGTCGCTGCAGATGTTTACGGTGGGCCTGAAGGTGACGCTCTCCAAGCGTGAGCTGAAGCCCGGTGAATCGACCAAGCTGAAGATTACCGGCATCAACAAGGACCTGAAGAAGGCTCGCAGCAAACCCCGTGTGCTGATGATTACCAACGACCCCGACAAACCGAAGGTGGTGATAACTATAAACGTTAAATAAGGAACAATGGAACATCCCGAGAATAGTGCCGAATTTGCAGGCTTACAGGTCAACAGCGGCGTGAAGCAGCCGTCTATTATCAACCCTTATCTGAAGCGTAACCGCTTTCGCCGTCGTGAACTGACGGTCGGCGAGATGGTGGAAGGCATACGCAAGGGCGACGTGACGGTACTGAGTCAGGCGGTCACCCTGGTGGAGAGTGTCAACCCCGACCATCAGGCCCGTGCCCAGGAGGTGATAGAGAAATGCTTGCCCTACAGCGGCAACTCCGTTCGTGTGGGCATCAGTGGCGTGCCGGGGGCGGGTAAGTCAACGAGCATCGACGAGTTTGGCATGCACATCCTCAAGGAGAAAGGGGGCAGGCTGGCGGTGCTGGCCATCGACCCCAGCTCTGAACGCTCAAAGGGGTCCATCCTTGGCGACAAGACGCGCATGGAGAAGCTGTCGCTGCATCCTGACTCGTTCATTCGTCCCAGCCCAACGGCAGGCTCCTTGGGTGGTGTGGCACGTAAGACGCGTGAGACCATCATCCTGTGTGAGGCAGCAGGCTTCGACAAAATTTTCGTCGAGACCGTTGGAGTGGGGCAGAGCGAGACGGCCTGTCACTCTATGGTTGATTTCTTCCTGCTCATTCAATTAGCAGGAACAGGCGACGAGCTGCAGGGCATCAAGCGCGGCATCATGGAGATAGCCGACGGCATCGCCATCAACAAGTGTGACGGTGAGAATGTCGATAAGTGTCACATGGCTGCCACCAACTTCCGTAACGCGCTGCACTTCTTCCCCATGCCTGAGAGCGGCTGGCTGCCGAAGGTGCTCTGCTACAGTGGCTTCTATGGCATCGGCATCAAGGAGATTTGGGACATGATCTACCAGTATATCGACTTCGTCAAGCAGAACGGCTACTTCGACTATCGGCGTAATGAACAGTCGAAGTACTGGATGTACGAAACCATCAACGAACAGTTGCGTAACAGCTTCTACCACAACCCGCTCATTCAGCAGCGCCTGGAGGAGGCTGAGCGCGTGGTGCTGGCAGGACAGCAGACATCGTTCACTGCCGCACAGCATTTGTTGGACGAATATTTCTCTAACCTGAAAGCCCTATGAGCCCTATAAGCCCCATACGCCCTATAAGCCTCACTATTGAAATAGACAGTGGCAGCGGTTTCTGCTTCGGAGTGACAACCGCCATTAAAAAGGCTGAAGAGGAGCTGGCAGCAGGGCAACAGCTCTACTGTCTGGGTGACATTGTGCATAACGGCATGGAGTGTGAACGCCTGCGCAAACTCGGACTGATTACCATCAACCACGATGAAATGGCGCAGCTGCATGGGGTCAAGGTGCTGTTGCGTGCCCACGGCGAGCCGCCTGAAACCTACGAGCTGGCACGGCGTAACAACATTGAAATCATTGATGCCACCTGTCCTGTGGTGCTGCAGCTGCAGAAGCGCATCAAACGGCAGTATGAAGCCCCCTCGGGGACCGCAGGGGGGGCTCTGGGGGCCGGCTCTTCTATCGTCATCTTCGGCAAAAAGGGTCATGCTGAGGTGCTGGGACTGGTAGGCCAGACACAAGGCAAGGCCATCGTCATTGAGAGCTTCGACGACGTGGTGAAGCTCGACTTCACGCGTGACATCTATCTCTACTCGCAGACCACGAAGTCGCTCGACGAGTTCCGCCGTATCATCAATTACATCGAACAGCACATCTCGCCCGGGGCTACGTTCCAGAGCTTCGACACCATTTGCCGCTCAGTGGCTAACCGCATGCCGAACATCTCGTCGTTCGCCTCCCGTCATGACCTCGTCCTCTTCGTCTGTGGACGAAAGAGCTCTAACGGAAAGGTGCTCTACAGCGAGTGTAAGCGGGTGAACCCTAATACGCACCTCATTGAGGGTCCCGACGAGATTGAGCTGGAGTGGCTGAATAAGGTGGAGAGCATCGGCATCTGCGGCGCTACCAGCACCCCTAAGTGGCTGATGGAGGAATGCCGTAATAGGATTTTGAAGGTGAAAGGGTTAAAAAGTTAAAAGGTTAAAAGTTAAAAGGTTAAATAGTTATGAAACAAATGAAGCACAACATGGTAGGAAAGTGGATATGGGTTATGTTTTTACCTTTTTACTTTTTTACTTTCTTACCTTTAACAGTCTCTGCACAGTATGACATCATTCCCCGGCCGTCGAGCATCAGCATCGATGCCAAGGGGCGTGTGCTCAGCATGCTGCCCTCACCGGCTGTGACTGAGCGGCTGAACCCGAAGGTGACATCGCCTGAAGGCTGGCGCATCACCGTCGATAAGAAAGGCATCACCATCGAGGGCAGCACCGATGCTGGCATCTTCTATGGCCGTCAGGCTCTCTCGCAAGTGCTCAGTGCCCAACCGCAGTCGCTACCTTATGCCGTCATTGAGAGTGCTCCCCGTTTCAGCTACAGGGCAATGCACTTAGACGTGTGCCGCCATTTCTTCGGCAAGGACTTCGTCAAACAGTACATCGACATGCTGGCATTGCACGGCATGAACACCCTGCACTGGCACCTCAGCGACGACCAGGGCTGGCGCATCGAAATCAAGAAATGGCCCCGACTGACGGAGGTGGGGTCCGTACGTAACCGAACTGTCATTGGACGTAACACGGGCCTGTACGACTATGTTCCTCATGGCGGCTACTTTACGCAGGACGACATACGCGAGATTGTGGCCTATGCACAGGAGCGTCACATCACGATTATCCCCGAAATCGACATGCCGGGACACATGCTGGCTGCCTTGGCGGCCTATCCTGAACTGGGCTGTACGGGCGGTCCTTACGAGGTGTGCCCAGACTGGGGCGTCTTCGATGATGTCCTTTGTGCCGGCAATCCTAAGGTTTATCAGTTCTTAGAGGATGTGATGGACGAGGTTATCAGCCTGTTCCCCTCAACGTATGTCCACATGGGTGGTGACGAGTGTCCTCGTGTGCGTTGGAAACAGTGCCCTAAGTGCCAACAGCTCATGCGTAGCCAACAGCTTTCTTCTGAGGATGCCCTTCAGGGCTACATGATGCGCCATATAGAGAAATACCTGGCTGCCAAGGGACGTCACATCATTGGCTGGGACGAAATAGCGGAGTGTGGCGTCGATAGTAGTGTCGTCATCATGAGCTGGCGTGGCGTTGAGGGTGGCGTCGAGGCTGCTAAGAAAGGTCATGACGTCATCATGGTGCCTACCAGCGTGTGCTACTTCGATTACTACCAGCAGCCCGAGGAGAACTGGAGCAAGCCGTTCCTCATTGGCGGCTATGTGCCCTTAGAGAAGGTCTATGCCTTCGACCCTGCTCCTGACAGCCTCTCTGCCGACGTGCGTCGGCATATCATTGGTACGCAGGCCAACATCTGGACGGAGTATATTCCCTACAAGGAACTGTTGGAGTATCAGGCGCTGCCTCGCATGGCAGCCCTTTGCGAGGTGCAGTGGACGGCCCCTGAACAGAAGGACTATGACGACTTCCTGCGCCGCCTGCCCCTTCTCCTGAACATCTACGACCAGAAAGGCTGGCGGTATTGTAAGGTGAGTGGTGATAGGTGATGGGTGATAGTTAAATTGAAAATCGAAAATCCGTAAATCGTATGCAGCGTTTAGTGTCCCTCGATGTGCTCCGTGGTATTACGGTGGCTGCTATGATCCTCGTCAACGATGGTTATGGCGAGACGTTTCCTGCCCTCAAGCATGTGGCGTGGAACGGTATGACACCCTGTGACCTGGTGTTTCCCACCTTTCTCTTCATTGTCGGTATCTCCACCTATCTGTCTCTCTCTAAGCTGCAGTTTCAGCCTACAGGTGCTGTGCTGACCAAGGTGATTAGGCGTACCGTTATCATCTTCCTGTTGGGACTGTTCATCAACTGGCTCGTACTGGCTGTTGACGGCCGACCGTTCGACTTCGCTCATCTGCGCTATTGGGCGGTGTTACAGCGCATAGCCGTGTGCTATCTCGCTGTGTCGCTCTTTGCCCTTTTCGTGCCCCATCGTCATACTGTTCGTGTCATTATCGGCCTGTTGGTGGCCTATGCAGCCATCTTGCTGTTAGACAACGGCTACAGCGAGGATGGCACGCTGAACATCGCAGGGCGTATTGACACCTTCCTCTTTGGCAAGGAACACCTCTACCAATGGGCACCTATCGACCCCGAGGGACTGTTGGGCTGTCTGGGAGGCATTGCCCATACGCTCATCGGCTTCCAGTGTGCTCGTCTCATGATGGGGGTTGCCGATGTCCGCAGTAAGGTGTTCCAGCTGTTGATGGCGGGTGGTGGCATGGTGCTTGTGGCTTTCTTCCTGCATCATTTCGGCTTGCCATTCAACAAGACCATCTGGTCACCCAGCTATGCGCTGATGACGTGTGGACTCGCTGCTGTGGCGCAGGGCCTTTTCATGTATATCATTGATATTCGAGGATGGCAGCGTTGGACGGTTCCCTTCCTCATCTTCGGTGTTAACCCGTTGTTCCTCTATGTCTTCAGTGAGTGCCTGGCAGTCTTCGGTTGGCAGTTTGGGGCTAACGATGCCCTTTATGCCGCCATCCACAGCATCGTCACATGGCCAGAGCTCGCTTCCCTCTGCTTCGCCCTGACCTATGTCTTCGTCTGCGCACTCATCGGCTACATTCTCTATAGCCGTCGCATTTTTATTAAGATTTAGACTGCTGTTATCCTTGCACCCGTTCTTTGAATCGCTCCATGAGCCACTCCTTCTGTTCGCTGATGGTCATGTTTGAGTTGTCAAGGAGTAGGGCATCTTCAGCCTGGCGCAGAGGAGACACTTCACGGTGGGAGTCAATGTAGTCACGCTCCTGCACGTTCTTCAGAATGTCGTCGAAGTCTGCCTCCATGCCCTTGGCTTTCAGCTCATCGAACCGACGCTGGGCCCGTACTTCTGGCGAGGCGGTGACAAAGACCTTCAGCTCAGCCTGTGGAAATACTACGGTGCCAATGTCACGGCCGTCCATCACTACACCACCGTCACGACCCATCTGTTGCTGCTGTGCTACCATGGCCTCACGTACAAAGGCCAGCGTGGCAATGGGACTGACGTGACTGCTCACCTCCATCGAGCGAATCTCTTTCTCCACCAGTTCCCCGTTCAGGTAGGTGTCAGGGCGTCCTGTTTCCGGATTGAACTTAAAACTGATGTGTATGTCAGCCATACGGCGCTTCAGCTCTTCCTCGTCAATAACGGTCTGGCCTTCGGTCTCTTTAAACATTCCGTTTCTCAGGGCAAAGAGTGTCACACTGCGATACATGGCACCTGTATCTACATACACATAGCCCACTTCGCGGGCCAGGTCTTTGGCCATCGTGCTCTTTCCGCACGAAGAATGGCCGTCAATAGCTATTGTAATCTTTTTCATTGTCTTTAGTCTTATGGGTCTTATACGGCTTATAGGGCATATTAGGCTTATATCCCTTATAGGCTATAGCTCACATTAATCACAATCGACGAGGCAGAGACGTGGTACTTGGCATAGGCCAGGTTCAGCTTAAAGCGCTGCAACTGTAGGCCACCGCCTACCGACAACCCTGCACCATGGGCACTGCTGTTCTCACCGTCGCTCACCTTCATCTCGTCAGCACGGCCAAAGTTATAGCCTCCGGCTATGTAGATGCTCTGCCCAAGGAAGATGTCTGCGCCAAGGGCGAAGTGATTGATGAACCGGCCTTCCCAGCTGTTGATGCGCGACATGGTGAGCGACAGGCGGAAAGGGGCGAAGGCAAACTGCTTGCTGATGCCTAACTGTAGGTTGAGCGGTATCTTCTCAAATTCGTCGTTGTAGGCCTTCACCTGTCCACCCAGGTTCTTGGCTACTGCTGACAGCGACCATCCTCTGTCATCGTCGTAATAGTTCAGGCCGAGATCTACGCCCAGTGCTGCTGAGCTGTAGCCGGCAATGCTCGACGAGATGAACTTGCCGGTAATACCACCCGACCATCGTTCGCTCAGACAATACTGGAACGTGCCCCCTACCATGATGTCCTTGGCCGAGAACTCGCCCAGCTTAATGCCTGACGATGAGGTCTCCAGCATGTCGCCGTAGCTCATGTATTGTGCAGAGACGGCTATCGTCGATAGCTCTCCAATAGCCTTGATAAACGAGGCACTGGCCGTCTTCGTCCCTGACATGTAGGTCATGTAGTTCAGGTTGATGCTCTTGTCGCTCACACCACCTATCAGTGCGGGGTTATGGAATACCAGTGTGGGGTCATCCTCTGTGATGGTGATGTTGTCGCCACCCAACGCAGCCACATGCGCACTCACCGGTAGGCGCAGGAAGTTGTAGTCCGTCTGACTCTCCTGGGCTGTCATTCGGATGGCAAAAAACAATGCGATAAGCGCAAAAACTCCTTTTTTCATCTAAATTTGTATAAATTCTTGGCAAAGATACTGCTTTTTTCAAATATCTGCACTAATTTTGCAGCAGTAATTTCACTTCGCTGTAAAATATTAACGTAAAAGAAGGCAAAATATTATTCTTATGGAGCAAAAGAAACTGCCACAGGCTGACCTCGACCGCCGTAGAACCACTGGATTCCTCCTGGGACTGGTGCTTGTACTGGCCCTGTTCTTCGTGGCTTTCGAGTTCGATATGACTGAATCTTCTGCCTTCGATGCGAATGCTTTGCTCGATGCTGATGACGAGGAGGCTGAGCTCATGCCGCTCTTCAAGCAGGAGGAACAGCTCGTCTTGCTGGCTCCAGAAGAACAGACGGCCCCTGCAGAGAAACTGAACATTGTGGAGGAGGAGGTGGAGCTGCAGCCTGAAGAGCTGAACGTGGAGAATACCACTGACGGCGAAGGCGATGAACAGACCGTCGAAGAGATGCTCAACGAGATGGGTGACATAGAACCGCCAGAGGTCAATCCGCGCGATAATCCTGAGCGTTTCCGTGTGGTACAGGACATGCCCCAGTTCCCTGGCGGCCCAGTGGCCTTCTTGAAGTGGCTCACCAGCAACCTGAAGTACCCGCCAGGGGCACAGAAGGGAAAGATACAAGGCAAGGTGGTGGCACAGTTCCTCGTCAACGAAGATGGCAGCATCACCGACATCAAGATTACCAAACCCCTGCATCCGCAGTGCGACCGTGAGGCTATTCGCGTGCTACGCTCCATGCCTCGCTGGTCACCAGGCATCGAAAACGACAAGCCCTGTCGCACTCGCGTCTGCATTCCCATCGTGTTTAAACTGTAAGACAATATGAAGACATCTAACGAAATCCTCGACAGCATCAACGCGTTCATCGATCAGCTGCCCTACGACCGCAAGCCGTATTCACTCTACGAACCCATACAGTATGTGCTCTCCCTTGGCGGAAAGCGCATCCGGCCAGCACTCATGCTGCTCTCTTATCAGCTTTATAAGGACCATCCCGAAGACATCCTCATGCCTGCCGTGGCCCTTGAGACTTATCATAACTACACGCTGCTGCACGACGACCTCATGGACAATGCTGACCTGCGACGTGGACATGCCACGGTACATAAGCGCTGGGATGCTAACACCGCCATTCTCTCTGGCGACTCCATGCTGGTACTGGCCTACGAGCGGCTGCTCTCGTTCTTCAACACCCAGCACCCAACACCCAACACCCGACACCCAACACCCGACACCCAACACCCAACACCCAACACCCAGCACCCAATCCTCGCCCTCTTCACTGAGACAGCCCTCCAGATAGGTGAGGGACAGCAGTACGACATGGAGTTCGAACGCCGAAATGATGTGCGTGAAGAAGAGTACATAGAGATGATACGCCTCAAGACCAGCGTGCTGCTGGCCTGTGCTATGAAGATGGGTGCCATACTCGCTGGTGCTACCGACGCTGATGCTGATAACCTTTATAAATATGGTGAACAGATAGGACTGGCCTTCCAGCTGCAGGACGACCTGCTCGATGTCTATGGCGACTCCGCAGTCTTTGGCAAGGCCATTGGTGGCGACATTACGTCCAACAAGAAGACCTATATGCTTATCAATGCCCTCTTGCGGGCCAACGACGAACAGCGTGCTGAACTCAACCGTTGGATTGCTGCAACAGACTTCGACCGTCAGGAGAAAGTGGCTGCCGTTACAGAACTGTACAACCAGATAGGCATCCGACAGCTCTGTGAGGAGAAGATCAACTACTACTTCGAGCAGGCCAAGCAGTACCTCACCCACATCCATGTGCCTGAGGAGCGCAAGCAGCCTCTTATTGACTTCACCAACGAAATGATGCATCGTGATAAATAATTCCACTCTCCACTCTCCACTCTCCACTCTCCACTATATCGACACCCATTGTCATTTAGACGGCGAAGAGTTCCATGACGACTTGGAAGCCGTCATACAGCGTGCCCAAGAGGCAGGCTGTGAAAAGATTTTTGTCCCTGCCATCGACCTCAAATCATCGCAGGCCTCCATCGACCTTGCACACCGCTATCCTGGCTTTATCTACCCTATGGTAGGCCTGCATCCCGAAGAAGTTCGCGCTGACTGGCGCGAACAGCTGGAGTCCATCCGTTCTTTACTCCCCCTCCTGTCGGAAGGGGTGGGGGGAGGCTCTATCGGCGAGGTAGGTCTCGACTTCTATTGGACTCGGGAGTTTGAGCAGGAGCAGTTGGAAGCCTTCGAGGAACAGGTGCGCTGGTCAGTAGAGACACGTCTGCCTCTTATGATTCATTGTCGGAAGGCACAGAACGAGATGGTTAATATATTAAAAAGGTACGCGCACGAACTTCCTGGCGGAGTGTTCCATTGTTTCACAGGCAATGAGATTGAGGCACGTCAGCTCTTGGCTTTCGACAACTTCGTGCTGGGCATTGGTGGTGTGTTCACCTTCAAGAAATCCAACTTGCCAGAAACACTCCGCTCATTGCTCGCGTCAGACCCTTCATTGCTCACCAGGATAGTCTTGGAGACCGATGCCCCTTACATGGCCCCAGTCCCCAAGCGCGGACAGCGTAATGAGCCCGCCTTCATCCGTTATGTCATCGCTCGAATGTCAGAAGCCCTTGGTGTCAGTGAGACGGAAATCTGCAAAGTTACGAATGACAATGTAGCCCGTGTCTTTGGTCTGAAATGATAAAGATTATTAAAAAGGCAACATTTCTCATTGCTCATTTCTCGTTTCTCATTTATTTTCGTACCTTTGCATCCGCTTACAAATAAGGAGAGGTGCTCGAGTGGTTGAAGAGGCACGCCTGGAAAGCGTGTAACCGGCAAAACTGGTTCGCAGGTTCGAATCCTGTTCTCTCCGCGAAGCGCAAGAACAGGTTCAAAGCTCCGAGGCAAACCCTCGGGGCTTTATTGTTCTCTCCGCGAAGCGCAAGAACAGGTTCAAAACGCCATAAGGCGAATCCTGTTCTCTCCGCAAGAAGAGGATTCAAAGCTCCGAGGCAAACCCTCGGGGCTTTGTTGTTCTCTCCTATACTCCAGTTGTAAGTGACATAGTTTTTTCGAACTAATCCAATTTTTGCTTTAATTTTGAGCGTAGCGACCAAATATATAGTTCAATTTTTGTTTCAATTTTGAGGACGTAAGGACGACTCCAATAAGATTATCTGTGTATTCCGTGTAATCTGTGTGACATTATAATTTTTGTTTTAATTTTGAGCGTAGCGACCAAATATATAGTTCAATTTTTGTTTCAATTTTGAGGACGCAAGGACGACCCCAATAAGATTATCTGTGTATTCCGTATAATCTGTGTGACATTATAATTTTTGTTTTAATTTTGAGCGTAGCGACCAAATATATAGTTCAATTTTTGTTTCAATTTTGAGGACGTAAGGACGACCCCAATAAGATTATCTGTGTATTCCGTGTAATCTGTGTGACATTATAATTTTTGTTTTAATTTTGAGCGTAGCGACCAAATATATAGTTCAATTTTTGTTTTAATTTTGAGGACGCAAGGACGACCAATGATTTCCTTGCTTTCTGTGTGAGATAAAATTCCTCCTCCTAAACAGGGGGAGCCAGAGGGGGCCTCTCTCCACTCTTCCCCATCCCAAACGACAAAAAAATAAAAATATTTCCTTATTCTTTATAAGGAATAAAAAATTTTTCTTAACTTTGCACCCGCATTGCGCCGTACATGCCCTTATGGGCTGTGAAGGTGTGGGTGTATTTTTTGGTACAGCGTCTTACAACGCTTTGTTTTTGATTCCTTGAACGTAGGAAATTCAAAGAACTAGTCAAAGACATTGCAGAGTAGATGTTTGTGGCGTGGTATGTTTTATTGCCCCGTCAGTGTGCGGTGAGGCACAAGTTGCCTCCGCACACTTTAGGGCGTATATATACCAACGGCGTGAGCGTCAATATTCTGTTTGTTTACTAGTGAGGTTTCCTACGACCTAAGGGATGGACGGGCAGAGTGAGAGTTCACGCTCTTTTTGTTTCCTCAGGTCAATATCACTGACCAGGTTCCCAATCGAGAGTGAGTAAAGCTGAAACCAACGGTCCGGCATCGTCAGGACCGCCACAGGTTGTAGGCAACCGAATGGAGTGCTCATAGCGGGTATTCCCTAATTTCGGTCAGTAGATTTAGGCTCGAATTGCCTTTCAACCATCTGAGAATAAGAAGATTAACGTAAGCAGCAAAAGACTGCTTGCGGATTATGAATTGTAAACATACCCTAACATTATTGCAGAAAAGATCTTTCATGCAAGCATTACCAGAAACTGCTAATATCCCCCTGTCTGCTGGCAACAGCAGTGCAGGAACAGGGAGATGGTATGTGCTGACCACCAACAACCCGGGCAAGGCAAAAGGATACCTGGACCAATGGAACGTGGACGTGGAAGATGGTGCTAACAACGGCAGCAGCATAGGCTCGTTCATCCCCTATACATTCATCGATTCCCAGATCTATGAGCAGGAGAGAATGCAGGACAGGCTGTCCCTTCGTTCCGCCCTTTATCGTTATCTGTTCGTGCAAGGGGAAACCGACGACATAGAGAGGCTCATCCGAGTAGTTAACCAGACCACAGCCGACCGTATGTTCTTCCTACGCAATGGCGCCAACGACTATTCCACTATCAATCAGGCAGAAATGGATCAGCTCACCGAGGTCTGTAGCGACGGAAAAATCACGCTGCAGCTGCCCGTCAAGAGCGAAGACCTGGTAGCAGGCAAGGAAATCCCCCTCATGGGCACCCCCTTTGAGAAGTCCGGAGCCACCTATACCATCGTCGATGTCAAGAAGAAGAGCGGAGCCTTCCAGCTCCAGATAGCCCTTCACCTCTTTAACATCACCTTCCAGAACCTCTTCGTCACAGTCCCCGACCTGTCCAAAAGCAGCCCCTTTGCCGAGATAGTAGGCAACACCCAGGCCAAGCTCATAGAAATCTTCATACGTCGTGTAAAGAGCAAGCAGACCAGGGCCGATCGTCAGCACGATGACCATACCCTTGAAGAGCTGTTCGAGCACCGTACCCTTCTCATGCCCTCAGGAGCCATGCAGCGACACTTCCTTGCCCTCATGCTCATCTGCGCCCAGTTGTTACACAAAGACCAAGAGAAAGCCCAGCTCAAGCAGCAAGTAGAGAAAGAGCTGGCCGCCATAGCCAAGCTGCGTGAGAGCAAGGCCGCCACCGACACCCGTGCCTATCTGCATGTCGCCATGTACATAGCTACCAAGCACGCCGCCTACAGAGAGCAGGCCAAGGCCTACGTCCGTGACCACAACCCCCGTTCCCCCTATCTCCGCAAGCTCGTCGCCACCAGCTCCCAGCGCCAGGCCCTCAAGCTCATGGGTTAACCATACATTCGGCAAAATTATGTCATTCCAGACAATCAATTTCCACGGAGGGCATTAGAAGGTAGCAAAATGTCGAAGATTTCCTCATCGTTCCGACAAATTGCAAGTCACAAACATGTGGTTTAGCGTTCAAAAGTGACGTATTTACGGGTCGTAAACCTATGACTTACGAGTGATAAACCTATGACTTACGAGTGATAAACCACCCATTTAACAGTGTTGAATCACGGCACCACCATGACACCCCCTTGGGAGCACCCCCTTATACCATACCCTCCCCTCTATATATAAATAGAGGGAGGGGTATGTATAGAGGGGTGGCTCCCCGAGGGGTGCAAAGGTAGCCAGGTACCAACGGCTCTCCCTCATCCGTTAAATATCTGGAAGCAGAAAAACAGCATATTTCTTGCAGATATGGAATAAAATGATTATTTTTGCAATCGAAAAGTCAAGATAGAAGAAATAGCTTATGATGACAAGAGAAGAAGCATTGCGCCGCTTTAAGGCAGCCAAACAGAAAAAGATGAATGCCGTAGCAGCTCTTGAAGAGAAAATGAAGCAGGCCTACGAGGAACGTACTGGTATGAAAGCCAACTACGTAGTTACGCTATGAACAGCCTTTCCCTTCACGCAGTTAATGCATCTGTCTTTTTGAACGCTGGTTCTCAACGTATGAGCGCAAGGCTCAATATACCTTTGTGGCATCTTCCCTGAAAGACGAAGAAGGAATTGAAAACTATACGGCTATCATTGTCAGGAATGACAATCCCGAACTAAGTGCCATAATCGCGGAGTTCACAGAAACAATCTCCTTGCTCAGTTCGAAGCCCTAAAGAATATCAGCCATCATCCATCAAACATCATCCATCTTATATCATGTCTGAAATCTCAGATGCCATACAAGCGAAATGTTTAGCATTCAGTGATAGAATCATCAAACTGAATGACTATTTGCTGGAGCAAGCAAGTCTGAAGTATGATGCAGGACGTCAAAAGTATGGTATGAGGAAAGGAAAATCATCCTTCAGTCATCAGATTTCCGACCTCTCTCAGCCATCATCCTTCAGCCATCAGCCATCACGAGTTCCCGTACACCTTCAATCGGTGGCGGCTTTAGCCAACCAACTATTGAGGTCGGGAACGAGTATTGGAGCAAACAATGCTGAAGCATCAAGCGCAATTAGTAAAGCAGACTTCAAGTCAAAATCATTTATTGCCCTAAAAGAAGCGAGGGAAAGCCTTTATTGGTTAGAACTGCTGCATCGAAACGGCTACCTGACAGATGCCCAATTTAATAGCATATATGCAGACTGTGAGGAATTAGTCAAGGTGTTAACTCACAGATGTAAAAAGTTGGATGAGCCTGGCGACGGGAAGTAACATCATCCATCTTCCATCATCCATAAGAGTCACATCTTCCATCTTCCATCTAACATCTTCCCTCAGTAAACGACCATTTTAGCGTAAGGTCATTCAAAATATAATATGTACTTTTGCCTCCGTTTAATTTTTCAAAATTATGGAGTCAAGAGAATATTTCGAAAAGATCATGCAGGACTACAATCAGAACCGTAATGGCAGGAGCCTGCGTAAGTATTGTAAGGATGAGGCAGTGGACTACAACTGGCTTATGGAGTTCAAGAAAACCTATTCGGCTAGTAAGCCGGTAGAGCAACAGTCTTTCATTTCCCTCTCTTTGGAGGAGGAAACTCCGAAGCAGATGACCTGGGAGGTCAAGGTGTTGCAGTTGCAGAGCCCTGATGGTGATAGTATTGAAATCAAGAGTAATAACCTGTATGCAGTGTCAGAACTGCTTCGCAAACTGTCATAGCTATGATTAACTTCACATCTAAGACCAGATATTACATAAGCAGTAATCCTACTGATATGCGTAACGGACGTGATGGCCTGGCAGGCATAGTACGTGAAGTGATGGGGCATAATCCTAAGTGCTATGACGAGGCATTCATATTCTACTCGAAGGATTACAGGAAGGTGAAGATTCTGCACTATGACCTCAATGGATATGTATTGTATCAGAAGTGGTTTGATAATGGTAAATTCTTGAAACCTGAGTTCACAAAGATGCAGCGTAGCCATGAGATAAGTCGTGAGACCTTGATACTTCTTCTGTCTACTGCAATACAGACAAAGATAGCAATATAATAATGAATAAGATATATACTCTAGATGACAACGGTGAGTTCATGGCAGACTTGAAAGCCATGCATGAGGAAATGCTGCTGATGAAAAGGCGCCTGGAGTGTGACGAGATCACTCCTGACGAGTGGAAACAGTGGCACTCCGGATACAGAGCACGTCTTGACGAGATCAAGGAGGCTGTTTCCAGGATGCATGACGAGCTTTCTCTGAGAAATGCTGATTTAGAGCGTCAGAAACGCGCGAGAGCCGCAGAGCTGAATATGTCATTTGATGAGTATGAAAATTATCTTAAGTCATTGATAATCAGTTAGTTGTATTAATATTTATTAACTGGAAATATTTGCGTAAGTCATTGATTTTTAGTACCTTTGCAGTATGATTACAGGAGATAACATGGACAAGAGAATGCACTTCCTGGAGATGGAAGTCGTCCGGCTCAATAACTTACTTGCGAGCAGGGACGAGTATGTCTCTTTCCTTGAGGTCGAACTGAAATCGATAGAAGGCGAACATGCCCAGGAACTGGCCTTGAAGGATGAGTTCATTGCTGAACAGTCGGAAACCATATCCAGGCTTCGCAAGGAGAAGGATGCTGTAAGGGAAGAGGTTGCTGATGCCAGAAAGGAACTTGATGAGGCCCGGGCTGTCATACTTAGCTTGCAAGGCCAAATCCTAGAGTCCAATGCAGACAAGAGTCAGTTGGAGAAAGACAACGAGGATCAACAGAGACTGACAGAACTTGCATCCAAGGCAAAGATGGACTTCAAGGACATTGTCAATCTTCTCCAGAACCGCATATTCAACACTAACAGCGACAGGACAAGATACCTGAATGGTGCCATTGACCTGAACGACCCGCTGATAAATGAGATGGGCTTTGAGGCTATTATCCAGGAAGTGCTTCGCCAGACTGACGAGATTATTGGGCAGGAAGGTGGCAATGCTGAAAAAGAAAATAAAGAACGTCCTAAATATCAGAAGAAGCCTAAGAAAAGTCAGGTTGGCAAGCCCAAGAAACATCATGTATTCACAAAAGAAATACTCCAGAAGCTTGGCATGGACACCTCAAATCTGCCTGAAGGCTCAAAGCTTATACACAGAAAGGACAAGGCAAGCGGCGAGGATGTTTGGACGGTAGTCCTTCTGCATTATCAAGGCCCGAAGACGCTTAGGACGGAGCAGGAGATTGGGAGATTCAATGTTCCCAAGAATGATCCCATGTGCAGCAAGCATCCTCAGAGCATCATCAAGGGTAATCCTGTTATGCCTAGTCTGGCGAGCTTCTATCTTAATTCGAAGTTTGGCTATTCCCTGAGTGAGAACAGGATTATTGATATGTTGACGGAGTCCGGGGCAGACATCCCCCAGTCGACATTGAATAAGTGGATGCATGAGATCATGGCACTGATGCGTGAGCGTCTTCAGAGTCGTATGCTGGAAGTTGTAAAACTGTCCTACTTTACCCAGAACGATGAGGTGCGTGTCCTTGTTCGCTCAAGGAAGGATAAGGACAGTGACTTTGAATATCATGTAGAGTACATACATGGCTGCTTGTCTCCGGAGATGAAGATGGTGGTTATGCTCTATGACGAGGGAACCCGTGGGCATTCCGTACCTGAAGAGATGATTTTCCGTAATTCAAATATCAGGTGCTTTATCGCTGATAGGCTGAGTGCATATACCACAATAGTAAAGGATCTGGAAGAATACAATCTTGTTCGTGCCTGCTGCTATTTTCATGGCCGTCATTATTGGTGTGACGCTTATGTTTCAGACAGCAGGGCATTGCCAGTGATCAACCTTATTAATTCTTTGTTCCTTGTTGACAAGCAGGCCAAGGATGAGAATATGGACAAGTGGCAAAGGCTGACGCTTCGGTTGAAATACAGTGAGCCTATCGTAAGAAAGCTGTTCAAGCTGCTTCACCAGATGAAAGCAAACATAGATGATTACGGCTGCCTGATGAAAAGGGCCATCAACTATATGCTGGATGATGAAAAAGGCTTCAAGGCTTTCCTTACAGATGGTGCAATTGAACTCTCGAATAATGCTGCTGAGCGTATGTTCAGGCATATAGCCATGGGCCGTCGCAACTGGTTGCACATAGGTAGCCATATGGCAGCTCAGAATGTGGCCTTCATGTATTCATTATATGAAAGCTGTAGGCTCAACAATATAAATTTCGGAAAATATCTGAATGACATCCTTACACGTATGATGAAGGGTGATACCAATTATATGGCAATGCTTCCCTGTAACTATGTAGCCCAGGAGCATGAGGATGAATTAAAGGTAAAAGAGTGTGCTTGACACTTACAAACAGGGAAAAATCAATCCAAACTGAAAATTTTTAAAATAGTCATTCTCGTAACTTGTTGAAAAACAGGGGTACGCTAGAATGGTGGTTTACCTTCCCTCATCCCTCAGCAGAGCAGCCATGCAGCGTAAAATACAAAAATTGAAAAATAATGGTTCAAAGAGCGACAAGTATCAAATCTTTTTCGTATCTTTGCCCACAAAATAAAAGCAGTATTATGATAGTTACCAATCAAGCAACAGATACGAAGCGGAATTACAATGTCACTTCCACCCGAAATAGGATAATGGCCAGTACAATGTCTGTGGACGAATACTTCGATGAACTGATAGACAAGGTGCGCGAGGATTATGCAGATCTATGAGGTTCGAATCAGTCATGGAGCTCGTATAGACATGGCAGAATTACGCAAGTTCCTTAAGGCCATGATGACTGTGGAAGGAGCTATTCGCTATGCCAATAATATGCGTGAGGAGATAAAGACGTTGGCATTTTATGCTGATCTCTATGGCAAGACAACATCAATGACACTGCGTCAGATACACCCCGAGGCACGCCGGATGGTATCTCATAACCGTAAATGGGTGTACGTCTATCATATTGAAGCATCCTTCGTCATAGTAGACCGAATCCTCCCTGCCAAAATGAATAAGGGTTAATCTATTTTATCCAAATATGATTAAATGTACGAAGCATATATGGCCTATAACCGTAACAACCGATAGATACGGAGGTGGTTATAGTAAAGGGAAATTCCTAGCCTTTAACCTCTTGCCCTGGCAAGTACCAGAGAAGATCGACGGTGATGACATCACCTGTATGGACTTTTGGGCAGGTGAAGGTTGTAAGGCATATACCATTGGTAAAGGCTCCACTGCTTCTGAAGCCATAGAAGACCTCGAAAGTCAGTTAAGAGGACTAGATAATAAAGGTTGAATCCTCAGCCTTCAGCCCTCAGCCTTCATCCCTCATCCCTCATTCCTCTTCCATCATCCCTCTTCCATCATAAAACACAGCAGGGCAGGCATGCAGCGTAAAATACAAAAATTGAAAAATAATGGTTCAAAGAGCGACAAGTATCAAATCTTTTTCGTACCTTTGCATCAGTAATTATGTAGGAGATATCAATATGTGTACACGAAGCATTAGGATAAACGATAGGGTTATGAACCTGGCGAAGTCTCACTTCAAAGGTGAAGAAGCACTTCAACTATGGATGGAGAAACAGCTGGATAGAGTCTTGTGGGACTATGTTTCACAGTTTGAAGATAAAGGAGATAATGACAATCTTCTTGAAAAACTGGAAGCTATAGGCGATGGACCTGAAGGCTTCCTAATGCTTGACACGGTACTTACTCCTTCAAAATCATCCGTGGAGGAGTTAAGAGAAAATGCATATTTTGAGAAATACGGAATATGAAGGCGTTTGTAGATACGAATGTTATTCTTGATTACGTACTTCAGCGAGAACACTATATTGAGGCTAAGAATGTAATCGCCAAGTTGATGGCAGCAAAATATGAGATGCTGATGTCGGTTGGTGGATTCTACACTATGCTGTTTGTTGTAGACAAATATTTTCGCAATGAGCTGCATAAAAATAGGTTGGAGGCACGAGAATTAACACGCAATGTCATGAGGAAGACGCTAAGTGCATTTGATGTGGCAGATCACGATAAAAAGACTTTGCTGACGGGAGTTGATGAACTCCGTTTCAAAGACATAGAGGATAGCTGCCAATACCAACTTGCTAAGAAGTACGGCTGTGACATACTTGTTACCTTTAATACAGCGGACTTCCCTGAAACAGCAGTACAGGAAGTGGAGATTGTAAGTCCGATAGAATTTACATTGTAACTTTTAACCTCTTGCCCTACTCTCAGCCCTCTTCCATCTAACATCTTCCCTCAGCCCTCTTCCCTCTTCCCTCAGCTGACAGTCCGTGAGATTACTCCAAGTGACCTGATAACCATTGTCCCTTCGAACTTGTTCGCTTATACCTTTAGGTGTAAGAGCGTTTAATGCCAAATTGTTACAGACTAAAGATGCAAACCGAG
>Ga0256404_1006115_pt1 | contig 20351 bp, 15 predicted proteins | sample RumenRJG_01DNA_FD_185990 | JGI IMG/M metagenome (GOLD analysis project Ga0256404, IMG submission 185990) | Bovine rumen microbial communities from Lethbridge, Alberta, Canada - RJG_01 | ecosystem: Host-associated > Mammals > Digestive system > Stomach > Rumen | place: Canada: Alberta | collected...
TAAAAACGATGAGAAGGAATTGTTATGGTCTACCTGATGATGAATATTTCTTTCTCAAAGTTATGGATATTAGTCGTGCAAAAAGTAGGGAGAATTGTTAATGATCCCCACTTTTTTAACAAGAGCCTTATTTTTTACCTGCAACCTTACTCTAATAGTTTTCTTAAAAGAGCTATAAAAACACCAAAATTATACTTTTATGATACAGGTCTTGTTTGCTATCTCACAAAGTGGTCAAGTGCAAAGACTTTAGAGTGTGGTGTTTTTAATGGTGCGATACTTGAAAATTATGTGGTATCAGAAATAAAAAAATCCTTTTCAAACTGTGCAAAAACAGCCTATCTCTATTACTACAGAGATAAAGATAGTAAAGAAATTGATTTGTTAATTGAGCATGATGGAGTAATAAATCCAATAGAGATAAAGAAAACCTCAAATCCATCAAGTGCTCTTACTAAAGTTTTTTCTGTTTTAGATAAATCATCAACACCTCGTTCAACTGGTGCTGTAATATGCATGAAACCAAAATTAGATGCTATAGATAGACAAAATTACGTAGTGCCAATTTGGTGTATATAAGCTAAAGTCTGCTTTTTACCCAAATTTTAGCTATTTGTGCACATAAGACCGATAAATTCTATACAAATTTCAGAAAGATAATGTAAAATAAGGGCATTAGTATTATTTTTTATAAGGAGTTTCTTGTGGAAACCCAAAACAACAATGAAGCTGCAAAAACAGAGAACGAAGTAGCTTCAAAAAATAGCGAAGTTAAAGCAGACAAGAATGTTCATTTTGAACATGTAAAAGAGACTTTAGAGCTTTTATATAAGACCTTTCCAAAAGCTTTTGTAAAAGACGGTGAAGTAAAGCCATTAAAGATTGGTATCTTTGATGATTTAAAAGAGCGTATTGCTTCAGTTGAAGGTTTATCAATTACTAAAGTTCGCGCAGCTTTACGTATGTATACAGCACGCTTAAAGTATTTGTATAGCGTAAAAGAAGGTGTTGCAAGAATTGATCTTGATGGTAATGCAACTGAAGATCTAGTAAATGCTCAACACGAAAGTTATGCAAAAGAGCGTATTGCAGAGATTAACGCTAAGCGTAAGCCTCAAAAGCCAAAAAATAACACTGGCAAGAAAAACTTTGTAAAGAAGCCTTTCAATGGTAACAAGCCACAAGCAAAGAAGCCTTTCAAGATTGAAGGCGACAAAGCAAATGTTGAAGATTTAAAACAGGGTACAGAAGTATTAGTTTTAAGTTCAGAGCAACATTGTGTGCGTGGTGTAGTAGCTCAAGATGCTGCTAAGGATACTGTATATGTAACCTTAAAATCAGGTCTTACAGTAAATCTTCCATTACAAAGAGTATTGCTTCCTAAAAAAGCGAAATAGGCTTTAAAATTGAATAAGTTTATTAAAGTTACAATAGCTTGCGCCCTTGCAAGCTATTGTTTAACTTCTCAGGCTAAATTGAGCATACCTAGTGCTGATGCTATGCCAAATTTAGCTCCTGAGGACCGACATGAAGTTGCTTGCTCTAGAATTTACAATTACTTCACTAGAGCCCATTACAAGATCATTGATGTAGACGATAAGTTTGCTTTGAATGTGTTAGATAGACTTATGTCTTTTCTTGATTACAACCATTCTTTGTATACTCAAGCTCAAGTTGATGATATCTACGCTCATACTAAGAGCATCATTAACGGTGTTAAAAAGTGCGAGCTTAACTATCCATATCAAGTCTACAATCAAAACATCAAGTTACGTTATCAAAAGTATTCTTTCTTACTAGAGAAGTTAAAGCAGGAAATCGATTTAAATAGCGACGATAAAATCGAAATCGATAGAACCAAATCTGCTTTTGCTAAAGATGAGACAGAGCTTAAGGATTTGTGGTATCGTGAACTTAAGAACGACTACCAAATTCAATTATTAAACGGCAAAACCAAAGAGAAAGCTTTAAAACGACTTGAAAATCGTTATATTGCTGGTATGAACCGTTTAGCTCAAATCTCTTCAGAGGACGTATTCTCTGTATTTGAAAATGCTTTTGCCACCGCAATTGATCCTCACACTAATTACTTTGGCCCTGTAGAGTCAGAGAACTTTAATGATGATATGAACTTATCATTAGAGGGTATTGGTGCAGTGTTATCACAAGAAGATGAGTACACTGTAATTCAATCTATTCTTCCTGGATCTCCTGCAGAGAAGACTAAGAAGTTAAAACCAAAAGATAAGATCATAGGTGTACGCCAAAAGGGCGGCGCTAATGAGGATATTATCGGCTGGAGACTTACTGAAGTTGTAAAAAAGATTAAAGGTAAGAAAGGTACCTCTGTTACTCTTGAAATTGAGCGTGATGAAGGCGCTAGTGCTAAGACCTTTAATGTAGAGATTGTCCGCGACAAGATTAGACTTCAGGATAAGGAAGCAAAGTCAAAAGTTTATACCGCTTTTGATGGCAAAAAGATTGGCGTGATCACCATTTCTAGCTTCTATACAGATTTACATTTAAATGTAAAACGCGAGATCAATAAGCTAAAAGAGCAAAATGTTCAAGCTATCATTGTAGATCTTCGTAATAACGGCGGTGGACTATTACCAGAGGCTGTTTATACTACAGGCTTATTTATTAAGAAAGGTCCTGTCGTACAAGTAAGAGATGTTAATGCAAATCAAGTCCCTTATGACGATACAGATGAATCTATCGATTATAAAGGTCCTTTAGTAGTGTTAATCAACCGTCTATCAGCTTCAAGCTCTGAGATTATGGCTGCAGCTTTGCAAGATTATGGTAGAGCCATTGTTGTAGGTGATACCTCCTATGGTAAAGGTACTGTACAACAGAGCAGACCACTTACTCGCTTCTATGATTTAGATGTAGATTATGGTTCTATACACTACACTATAGCTAAGTTCTACCGTATCAATGGTGGTTCTACACAGTTAAATGGTGTAACACCAGATATTGAGTTACCAACTTTAATTGATGTAACAGAGCTTGGCGAGAGAACAGAGCCTAACGCTTTACGTTGGGATAAGATTTATCCTGCTGAATACAATGAATTGTTAGACAATTCTCAGTTTGTATCAGTTTTAACTCACAATTATCAAGAACGTGTTAAAGATGATCCTGTATTTAATGTGATTAAATCTGAGCGTCAAAGATATTTTGAAGTTAAAAACTCTAAATACTTAACCTTAAACTTTGCACAAAGAAAAGCTAAGTTTAATGAAGACGAAAAGCGTCAATTAGAGAATACTAATATTCGTCTAAAGGCTATGCATAAGCCACCTGTAAAATCAGTAAAAGATTTACCTGACAATTTTGAGTTTGATGATCCAATCTTAAAAGCATGTGTTGATATTGCTGCAGACTATGCAAAGATGCTTAAAAATATCAACTATGAGATTGCCACCAACAATACTCCATTCTTACTTAAATATCAGGTTAAGTAATGATTTGAAGCCTGGCAATGCCAGGCTTTTTTATAAAGGATAAAAAATACTATGGAAAAACGTACCTTTAAAGCTCAAAAGCGCACTGATTACAAAGCTCCTTTATTTACCGCCTCCCACATTGATTTAACCTTTGAATTAGATGACGAGAAAACTTTGGTTAAATCTGTTGTTAAATACAAGCGTTTAACAGACGATTTAAAAGCACCTTTAGTCTTAGATGGTGAAGATCTAGTTTTAAACTCAGTTAAAGTTGATGGATTAGCTTGCAAGTATAAGGTTAACAAAGACAAACTTGAGATTGCTAATGTTCCTAATGAGTTTGTAGTAGAGATTGAAAACACTATCAATCCTACAGCTAATACTTCTTTAATGGGCTTATACCGTTCTAACGGTGCTTTTTGTACTCAATGTGAGCCTCAAGGTTTCCGTCGTATTACCTACTTTTTAGACCGCTCAGATGTTTTAGCAACCTATAGAGTAACTATCTATGGTCCAACCTATGGTTGTGGCGTATTACTTTCAAACGGTAATTTAATAGAGCAAGGTACACAAAAGGGACGTGAGTATGCAATTTGGGAAGATCCTTTCCCAAAGCCAAGTTACCTTTTTGCACTAGTTGCTGGTACTTTTGATATTGTAACTGATACCTTTACCACTAAGTCAGGCCGTAAAGTAGATTTGCAATTATATGTAGATAGAGGCTCTCACGATAGAGGCTTATTTGCTATGCAATCTATTAAAGACTCTATGAAGTGGGATGAGGACAGATGGGATCTTGAATATGATCTTGATAACTTCAAAGTTGTAGCGGTAGATTTCTTTAACTTTGGAGCTATGGAGAATAAGAGCTTAAATGTATTTAACTCTATTTATGTCATGGTTGATCCTCAGACTGCTACAGATACAGCATTCTACAATGTTCAAAGCGTAATTGGACATGAGTACTTCCACAACTACACTGGAGACAGAGTAACTTTACGTGACTGGTTCCAATTGTCCTTAAAAGAGAGCTTAACCGTATTCCGTGATCAAGAGTTTAGCTCTGATGTAGCTAATCGTGCTTTAACAAGACTTCATGCCATTAAAGTAATTCGTGGTCCTCAATTTGCAGAGGATGCTTCCCCAATGGCTCATCCTGTACGTCCTGAGGAAGTAATGGAGATGAACAATTTCTACACCGTAACTATCTATGATAAAGGTGCTGAAGTTATCCGTATGATCCATACTTTAATTGGTGAGCAAAAGTTTAAGCAAGCCTTAAAGTATTACTTAACTAAATATGACGGTCAGGCAGTTACTATTGAGGACTTCTTAGTATGTATGGAAGAGATAGGTCAGATTGATCTTACTCAATTTAGACGCTGGTACACACAGGCAGGTACTCCAACCGTAACAGCTGCTTGGGATTATGACGATAGTGAAAAACAATTAGTTTTAACTTTATCTCAAAGTACCAAGCCTACTAAAGATCAGAAGGTTAAAGAGCCTTTCTATATGCCAATTAGAGTAAGCTTCTTAGATCCTGACGGTCATGATGTACGTCCAAATCAATTACCTCAAAATGGTGTGTTGATTTTAGACAAAGAAAAGTTTGAGTATCGCTTTAACCTAGATAAAGGCACTCTTCCTGTAATCCTACGTGATTTTAGTGCTCCAGTAAAATTACAAGCACCATATACCTTAAAAGATTATCAACACATGTTGTCTTACTGTGATGATGCTTTTATTAAGGTAGACAGTGCAGTTGCTATTCAAAATCAATATGTACATGACAACTTAGCGCTAGCTAAAGTAGATGGCATGTTACCTGAGCCAAAAGAGCTTATTGAGTCTTACAAAGAGCTATTAAATAATGTTAATGCAAAGTCTGATTTCATCTTAATCAATGAAACCTTAACCATTCAAAGCATTGATAGCATGATGGAGACTTTTGATAAGATTGATATTGATGCTTTAAATAAAGTAAGAAAAGCTTTAGTACAAAAAGTTGCTGTAGCTTTAGAAGATCAGTTTGCAGCTGTTTATGCTAAGGTTAAGGCAAGCTCAAATGGTTATAGCGTAGCTAATATGGCAAAACGCTCGCTTTCAAATACTTGTTTATCTATGCTAGCACTTTGCTACAAGGTAAAAGAGCAAGCTTCTAAGGCATCTGATCTTGTACTAAATCATTATCAAAAGAACAAGAACATGACTGACAGATTAGCTGCAATGAGGGAGGCTGTACATCTTGATTTAGAGTGCAAAGGAACAATCTTAAAGCACTTTGAAAAAGAGTTTAGTCGTGATCCTATCGCTTTTGACAATTACTTTAGAGTTCAAGCAACTGTTCCATCTCACAAGGCAATTGAAAATGTTAAAGCTTTATTGTCACACCCAAGTTATGATGGTAATAACCCAAATAGAGTAAGAGCTTTAGTAGGTGCTATGTCTTTATCAAATCCTGTAGCACTACACGATATCTCAGGGGACGGTTATACTGTATTATGTAATGAGATTAAGAAGCTTAACAGTGTAAATCCTAGCGTAGCAGCTAGAATCTTAACTCCACTTTTAAGCTATCGCAGATTTGATGAAACAAGACAGGCTATGATTGAAAAAGCCTTAAAGGATTTAATGCAATTAAATGGCTTATCTCGCTCTTTATACGAGAAAGTAGATGCAGCTTTAAAGGCAGAATAAGATGTTTGGATACAAGTACTATCGCTTTTCACTAGCTTTAAGTAAAGACGACTTACTCTCAATTTATCAAGGTGTGATAAAAAAGGTGAGAGTAAGAACTGACAAAGGGTTAGTACTTGAACTTGATGCTAACCATCTCAAAAAATTTACCACCCAAGAGGGAATTTATGGAAATTTTGAGTTGGCAACCACTCAAGACAATAAGTTTGTTGAAATTAAAAAGATCTAGGCAGGTTTTAAATGCAATTTATTCCATATAGTCTATATCCAACTTTTATAAGACCATTTTTATTTTTAGCTGATGCTGAAACTGCTCATGGCATCATTATGACTGGTGCTAAGCTTTGCTCAAAAAGACCTTTGCTAAACCTCTTTAAACAAGAAGTTGCCTACAGACCTGTTACCGTAATGGGCTTAAACTTTAAAAATCCTATAGGTCTTGCAGCAGGTCTTGATAAAAATGGTGAAGCCATAGATTTCTTTGGCGCTTTAGGCTTTGGACATATTGAGGTTGGTACTGTAACTCCTAAACCTCAAGAGGGTAATCCTAAACCACGTATGTTTAGAATTAAAAGTGCTCAAGGCATTATTAACCGAATGGGCTTTAACAATAAGGGCGTGGACTATTTAGTCAACAACCTTAAGAAAAGAAAATACCAAGGTATCTTAGGTGTAAGCATTGGTAAAAATGAAACCACCCCAATTGAAAATGCCTTAGACGACTATTTAATTTGCATGAGAAAAGTTTATGAATACGCAGACTACATTGCCGTAAACATCTCTTGTCCAAATACCCCAGATCTTACTAAGCTACAGGCAAAAGAGCCTTTATTAAAGCTTATCAAACCTTTAAAAGAAGAGCAGGCTAAGCTTCAAGAAAAGTTCTCAAAATATGTACCATTAGTTGTAAAGATAAGTCCTGATTTATCTGACGATATGCTAAACACCATTTGTGAGATCTGCCTTGAGGTTAAAGTAGATGGAATTACTTGTACTAATACTACTACTCAAAGAGATCCAATTCATGGTCTTGAGCATGCTAGTGAATGGGGCGGATTGTCAGGTGAACCTTTAAGAGCTTTAAGTAATCTTACTTTACAGAAAGTTAATGATAACTTAAAAGGTGCTATTCCAATTATTGGTGTAGGTGGTGTTTCTAACATCATCAGTGCTAAAGAGAAACTAAACAATGGCGCTAGTTTGGTGCAATTGTACTCCTCATTAGTGTACAGAGGTCCTAATGTGGTGAAATCCATTGTTGACAACCTTTAGATACAAAAATAATTAAATTGTAAAAAAGAACACCTAGGTGTTCTTTTTTTTATTATGTAAAACAATATGTTAACTATAATTTAAAATATATTTTACACTCACAACTGTTTTAAAAAAGCTAAATTTTCTATATAAAAGTGTGCCTTAGGTTCAATTTTTATTGACAGAGTTGTGAATTAGATCTAAATTAACGACTGAAGAAAGATCATGTGTTGTTAACACAATCTTTACTTTAATAAATACAAATAAATATAAAGGAAATTATTATGAAAAAGTCATTATTAGCATTAGCAGTTTTAGCAGTAGCTACTTCTGCAACAGCAGCAACCGTATACGATAAAGACGGTACTTCTCTAAAAGTTGGTGGTCGTGTTCAAGCAGTTGCTTTCAATGGTAACTTCGACAAGGCTGGTGAAGATGATTCAACCTTAAAGAACTCAGCTCGTTTTAACGTTGCTGGTACTACTAAGGTAAATGATGCTGTATCAGTATTCGCATTCACTGAGTGGGAAGCTTCAAACGGTAATAAAGAGAAGGGCGCAGATAACGATTTTACTGCTCGTGATCAATACGTTGGCGCAGATTTTGGTGTATTCGGCAAGGTACAAGCTGGTAAGTCATTAAATGCTATCTACGACGTACAGTCAGCTACCGATGTTTTTGAGGAAGTTGGTTCTGCTCAGGTTCAAGGTGATACTAACGGTGACCGCCGTTCAGGCACTTTCCGTTACATCTATGATAACAATGGTTTATATGCTTCAGCTTCTTTCCAAACAGCTCAAGATCAAGTTAAAGTTGCAGGCGATAAGCTAGATGTTGAAAATGGTTTCGGTTTTGGTTTAGGCTATACCTTTGATAATGTAGTATTTGGACCATTATCAGTAAAAGCAGCTTATGATTATGTAAAGTGCCAAGATGACTCTGATTTCACCCAAAAATTAAATGGTAATGATTCCAATGGTCGTGTTTTTGATTCCTTCAAGAACACTGCAGTATCAGTAGCTTGGGGTTCAGATACTGGTTTATACTTCGCTGCTTTATATAATGTTTATAAAACAACTTTTGACAACTATACTGATGGTGATGGTATCTACAGAACCAATCCTAGAGCTAAAGTTAAAGGTGCAGAATTAGTAGCTGGTTACGGATTTGATAACGGTTTATCTGTAACCATCGGTTACGATGTTAAAGATTCTAAGAAAAAGGCAACAGGTTGGACTTCAGAAAGCAAAATCCAACGCCGTGTTCCTGTAATTGCAAACTACCAAGTAGCTCCAACCTTCAAGGTATGGGTTGAGGCTGAGTTTGATGCAAATTCAAGCGATAACGCCAATAATGATAAGAAGACCCACAATAATAAAGATACTTTATTTGCAGCTGGTGCTCGTTACGTATTCTAATAAGTTAAGTCTAGCTTAATTTATTAAAAGATCCCTTCCTAGGAGTACTAGGAGGGGATTTGTTTTATTTGAGGTTAGAATCTTATCTTCGTGAGAGGATGGAATATTCGTTCAAGCCTGTTGATCTTTTCAACTAATTAAAGAAATTTGACTCCTTGTTTTGCATCCTTTCAAATTTTTCTTCTCAAAAACGCTTCATTTTATCTGCCCATACGACGTATTATCAAAGTTATCCTAAGTTTTAAAAGCCTTTGTTTATCTCCCTTGTACTAAAAAGTTTTACATATATATCAAAATTTAGCGTTGTTTTTTTGAGCTAATTTATAAGAAATATTTATCTAACATGTTAGCATAGTTGTATAGTATATAATGCTATACAATCAAGGTAACATATTGAAATATAAATAAATTTAAATTATTTTAGGATAAAAAGTAGGTAAGATAACCTCCATGTTATATAGTCTAAAAATTTGAATATATTCACAAAAATTTGACATTTCAGTTTTATAAGGTATGATTAAGCCATCTTTTTTCAAAACTAAACATTCGGTGTTTTTCACCTAAGGCAATTCATGAATAAGTCACTTTTAGCAATCGCTTTGGTTGCTTTCTCAACAGCTTCAAGTGCAGCTGTAATTTATGACAAAGATGGTACTAATCTTTCAGTTATAGGTCGTATCCAAGCTGTAGCTTATAGCGGTAACTATAATAAGGCAGGATCTGACGATTCTACTTTATGGAATAGCTCTCGCTTTGGTTTAGCAGGTAGAACCAATGTAAACGATTATTTTGCTGTATATGGCTTTGCTGATTGGGATATGGCTGATGGTTGCTTCCGTGACTCAAGAACTGATGCTCGTCATATGTACGTAGGTACAGATTTTAAGAAATACGGCAAACTTCAGTTTGGTAAGCAGTTAGGCTCGCTATACGATGTACAAAACGCTACAGATACCTTTGAAGAGACAGGTATTAAGTTACAGTCAAATACTAACCGTAGCCGTCGCCAGGGCACCATTAGATATATGTATCAAGGCTATGGTGTAAACTTCTCTGCATCATATCAAACCGCAGCTGACAACGTACCTATTTTAAATGACGGCTACAAGCGCTCAGTTAAGAGTGGCTACTCAGTAGGTATCGGTTATACCTTTGATAATATTGTATTTGGACCATTATCTTTCAAGACTGCTTATGAACTGCTAAACGGTCAAAAGGATGGCGATAGAGTAGCAGCTTATGCTCCTGAAGTTCAAAAAGGTTATGGCAGTACTGATCTTGACAATATGAAGCATGTGGCAGCTTCAATTGCTTGGGGTAACCAACAGGAAGGTTTATATTTTGGTACCTTATTTGAGAACTATGATCTTTCATATGAGAATAGTCATGATTTAAAGATTAAAGGTATTGAACTTGTTTGTGGCTATGCATTTGAATCAGGCTTTGTAACCACCATAGGTTATAACTTAGTAGATAAAAAGACTAAAGACTTCGGTGTTGATAGCCCATCTACAATGACAAGACGTATTCCTGTAATTGTACGTTACAAGGCAACTCCTAACACTGAGTTCTGGACTGAAGTAGAGTTCGATGCAAATTCAAGCGATAACGCAAATAATGATAAGAAGACCCACAATAATAAAGATACTTTATTTGCAGCTGGTGCTCGTTACTGGTTCTAATATTTTATCTTAAGAAAAAGTTTACAAAGATCCTCTGATAGGTAAATTGTCAGGGGATTTTTTTACACTTCTTTACTGCTAATCATGTTCAATTTCCTCCTTAATTTCATCCTAAAGTAGAGAAGACCAAAAAATAAAATTGCTCCAAAATGAGTCAAATAAGTTTAACTTAGAATTAAATTCAAATAATAAATCAGTTGCTAAAAGTAATAATCAGATGTCAGAAATGCTGTAATAAAAATGAGAAATTGTGTATTCAGAAAAGTAATAACAAATAGAATTAATAGAGATGAAAAAACAGAATAAATGTAATAAATACAAATGAAAAGTGAGAAAAAATTATGAATAAATAAAATCTATTAATAGAGCTAAAACTGTAAAATTAATTTACAAAAGTAAAACAATAAAAAATGTGATACAAGGATCGGTGCTTTAAATATGTCGTAAAAAATTCAATTGTATTAGTTTATTTTTGAAAGAAGATAAGCTAAAATGTAAATAAATTACAAATATAATTAAAATCAAATTTCAGTAAGGTCAGCAAATGGTTATTTCTCCTCAAAATGGTTGTACTTGGACGTACAAAGACGGAAAGCTTGGGATAAACATCACCTCAGATGACGGTTTATCTTATTTATTTACCACCCATTATGAGATAGAAAGACTATTTCGTAAGCCTGAAATTAACGCTCCATTCTGTGTTGAGGATGCTAATTTACTAACCGCTTACATGAGTGGTTTGAGCGAAATTATTCCTGAAGAAAGTCAGGCATTGGATCTTGGATTAAATGGTGTTGCTTGCCAAAGATTTACTAGACCTACAGCACCTACCTCAAGATACTTTTTCCAGATTGACAATGGTGGCTATGTACCTCAAATGGGCGATGTAGTTACTGTATATGCAAAAAGTGGTGAAGCTGGCGATTGCTTAGTGCTTGATCCACAAGATGCTGATGGTGTTTGCAGATTGATGCTGCTAAACAAAGATTTAATGATAGATCAAGGTAGAGGATATTTACTTGGCATGATGATTAGAGTTCAGCCATTTTTAGTAAATCCTTACCGTGGTTTTGATGGACATACCAAAGGCGGTATGTACGCATAAAAAAGAGTATTTTCTCCTAATTTGCTGTAGTTCTTAACGTTAGTTAAGACCATTCTCTCCCTTAGGGACGCTCCATCCCCAAGGGATTTTTTTTATCTAGTGGTCCATGTTCTGACTTTGATCCTTCATCTACTTAAGCCATAGTATTATTGATCCTGTATTTAAGCTGCTATAGAGCGTAATGTACCTAAAAACACATTGATCCGATACATAGAAGCTGTAGAAACGTGCGCATGAATATCTCTAGCTTCATATCACACATATTGTGTATGCTTGTGATAGAGGATAAAGGAAGGGGAGAATTGATAGAAAATAGGCTACCTACTGGTAGCCTACTCCCTTTTTGCTGTAGATCCTTAAGATCATTCTCTTGCTACTTTGTGTAGCAATTTTTTTATATAGAAACCTTTAAAAACTGAACTTACTAACTTAAAGAAAAAGCTCTAGTGTCGCTTTGATCTATAAGCTTCTAAGTAATAAATAAGATATTGAAATTAGTTATCTCGATTCGTCATCTAATTAAGCTTACAACAAGTTTATTATAACTAAAAAAGAAATGAATTGATCATGTTTTTATGTGAGCTCGGTTTAGAAATCTTATGATTTATTCTTTAAAGAAGACTCTAAATCTTACAAAACAAAAGTTGATTTTAAATTTAATAAAAAGAAATATCCAATATTCTGAAAGTCAGTAGAGTGGTTATGCTTAAAATTCTGTGTAATTGAAAGTGTAAATAAAAATATAAATGAATAAGAAAAAGTGAATGCAATAAAAATATATTTAACAGAACAAAGATTTAACTACAGTGATAACTATATGATAAATAAGAATAATTGAAGTGTTTATATTAGTAGTAACTAATGTAAAACAAAATATATTCGATATATTAAAACTATGAAAAATTCATCTATGAAAGTTATATTTTATGAATTACAAAAGTGAAAGTGATTAAATGAAATGTAATTACAGAATTTATTGTTATTTTGATGATTGTGAAAGTTAGCTAAATTCTTCACTTTGTTTAACCATGAAATTATGTTAAATAAAAATAATCATTAAGTTACAAATGTAATTGTACTGTATAATCAAATTTCGATACTTTTTTACTATTGTTTCATTACTTTATAATTTTAAGAATTATTACTTTATAATATTGCATATTTAAGCAATTAGTAATTAAATGTATTTCTCAAGTACATCCCTATAATTTTCTCTATAGAGCTCTTTTTACTTCTTGGTAATACCTTTATTCATTTACTCTCCCCTATCGCTGTGTAGCGAAATTTTTGGTTGTATATTTTTTTTGTCATTTTTTTGTTGCACTTTTTGATTTTTTGTTTTACAAATAAATAAAGGTTTAAATTCACTACTACAAATAAAAATACAAATTAGAATTTAGATCCGCCCAACATTCAGTTTGATCTTTTTGATCCTCTCATTTACTTTGCTCTTAACAGTTAAGTAAGGTTCTCTTTTTATAGTTTCTTATTTTTTGTTTTATTTTGATTTTCTAAAGAAATTAGAGGTCCTTATTTATGAACGTTAGAAAAACTGTTTTAAAATCTTTTTTAGTTCCATTGGTGAGTGTTTTAGCTTTATCAGTTTCAGCTTGTGGTGAGGATAAAGCTTCTCAAGATGCACAAGCTCAGGCTGTACCTCATTCAATTAAAGTAGGAGTTGTGCCAGGACCTTATCGTGAGATGCTTGATCTTTATTTAAAGCCTGTAGTTCAAAAGAAAGGACATGATCTTGAGTTTGTTGAGTTTACCGATTGGGTTCAACCAGATTCTGCTTTAGCCTCAGGCGATATTGATGCTAACGTATTCCAGCATCAATCATACTTAAATGGTATTGTTGAAAACCAAGGCTTAAAGTTATCAAGTGTAGTTAATGTTCCAACCTTAGGTATCTTTGCTTTCTCTGACAAATATAAGTCTTTTGATGAAGTTCAAGACGGTGCAACCGTAGGTATTCCTAATGATCCTGTAAATCTTGCTAGAGCACTACGTGTAGCTCGTGATCTTAAGGTTATAGGTCTTGATCCTAATAAAGATGAGCAAAAGGCATCATTAGCTGATATTAAAGATAATCCCAAGCACTTAAAGTTTACTGTAATGGAAGCAGCTCAATTACCTCGTTCTTTAGATTCAATTGATCTTGCTTTTGTTCCTGGTAACTACGCTTATGCAGCAAAGCTTGATTTTACTAAGGCACTAGGTGCTGAGGATGTTAAAGAGCCAATTAAATTAGTAGTAGCTGTTCAAGACAGCAAAGTTGATACTATTGGTAAGTTTTTAAAGGAAGCTGTTTTAGATCCAGACTTTGCAAAAGGTGTTGATCAAGATAAAGTTTTCTCACAATTTGCAAAGCCAAATTGGTGGCCTAAATAGCATTTAAATTGATCCTACCGTAAGGTGGGATTAATTTATTAAAAGATCCTTTAAAAACACCATTTACAGAGTAAAATAGAAACATTGTAAATTTAAAACCTACTATTGACATAGGTTTTTAGTATTGTAAGATTAGTTTTATAAATATTTATCAAAGATAAATGGAGTATTAAATGAAATTTTTAAGTAAATTTGCTAAAGCAACTGTTGTAGGTGCTGCAATTTTGTCCTTAGTAGGTTGTGGTGAAGAGAAGAAGGATGTAGCTACGATTGATGGTGTTCCTGCTCATATCAAAGTAGGTGTTGTTCCAGGTCCATATAGAGGAATGATCGACAAACACATTAAGCCAATTCTTGAGAAGAAGGGCTTTACAATTGAGTTCGTTGAATTTACCGATTATGTACAGCCTGATGCTGCTCTAGATTCTGGTGATATTGATGTTAACTTAATGCAACATCAAAAGTATCTTGATGGTATGGTTGAGAATCAGGGCTTAAAGCTAGTTGGTGTAGTTAATGTTCCAACTTTAGGTTTAGGTGTGTTCTCTGATAAGTACAAGTCTTTTGATGAGGTTCCAGAAGGTTCTCAAATCGGTATTCCTACAGATGCTGTAAACCTATCTCGTGCTTTAAAGATTGCTCAAACTTTAGGTCTTATTACTTTAAAGACAGAGAACAGTGAGCAAAAGGCTTCAATTGCTGATATCGACTCAAATCCTAAGAACTTTAAGTTCGTTCCAATGGAAGCTGCTCAAATCTCACGTTCTTTAGATAGTATTGAGGTTGGCTTTATCCCTGGTAACTACGCTTACGCTTCAGGTATGGATTACTCAAAGGCTTTAGGTGTAGAAGCTGTATCAGAGCCTATTAAGAACGTAGTTGCTGTAGCAAAGAGCAATGAAAACACCATTGGTAAGTTATTCAAAGACGCTTTCACTTCAGAAGAATTCGTTTCTTCAATTGAAGCTGATTCTGAATTTAATGCCTTTACTCGTCCTGCTTGGTGGCCTGTAAAGAAGTAATAATAAAATGGTAGTAGCTTTAAGCTACTACCTATATATATGTATAGATAATAAAGATGATTAGATTTGAAGATACTACAGTTAGCTTTATCCGTGACGGCAAGGATTTTATTGCTGTAGATAAAGCTAATCTTGAGATTAAAAAAGGTGAGTTCTTCGGTATCGTAGGCTCATCAGGTGCAGGTAAGTCTACTCTTGTAAGAACTGTTAACTTATTACAAAAACCAACATCAGGTAAGGTTTTTGTTGATGGTAAAGATGTTACTGACTTAACTGGTAATGATTTATCTGCCTTAAGATTAAAAATAGGCATGATTTTCCAGCATTTTAACTTAGTTAAAAATGCTACTGTTTTTGACAATGTAGCTTTTGCCCTTAAAGCTTCTAACACACCTAAAGCTGAAATTGAAGGTCGTGTTTTAGAGTTATTAGATCTTGTAGGTCTAAAAGATAGAGCTCATGTATATCCAAACTCTCTATCAGGTGGTCAAAAGCAGAGAGTTGCTATTGCAAGAGCTTTAGCTAATAACCCAGAGATTTTATTGTGTGATGAAGCAACTTCAGCTTTAGATCCTGATAACACTAAAGAAGTTGTACAGACTCTTAAAAACATTAAGAGCAAATATCCTATTACAGTATTGTTTATTACTCATCAGATGGAAGTTGCTAAGAGCTTATTTGATAGAGTAGCTGTAATGAGCCAAGGTAAAGTGGTTGAGGTAAATTCTTGCTATGACGTATTTGCCCACCCTGAGTCACAGGCAGCTCGTAATTTAATCAATAAGTCCTTTGAAGGTGTTATTCCTAAGGAAGTTATTGAACATGAGCATAACTTATATCTAATTACCTTTAAAGAAGAAAATGCTTATGATCCTGTAATTTCTTATGTTTCAAGAAATTATCCTTTAGTGGATTTAAGTATTATTGCTGGCAACATTGAATATATTCAGCAAAAGCCACTAGGTCGTTTGTTGATCTCCTTACGTGGTACAGATGAAGGTGATATCAATAGTGCTCTTGAGTACTTAAAGCAAAAGGCTTTTGTGCACAAGTTTGATAGGGAGGTAATTGCAAATGCTTAGTGAAGTTATTCAATCTACTTTAACCATTTTGCAACATGAGTTGTTAAAGTCTATCTATGAGACTGCTATCATGCTAGCTATCTCCTTTAGCTTTAGCTTGGTATTTGGTTTGATCTTTGGTTTTCTACTTTATTTAACCTCAAATAAAGCCTTTTTTGAAAAACCAATTTTAAATAAGGTAATTGCATCTGTGATTAACTTTATCAGATCAATTCCATTTATTATCTTGGTGGTATTTACCTTACCATTTACCTTCCTTTTAGTAGGTACTAAGATTGGTCCTGTGGCAGCTTCTGTGCCACTATGCATCACCGCAACTGTATTCTTAGCAAGATTAGTTGAGATCTCTTTAAAAGAAGTTGATAAAGGCGTGATTGAAGCTGCTCTTGCAACTGGTGCTAATACCTCACTTATCATTAGAAAAGTGCTCTTAGTTGAAGCTGCTCCTGGTATTGTAAGAGGTGTTACCGTAACCTTTATTAGCTTAATCGGTTTCTCTGCAATGGCCGGCATGGTTGGCGGTGGTGGTATTGGTAACCTTGCTGTACAGTATGGTTATTACCGCTATGAAACTGGTATTATGATCTTCACCATTGTGATTTTAGTTATCATAGTTCAGTTAGCTCAGTTTATTGGTGATTTTATTGCCAAGAAACTATCACATTAACTTTAATGAAAGGAGAGCGTGGTCTCTCCTATTTTTTTATAAAAATGCAAGATTTAAAAAGTTTATTTGAAGGTAAGATTAAAGGAACAATAGCCACAGGATGCGACATTGATCCTAAGTATTTGACAGACTTTGTGGGCGCAAGACATGGCAAGGCTGATGTTTATGTTCAAGCTTTAGATGAAGAGGATGTTAAAAACACCTTAGTCATTGCCAATGAGCATAAACTTCCTGTAGTGGTAAGAGGTGCAGGTACTAATCTTACAGGATCTACTATCCCAGATGGTGGCATAGTGCTTGATGTAAGTGCTATGAATAAAATTCTCTCCTTAGATGAGGAAACTTTAACCGTAACCGTACAACCTGGTGTATTACTTAAAGATTTAATCGCCTATGTTGAAGAGCGAGGCTACTTATACGCACCAGATCCTGCTGAGAAGAATGCTTCAATTGGTGGTAATGTCTCCACTAACGCAGGTGGCATGAGAGCTGTAAAATACGGTGTTACAAGAAATTATGTATTAGCTTTAGATCTTTATAAGATTGATGGTACTAAAGTACACCTAGGTGCTACCACTTACAAATATGCTACAGGCTTAAATCTACAACAATTAGTGGTTGGTTCAGAAGGTACTTTAGGTGTGATCACCAAGATTGTACTTAAGTTATTGCCTCTACCACAATTTACTCTAAATGCAGTTATTGCTTATGATTCCCTTGCTTTAGGCATTAAGAATGTAAATGCAATTTTTAATGCTCATTTAGATCCTACTGCCATTGAATTTGTGGAAAAGAAAGTTATTGCTTTAGGTGAGGAATATCTTGGTAAAAAGTTCCCATGTCAAAATGCTAAATCCTATTTAATTGTTACCTTAGATGGTGATAAAGAAAGTGTTTATGACCGCTTTGAAAAGCTTAAAGCTCAAGTGTTTAAAAATGGAGCTATGGAAGTAATTCCTCTTGATGATCCTAACGTGGCTAAAGATATTTGGGAAATTCGTGGTGCGATTGCTCGTGCTGTTAATGCCTCTGGTATGTGGGAGCCTGTGGATATTGTAGTTCCACTAAATAAAATCACTCCATTTGTAGAATACGTAGATTACGTAAGTTCTCACGGTGGTCCTCGTATCGTAGCCTTTGGTCACGCAGGTGACGGTAATGTACATCTTTGTGTGTTAAAAGACAGCATTGAGGACACAGCTTGGCCAAAAGTACTACATGACACTATGGAAAAGCTCTATAAGAAAGCTTATGAGTTAGGTGGTGTTGTAAGTGGTGAGCATGGTGTAGGTAAAGGCAAACGTGATTTCTTATTGCAAAATATCGCACCTGAGCAAAGAGAGTTAATGCTTGGTATTAAGAAAGCTTTTGATCCTGACAATTTATTAAACCCACATAGTGGATATGCCTTATAGTAGGAAAATATGATTAACTTAAGTAATAGAACTTCAACCTTTACAGATTCAGTTATTCGCCGTATGACTCGTGTTTGCAATCAATATGGCGCTGTTAATTTGTCTCAAGGTTTCCCTGATAATGATCCTCCAGTTGAATTGATGCAAAGACTTGAAAAGGTCGCTTTTAAAGGTCCTCATCAATACTCCATTACCTGGGGCGCACCTAAAACTCTAGAGGCTTTAGCTAAAAAGATTGAGCACTTTAGTGGTTTAAAAGTTGATCCTGCAACACAGCTTTGTATTACCTGTGGTGGTACCGAGGCTATGATGTGTGCAGTGATGTCTACTATCAATCCTGGCGAAAAGATTGCTATCTTCTCACCATTTTATGAGAACTATGGCGCTGATACTATTCTTTGTGGTGCTACACCTATCTATGTGCCTTTACATGTACCAGATTTCTCCTTTGATCCTAAAGAGTTAGAGCAAGCTTTTAAGGATGGTGCTAAGGCTTTAATCTTATGTAATCCATCTAACCCATCAGGTAAAGTATTTACCCGTGAGGAATTACTTGAAATTGCCCGTATAGTAGAGAAGTATGATGCTTTTGTAATTACCGATGAAGTTTATGAGCACATCATCTTTGAGCCATATCATCATACCTATTTTGCCACCTTACCTGGTATGCATGATAGAACTGTAATGTGTAACTCTTTATCTAAGACTTACTCTATAACAGGTTGGCGTTTAGGCTATGTTTGTGCACCTGCTTACGTAATGGATAGAGTACGTAAGGTTCACGATTTCTTAACCGTAGGTGCAGCTGCTCCTTTACAAGAGGCGGTAATCGCTGGCTTAGAGCTTCCTGATAGTTATTATGAAGGTGTTCGTCAATTATTCACCAAACGCAAAGAGATCTTCTGCAAGGGACTTGATGAAATCGGTCTTAAGTACTATGAGCCACAAGGTACTTACTTTGTAATGGTAGATATCAGCGAGTTTGGTTATGAGTCTGATTTAGAGTTCTGTACTGATTTGGCAAGAGATGTAAAGGTAGGTGCTGTACCAGGCTCATCTTTCTTTAAAGACAATGTACAAAACTATATGAGATTGCACTTTGCAAAATCAGAGGAAACCTTAAAAGAAGCTTTACACAATCTATCCTTTATTAGAGAAAAGATAAAGCCAAGAAAGTAAGCTTAACCAAATGATAACTAAGCCTTCATATTCGTTTATGAGGGCTTTTTTCGTTTTTGGAAGAAGATTTAAAAAAGACTTACTACAAAGAAAAATCCCCTGAACAAACGTTCCAGGGGACAACAATCAAACAAACATAAGGAGTATGTGAAGTATATCACAGAAATTCTATTTGTGATCAAATTCTCAAAAAAATTTTAAAATATTTTTATCTTTCCTTATAAATCAATAAGTTAATTAAACCAAATTTTGGAGAATTCTATTACCTAAAAATGACAGGCTTTTTAAAGTTAACAAATTTCCTTCAAACTAAAGGTATTTAACAAATATTTTATGAGAAGGTAAAACACCTTTGGCTTATTTATGCAATTCTTTGAAATTTGTTAATTTTTTTTCAAAAAAAACGTTGACATGTATATAACAGATCCTTATAATGAGCCCCGTTCGGTGATTAGCACAGCCCGGTAGTGCATCTGGTTTGGGACCAGAGGGTCGTAGGTTCGAATCCTACATCACCGACCACTTAACAAGTTTCTATTATCATGAGATTTGTCGGTGATTAGCACAGCCCGGTAGTGCATCTGGTTTGGGACCAGAGGGTCGTAGGTTCGAATCCTACATCACCGACCACTTTTTCATGCTCCTCCGAATTAAATTCCAAAGCGCACACAGTCTAATTTTAACTTAGGCTTGATCTGTCTGTATTTTGTCTGCTTAAACTAAACAGATAGAGTATTTGGTATTGTTCTTTAGGCTTGCTTTAAATAATTAAAGACTTTTGACCTTTAGTTATAAAACAGTGGCGAAAACCCCACAGCTTGCTGTGGGGATGTAAGCCACAAAATGCCCTTTACAAAGATAAATAAATATTATATGCTATACATAAATTACATTGTATTAGATTGATTTTGTAATTGTTAAAACTAAATTTAATATTTTGTAATACGATATTTATACCAAAATATCTTAAATCTTGGCAAGGTT
>Ga0256404_1006118_pt1 | contig 20340 bp, 17 predicted proteins | sample RumenRJG_01DNA_FD_185990 | JGI IMG/M metagenome (GOLD analysis project Ga0256404, IMG submission 185990) | Bovine rumen microbial communities from Lethbridge, Alberta, Canada - RJG_01 | ecosystem: Host-associated > Mammals > Digestive system > Stomach > Rumen | place: Canada: Alberta | collected...
GGGCCTCCGACAAGCGTCGGCCCAGCTCCCGGCCCCCGCTTCCGAATTCACGTCCCACGGTGATGATTCTGTTCATAACCCGTTCCCTCTCTTTCAAAGCTGTGCTTTTGCATTATACTCTGCAGCCATCTTCCATCGTGCAGATTTTTCGATAATTGGATTCTCTATTATTCATGCACGCAGCGCGTGTTTTTCCTGTCTTCGTGGCTCAGTTCTTCATCCCGGCAAGCATTCTCTCGATATCCGCCTTCACAAAGTCTCCGATGTGCTTCTTCTGCTCCGGATCCAGTTCGGTCATATATACCGGCTTCCCGAAGGTCAGGTAGACGTCCCCCGGTACCAGCTTCCTCGGATGGTTCTCCCAGATGTCCCGCGTCCCCTTCATAGCTACAGGAATAATCGGACATCCCGTCCTTTGGGCGGTCTTGAAGGAACCGGCATGAAATTCATGCACCTTGCCGTCCTTGCTCCGGGTCCCTTCCGGGTAGACGAAAACCGAGGACTCGTCATTCTTGATCACATCGCAGCATTCCTGAATGGTTGTGATGGCCTTTCTCGGATCCGACCGGTCGATAAAAAAGCAGCCGATCCGCCCGACCCATGTGCCCAGGATCGGAATCCTTTGAAGCTCCTGCTTGACGATATAGGCAACCGGCTGCGGCAGATACCGATAGGACAGAATAATATCAAAATACGAAGCGTGGTTGCCGACGAAAAGGCACCGCTGATCCCGCGGAATGTTCTCCAGCCCTTCCACATGCATCCGGGCCCCGCAAAGAGGCGTCAGCACATGCCCCAGCATGAACTTCGCGACAGCGATCTGCCGGGCCCTCGACGCCTCGGGGTTGATCTTTCCCAGCAGGAATTCGATGCCCAGGTACGGCAGGGTGACGATAAGGAACAATACAACAACGATAATTGTAAGGATTGCTCTGAACATGAATGTTTCCGGCTTTCTCGCAGATTTGCCCGGGCAAAACTCCCGCCGCTTTTGTTGTACTGATTTTACCATACATGAGGGGGAAAAGCATGAAATTGTTTGGGGAGAGCGATGGGGCGGACTTTTGCAGCAAAACATACCATAGACCTCTCTCTAACTGTCAATAAATTTGACAAGAGAATTGGTGGCACATATAATACCAATATGGATATAGTAATCGACACAAACGTAATCGTGTCTGCTTTACAAAGCAGCCTTGGCTATTCATTCAAGCTGATCTCAATGCTTCCGGAGGAGAAATTTCGGATAAATATTTCTGTTCCGCTTGTACTGGAATACGAGGCTCAGCTGAAAAAGCATCTTTCACCTGCAATATTCTCTTTGCAGGATATTGATGACTTCGTTGATTACATCTGTCGAATCGGTAAAAAAACACCGGTGTATTATCTATGGCGGCCCTTTCTGAAGGATCCCTTTGATGATCATGTGTTGGAATTGGCCCTGGCATCTCAAAGCAGTTATATTATTACATTCAACAAGAAAGATTATTCCGGCATCGGCTATTATGGAATTACGGCCGTAACTCCCGGAGAATTTCTGAGTATTCTGGAAGAAAGGCGGTAAAAATATGGCTACACTCAGTATTCGTTTCCCGGATTCTGTTCATGATGCGGTGAAAATTGCCGCCCGGAACGATGACACATCCATCAATCAGTTTGTCACTTCCGCAGTAATCGAAAAGCTTACCGCTCTTGATACAGAGCAATACATAGAAAAGCGGGGAGCAAACGGCAGCCTGAAAAAAATCCAGGCAGTACTTTCAAAAGTACCGGATACGGAACCTCGAAAAGAAGATATGATGCAATGAACAAGAAAGATACCTGTGAAAGTCCAGGCATTACTCTCTCTGTAGAAAATCATGCGAATAGAAATTGACGACGATCTGGACCTGGGAAAGATAGCGGAAAGCGGCCAGTGCTTCCGGTGGAAAAGGCTTTCCGACGGCGCGTGGATGATTCCTGCCTTCGGGACCTATGTCATTGCAAGGCAGGTGACAGGCATGGCAGAGCGCGCAAAAGCGGCAGGTGCTGGCAAAAGCGAAGGATCCGGTCCTTCTGTCAAAAAGCCTGAAGTCCCTGCCCTCCTCGACCTCTCCTGCACCCCGGAAGAGTACGAACACCTGTGGAAAAATTATTTTGATTTGGGAACTTCCTACCGCCGGATTCGCGAAAGTATTGATCCGGCGGATTCTTTTCTGCAGTCTGCCGCAGCCGTCGGGAAGGGAATCCGCATCCTGCGGCAGGAGCCTTTTGAAACCCTGATTTCTTTTTTGATTTCCCAGCGAAAGAGCATCCCGGCAATCTCCACAGCCATTGAACGCCTCTGCCGGGTCTATGGCAAGCCCTTAGGAGAAGTGGAAGGAGAGACAGTATATTCCTTCCCTTCAGCCGAAGACCTGGCAGCATTTCAGTGCGAAAAATACGGATACGGAAATGCCGTCGGGACCTGCCCCGAGCGGGAGGCTGGCTTTTCTTCCTGCGGCCTCGGCTACCGCCTGCCCTATATCAAAAAGACAGCAAACTTCTTCGCGGAAAATGAAAATGCATTGGCGGAGTTTTCGGTGCTCTCCGACGAAGACCTGAAGGAAGCCCTTCTGTCCTTCTACGGCGTGGGCGTCAAGGTCTGTGCCTGCACCATGCTCTTCGGTTTCCACCGGCTCGACGCCTTTCCCGTGGATGTCTGGATACAGCGGGCCCTTGCGGACCACTATCCGGATGGGTTCGACTTCGACAGATACCGCCCCTATAACGGCGTCATGCAGCAGTACATGTTTGCGTATTACAAAAACAATTCCCATTAATGAACAAGCCCCCGGCAGCGCCGGGGGCTTGTTCGCGCAAATATTCAATGCCTTACGTCTTCCTCTTCGTAAGTCTCGCAGAAGCGGGCCATGAAGGAAGGCGGTTCGTTTCCGAGGACGAGATGAGATATGTCTCCTATGCGGAGGGTCCGGAAATAGGCGACACCCTGCTCCCGCTCTTCCGAGACAATCTCCGTCACCGCGGACGGCAGCATACAGACGCTGTGCCAGGGGATATAGGGGGAGCAGTTCCAGAGGTGGGACAGGAGAACGCAGCTCACACCCATGTGGCAGAAAAGAGCGATTGTTTGCTTTGATTCTCTTTTGACCCGGTAGAGAGGACCGTTCCGCTGGTAGCCGTAGGAAGCCAGCAGGTCATCGAAGCCGCCGGTGACCCTTTCATAGTTTTCTTTCAAATGGCCGCGAACAGCTTCTTCGGAATCCGCCCAGGCGGAATTATCTAGGTAAGGACCTCCGGCCGTCAGGGAGCTGGGCAGCATGTCCCAGAAAATCCGCTTTTCATAGGTGCCATCTGAATTTCTTGGCGTATCCGGGTAGGCCTTTTGAAGCTCCGGATAGCCATTGATATCCAAAGTCCCGGGAAACTCCTGCAGCCAATCCAGTGTCTCCCCCTCCATGCCCAGCTTTTCTTCCGTGAAGGATGCGGTCCGCCTTGCCCGACCCAGAGGGGACTTATATATATGATCAATATGGTCTCTTGCCAGAAGGTCGGAAAGCAGCTTTGCCTCCCGGTCCCCTTTGGGCGTCAGGGAATCGTGTTCGTAGTCCGGCTCCCCGTGCCGTATCAATAGTATCCTCATCTTGTTCCCTCAACGGGCGGGCTTTTGCTCTGTATCAGAATATGTGCCCACAGATGTCCGCCTCATTGGCGGACTTATGTTTTTTTGCAAGATATAAGCCCACAGTCAGCTATTGTATTGGCGGACTTTTGTCTTGCAGCGAACTTTATACCCGCACTTTGCAGAAAAAATGGCGGACATTTGCTATTTTGCACAGAAAAAGGCCCAATCACAGGTCTTTAATTATTTTGTATTACGAGAATCCGACGACTTTCTGCAGGGCCAGGTAGACTTCCTCGGCAATCTTCCGGGAGACCTTGCCGGGAATATTGATGCCCCCGCCCAGGAAGCGGTGCTTCAGGGCCTTGCAGGTGTTGGGGTCTTTCTCTTCCAGGTATTTCCAAAGCTCTTCCTTCTTCTGCAGGGCCTCGTCCGTATGGGCCCGGATCAGGAGAATCGAGGAAATCGTCGTGATAATTTCCAGGTCCTTCAGCATATATCGCTGCAGGCGGGGCCGGTCCGTAATCATGGGGTCATCCATCAGTTTCCAGGAATCAATCATGATTTTGTTCACGGCAATCTGCTGGTCCACGCGTCCGATCATGACGTCCTCATGGACGGACTGGTCCGGTCGGCCGATGAAATAGCGGTAGAGATTGATGTCCATATAATACATGCGCTTGACGTAGGGAAGGGGGACGTAGGCATAGATATTGTCGACATAGAACATGTGCTCCGGCAGGCGCAGGCCGCACTCCTTCAGGAGTCCCGTCCGGTAAATGATCGAGTGCATGAGCAGGTAGTGGCCCGGCTCCGGAATCGAAAAACGGTCCCAGCCGAAAATCTGCCCCTTAGGCAGGTGGTGGTACTTCACGACCTCCTTGACCAGCTTGCCTTCCTTCTCATAGACGTAGTTGGCAATCACGAGGTCAGGAATATTGGCCGAAGAGCCCTTCTCGTCGAAAGCTTCCGCAAATTCCTCCAGCTTGTCGAGAAGTTCGGAAAGGGCCTTCACGGACACCCAGTCGTCCGAGTCCACGACCTTGTAATAGAGCCCGGTTGCATGGTCGATGCCCGCATTGACGCCCGATCCGTGGCCCCCGTTTTCCTTGTCGACGACCCTCACGATGTCCGGATATTTCGCCGCGTATTTGTTCGCAATCGTCAGCGTGTCGTCCTTGGAACCGTCGTTGATGATGACGATTTCGACCCGGTCGCCGCCGGTCAGCAGGGTGCTGATGCAGTGCCGCATGTAGTCGGCTGAGTTGTAGCAGGGGACCGCAAAGGTCAGCAGTTTCTCTTTCATTTCATACCTCACCAGCCTTCCCGTTTTTTCACATGACTAATTCAAAACCCCGGGAAAGCAAAAAATCAGCAGTAGTTCCATCACGTGACTTACCGCTGATTATACAATCCTTAGAATGAATTTTGAACAGGTTTTTCATCCTGTACAATCGAAAAATCCCCCTCCCGGTCCGGGCTGCAAATGGACAGCGGCGGAAAGAGGAGGGGATTTATATTATTCATGAGTCAAGCTGAGCTCAGGGGGGAAAATCAGCGGGCAGCTCTTGCATTGGCGACGAGCAGGGCCTTGCCGACCGCAGTGCTTACGATGATGCCAACGATGGCTTCAATCAGGCCGTTGATTCCGACGAAGAGAAGGACGAAGGTGAAGGGGTTCTTGGCGCCCAGAGCCTGCACAAAGCCCTGAATGTAGTCGGTGCGGTAGAAGCAGATGACGAGCGTGCTCATGAAGAAAAGGGTGTTCAGCAGGGGCCCGCAGACCGATGCGACGGGCAGGGCGGCAACCGAGTTCTCATTGGGTTTCCTGATGGCCTTATAAATAATGCCGGTCAGCCAACCCATCAGCATCCGGGTCGGAACGCAGACGATGAAGGTCAGAATGGGATTGATGGCCAGGAGGGCGGCTCCGAAGGGAGACAGGCCGAAGCACTGGATGAAGGAGGTCAGGCCGAATACCGTGCCCAGAATCAGGCCTCCGACGGGCCCGAGGACGACGGCTCCCACGGTGACGGGGATGACGATTAGTGTGATTTCAAGCGCCCCGGTCTTGATATAGCCGATGGGGGTGAAGGCCATCAGGATGACGATGGCGGCCAGGACGGCGGTTTCCACCAGGAAGAGAGTCTTCCCGGATGTGCCTGTTTTTGCGCCTGCGGCGCGGGTGTTTGTTTCTTCTGACATGTCTTATTCTCCTTATTGGTGATATAAGCATTTTGCGGCCGGACCTTCCGGCACACAGTTTCATATGCTACCGCGGAAGGCCGCATTTTGCAAATGTTTCTTTAGGAATGACGGACTTTTGCCCCAACACCGGCGACAGGGCCAAAACGCTGAATACCATGCAGAGTTTCCCGAAAGTCGTTACGAAAGCGCCCTGTCCGTTGAAAATATGGGACCGTTGCGGTAAAATTGACAAATCAAACGGAAGAAAACCGAAGATTTTTATGAAGACTGACGGAATTATACTGGATATTGACGGAACCCTGTGGAATTCGACAGATATTGTGGCTGCCTCCTGGAACGAGGCCTTCCGCAGCCACGGGGTGACGGATACGACGGTGACTGGAGCCGACCTGAGGGGCCTCTTCGGCAAGACTATGGACGCGATTGCGGCGGCGATTTTTCCAACTATGGAAGAGGACATGCGCCTTGCTATCATGGACACCTGCACGGAGATGGAAGAGGCGGCCCTGGAAAGGGACCCCTGTCAGATCTTCTATCCGGGAGTGGTTGAAACGATTCGTTCTTTCTCGGACGCGGGCAGGAAACTTTTCATCGTCAGCAACTGCCAGAAGGGCTATATAGAGCTTGTGATGGAAAAAGGTTCTTTTGCCTCCTGCATTACGGACCATCTCTGCTTCGGGGATACGGGGTGCGGAAAGGCCGCAAATATGCGGACCATCGTGGAGAGAAATCACTTGAAGAGGCCCGTCTATGTGGGCGACACGGAAGGCGACCGGGAGGCTTCGGAGGAGGCCGGCGTTCCTTTCATATTTGTCTCCTACGGATTCGGAAGCGTCACTGCCTGCGCGGCAGAAATCAAGGCCTTTCCGGACCTTATGACACTGCTTAAAGACTGAAACTGCGGTCGACTGAGGACGGGCGACCAGGCAGTAGCTTGGCAGGCGCTGCAAGGCAGACGGCACAATCCGCCAGCGGGGTTTACATTAGTATCAAATTTCATTGGGAGAGCGGGAGCAATGAAAACAGTACAGGTCAGGGATTTGATTCCCGGAATGGTCATCGGGGCCGACGTCTACGACAGCAGCGGCAACCTCCTGTTCCGGGCGGGAACGACGATCAATGAATCGGCGATTACGACCCTGCAGTCCTATTATATCTACAACGTCTTCGTCGAGGACGCCAGCATCCCTGTCGCCGAGCCGGTCAAAGAGACCAGCCGGTCCCAGCAGATCAAGAACAGCAAAGAGTTCAAGGAGTTCAAGGCCCAGTTCGAGGACGTGGTCGGGAATTTCCAGGACCAGCTGAACGACATCGTTTCAAGAAACACGAACTCTCTGGATACGGATCAGATTCTGAGCCAGCCCATGAGCCTGTTTCAGGGCCGGTCCCCCCAGTCGATTTTCGATATGCTGCACAATCTCCGCAGCTACGATGATACAACATATGTGCACTGCATAAACGTTTCCCTGATCTCCGGCATCCTGGCCCGCTGGGCCGGCTACTCGCCGGACGATATCCGGACGGCCATGCTTTCCGGCGTCCTTCACGACATCGGGAAGCTCGTGATTCCGGGAACCATTATCAAGAAGCCCGCCCGCCTGACCCGCGAGGAGTACGAGATTGTCAAGAACCACACGATTGAGGGTTACAAGATTCTCGACTCCTACGATGTGAATGAAAATATGAAATACGCGGCCCTCATGCACCACGAGCGCTGCGACGGCAAGGGTTACCCCTTCCAGCTCAAGGCCATCCAGATCAACCGTTTCGCGAAGATTGTCTCCATCGCCGATGTCTACGACGCCATGACCAGCGCCCGCTGCTACCGGGGCCCCATCTGCCCCTTCGAGGTCATCGACATCATGATGGACGAGGGCCTGGAGCGCTACGACACGAAGCTTATTCTGACATTTTTGGAGCACATGGGCTCCACTTACCTCAACAACCGCGTCAAACTCTCCGACGGCAGCGAAGGAGAAATCATCTTCGTCGACAGCCGCTACCCGTCGAAACCCCTCATCAAGTTCGACGACGGCAAGCTTTTGTCTTTGAAGGACACGGACCTGAAGATTACGGAGATTCTCTGAGTTTCATGACTAATGTAAACCGCCCTACTTTGGATGCCCCGGACTTTTGCCTTCTCAACGTCAGAATCGGCGGGAGGACGGGTTTGACCGGACATTACAGAAATTTTACATGCATGCGTAATGCTTTATCCGGATAAATCAGTTATAGTAGATTGAAAGACAGTTTTTTCGCACGCTGCTGTTTTTCGCTTTTGACAGCATCGGCGATGTTTTTTGAGAAGCGACAATCTTGTGTGAGTATTTCACAGGGAGGAAAAACGAATGGCAGACGAAACCACAATGATGCAGAAAACGGAAGAAACCGCGGCAGCCGCGGCGCCGACAGCTGTGAAGGAGCCGGAGATTTCCGAACTCGACCGCATTTTCATGGAGGCGGGCCAGAACCTGCCGGCCGCGAAGGCCGCCGAAGCGCCCCTTCCCGCAGAGACGGAACTCTCCGACGAAGAGAAGAAGAAGGTGGATGAAATTGCTTCCTCCATCGACCTTTCGGACTCCGCTGCAGTCATGGCCTTCGGGGCCAGCACCCAGAAGCAGATGGCGGACTTCTCCGAGCGGACCCTCGACAGTGTCCGGACCAAGGACATGGGCGAGGTCGGCGACATGATCACAGGCCTGGTCGGGGAACTGAAGAACTTCCAGATTGACGAGAACGAGCACGGCCTCATGAAGCTCTTCAAGCGGAGCGCCAACAATATCACCACCCTCAAGGCCAAGTACAACAAGGTCGAGGGCAATGTAAAGATTATCTCCGACGAGCTGCAGAAGCGGCAGGTCGTCCTGATGAAGGATATTGACATCCTCGACAAGCTCTATGCCCTGAACCTCAAGTATTTCAAGGAGCTTTCCGTCTACATCATCGCCGGAAAAAAGAAGCTGGAGGAAGTCCGGACGAACGAGCTTGCGGCCGCCCAGAAGAAAGCCGAGCAGACCGGAGCCCAGGAAGACGTCCAGTATGCCAAGGACCTGGCTGCCCAGTGCGACCGCTTCGAAAAGAAGCTTTACGACCTGGAGCTGACGAAGACCATCGCCCTTCAGACCGGTCCCCAGATTCGCATGGTGCAGGCTTCTGACCAGGCCATGGCTGAGAAGATTCAGTCCACGATTCTGAACACCATTCCCCTCTGGAAGAATCAGATGGTCATCGCCATCGGCATCGAGCATGCGGGCCAGGCGGCCAAGGCGGAGCGCGAAGTCAATGACATGACGAACGAGCTCCTGAAGAAGAATGCAGCCAACCTTAAGACCGCCACAATCGAGACGGCCAAGGAGTCCGAGCGGGGCATTGTCGACATCGAGACCCTGAAGAATACGAACGAGCAGTTGATCTCCACTATGGATGAAATCCTGCGTATTCAGACCGAGGGCAAGGAAAAGCGCAAGGCAGCCGAAGCCGAGCTTGTCCAGATTGAGGGCGAGCTCAAGAACAAGATGCTCGAGGCCGCGAAGCAGTAAGGTTCAGAAAAAGGAAAATTGAAGGGGTGGGCCGCCATTCAGCCAACAAGCCTTGGGCCTATGGGCTCCGGCAGGACAAAAGTCCGCCAAGCATCCCGCCGGCCCTGGGCATATAGCTTGTTTCAGGACAAATGTCCGCCATATATCAGATCTTGTACATCCCCGCGGCCTGCAGGATGGAGCTCACCAGGACTGCCAGCATGAACCAGGGGGCAATCCACTTGATGACGATAGTGAAGAGCTTCTTGGCCTTGAAGGTGGCCCCTTCCGCCTCAGCTTCCTCGATGATGGCTTCGGGCTTGATGACGAAGCCGACGAAGATGCAGGTAACAATGGCTACGACCGGCATCAGGACGCTGTTAGAAATAAAGTCCATGAAGTCGAGAATCTGCATGCCGAGAATCTTCACATCGGAAAGCGGCCCGTAGCCCAGGGATGCAAGGCTTCCGAGAACCAGGGAATAGGCGGCTGTAATCAGGGTGGCCCGGCGCCGCCCCATATGGAAGGCATCCATGAAGATGGAGACCACAGCCTCCATCAAAGAAATCGAAGAGGTCAGAGCCGCCACCGTAACCATGAGGAAGAAGGCGGCCCCGATGAAGCGGCCGCCGACCATGGTGGCAAAAGCCTTGGGCAGGGTGACGAACATAAGGGAGGGCCCTGCGGTCAGGGCCGTTGCATCGCCGCCGGAAAAGGCAAAGACGGAGGGGATAATCATGAGACCGGCCAGTACCGCTACCAGGGTATCGAAAACTTCAATCTGGCGGACCGAACCCTCAAGGCTGTCTTCCCGGTTCATATAGGAGCCGTAGGTAATCATGATGCCCATGGCCAGGGACAGGGAGTAGAAGAGCTGGCTGATAGCTGCCAGAAAGGTCTTGACCGAAAGGTGTTCCAGACTGGGAACGAAGTAGTAGCGGATTCCGGCTCCCGCCCCGGGCTGGAAGCATATGTAGACGGAAAGGACAATCATCAGGACCAGGAGGACCGGCATCAGGATCTTGCTGATTTTCTCAATTCCCCGGACGACACCGGCCAGGATGACTGCCGTGCAGAGAACGAGGCAGATCAAGAACCAGACCAGAGGCTCAACAGGCTTTGAAATGAAGGCCCCGAAGAAACCGTCCTCCGCAGCCGCCTTGTCCTGGCCGATCAGGAAAGCCGCGAAATACTTGATGACCCAGCCGTTGATAATGACATAGTAGGGAAAAATAATCATGGGGACCGCGGCGGTCAGGATTCCCTCGAAGGTAAAGCCTTTCGAAAGGGTCCGGTAGGCCCGGATGGCTGACTGGCGGGTCTTCCGGCCCAGGCCGATTTCGGCCACCATCAAAGAAAATCCGAATGTGACAGCGGCTGCCAGATAAATAATGAGAAAGCTTCCGCCCCCGTACTGGGCCGCGAGATACGGAAAACGCCAGATATTGCCGAGGCCGATGGCCGAACCGGCCGCCGCCAGGACAAAACCTATACGACTGGAAAACGAAGAACGTTCCTTCTGCATGTAACTCCTCCCCTTGGTTTCTATTTCAATATTTTTCTATACCGGTGCAAGTACGCTTTGCGTGCATGGCTCTACTGCCAGCGGCCCGCCCGCTCAGTCCTTTTTGACCCCTGCAGGCTCCGTCAGGCCGTCCCGCGCCATCATCTGCTTCATGACATTGATGTCGGACGAGACGTCCCAGGCCACATTCTGGAACATGTCATCCAGCACCTTCATGCAGGCCGTATTGATCGTATCCATGGACTCCTCGATGTTCTTCTTTGTGGCATCCACATTCTCACCGGCCGGCTGGTTCATGACGTCGACATAGGCATGAAGGAGCTTCACCGTAGTCGGCAGATAGTAATCCATGAGCATCTGCAGGTCATCGGCGGAATCGGGATATTTCTGCACCTGCGTCATAATGCTTTTCACTATGTGTTCAAGCGTATACAGCTTGTTGGACATAGAAGCCGTAAGGCCGTCATCCGGAATTTCGTCGTTCAGTTCCCGTATCGTGCGGATGTAATTCCAGCCCTGATCCAAAACGCGGTCCACCTCCGGCTGTCCTGTTGAATGGTCTCGTGATTCCTCTGCTATGCGCTTTGTTTCCTGGGCATTCTGTTCAGCCTCCCGCTGCCGACGGCCGGCTTCCGCCTGTTCATACTGCTTATAGGCCCGATCGGAAAACATCAGCGTGGTCTCTGCCGCATCAATGCGGCCGCCTTCAAGCAGGCCCTTTCGCAGGACTCGCTTGATTTTCTTCCGAATCGTCTTTTCCGGCATGGCCAGACGGGCTGACAGGTCCCGAATGGAAATATAGTCTGCATTCCCGGCCGCAGTGTCAATCAGATTCGCAAAGTTTCGATTACGAACATCTGTAAAACTATAAGCAGTCAAGAAAGTAAAAATTGCCGAGCACGCTGCCAAAACGCCAGTCAAGATAACACTGCCGATACTATCTCCATAATAATGAAAATGCCAAAAATCCCGAATTACGTCCGGAGCTACTATGAAAAGACAGGAATAGCTGACGGCCATCCCGATGGCTCCGACAAGTGTGAGAGCTATATTTTTCCCTTCTCCGGACTTGATGCGGCTGACCCTTGCAGAGCGGTTCACCCGGTCCTCTGCCTTAGCGGTTGAATACTGACCTGTCTTCGCCTGCGTGTAAGCGCCCTGTGCAGCAGACCACTGACCATTTGCACTACCCTGCTTCGTGTATGGATTCTGACTATTGTAGCCGGTCGGCGGGGTCTGCCGGCCGCCATTGGGCCGGGTCCAGGCGCCTCCGAATGTCCCTGTCCCCTGTGTATTGGTCCCCCCGTAGGGATTCGTCCCGGGAGTCTGCCCGGCGGCACCTGTATTTCCGGCGCCGCGTGTGCCGACCCGGACATCGGCCCCGTTCAGGTCCACGTAAGGAGTCTGTGAAAAGCCGGAACGGGCACTGTTTGCAAAGTTCTGTGCCGCCTGCTGCCCGCCCTGCTTCAGGGAATCGCTGACCCGCTGGACCGAGTCCTTCAGATCCTGGCTCAGGTGGGAGTAGTCCCCTGTCGCCACGGCGTCGTTGACGGCCCGGGCCATGTCATTTCCGGCATTTACAATATCGTCAAACATAAATCTTCCTGTCTGTGTGTGAAAAATATTAAGCTTTTTCATCATAGCACAAGAGGGCCGGCCGCGAAAGCGGCCGGCCCTCTTCAATGACACAAATTCTTCTGCCTTATATGGTCCGGGACATACCCTGACTCCGGGCATACGGAACAGCCTTTCAGCTGTTCATCTTCGCAATCAGGCCTTCGAGCTCTTCCGGGGTCATGGCCCCGAAGCTGGGCAGGGACTTAAGGGGCATGTACATCATCATGGCTTCATTCATCTTCGACGTGATGGCTTCCGCGGCGGCAGATCCCTCTTCGGCTCCGCCGTTCATGGCCGCCGTGCCTTTGGCAATCAGGTCTTTAATGATCGGAGCCGTCTTCGGATTGGCCAGCAGCTCTTCCGTAATCGTATCTCCGGATACATGAAGGGGAATGACCTTCTCCGTCGTGAAGGAAATTTCTTTTGTAAGAATAATGTGGTCGCTGGCGTCGCCGATCAGCAGCTCATATTTGCCTGAGGGGGCATACCAGTCCCCCAGCTGCTCCTCGAAGTAGGAAAGGTCGCGGGAGGTGATGTGCAGCTCCACCGTCTTCGTCTCGCCGGGCTCGAGGGAAACCTTGGTAAAGTCCTTAAGCTCCTTCAGGGGCCGCTGCGGCGTCCCGTTCCTGTCGGCCACATAGAGCTGAACGACTTCCGCCCCGGCCACGGAGCCCGTATTCTTCACATCCACCGTGACGGTGAGCTCCGAGTCATCCGTCATGGATGAAGCGGAGAGCTTTACATTAGTCATGTCAAAGGTCGTATAGGACAGGCCGTGACCGAAGGCCCAGCGGACGGGCATTTCCTTCTTCTCGTAATAGCGGTAGCCCACGAAGACGCCTTCCGCGTAGTTCACGGACTTAAGCTCCCCGGGGAAGTTCAGGTAGGAAGGGTTGTCGGAAAGCTTCATGGGAAATGTCTCCGCCAGGTGACCGGAGGGATTGACCTCGCCGAAGAGAAGGCGGTCCGTGGCCTCGCCGGCCCCCTCGCCGCAGAGATACATTTCGAGAATGGCTGCGGCTGAAGGCGCCCAGGGGCACTCGACGGGGCTGCCGTTATGGAGGACGACAACCGTATGGGGCTGGGCCGCGCAGACGGCCGCAATCAGGGCATCCTGGCAGGCAGGAAGCTTCATGTCATCCCGGTCATAGCCTTCGGACTCAATGCTGTCGGGCAGGCCGGCGAAGATGACCGCGACGTCTGCTGTTTTTGCGGCTGCGACAGCTTCGTCAATTCTTTTCTGGTCGACCTCTGTATCGTCAGGCAGGAAGCCCTCGGTGTAAGTCACGTTTCGGTTCTTCTTTTCGGCACTTTCCAGGGCCGACTCGACCTTGAAACAGTTGATGTGGCTGGAGCCACCGCCCTGGAAGCGGGGCTTCCTGGCAAAGCCGCCGATGTAGGCAACCTTTGCGTCCGCAGAGAGAGGCAGGGTCCCGTCGTTCTGCAGGAGAACCGCACAGCGGCCGGCCAGGTCCACGGCCTTCTCGTGATCGGCAGCCCGGTCGAAGACAGCAGTTTCATCCCGATTATCCAGATAGCGGTAGATAGTGGTGAGAACCCGCTCCACGCAGGCATCAACAGCCTCTTCGGAAAGCTCGCCTTTCTTCACGGCCTCGACAATCCGCTTGTCATTGGCTTCGGTATTTCCGGGCATCTCGAGATCCAGGCCGGCCCGGACGCCCTGCACCCGGTCGTCCACAGCGCCCCAGTCCGTGACGACGAAGCCCTCAAAGCCCCAGTCGTCGCGCAGAACCTTTGTCAGGAGCCACTCGTTGTCCGAGGAGTAGGTCCCGTTGATCTTGTTATATGAGCACATAACGGTCCAGGGCTGGGCCTCCTTGACCGCCGTTTCAAAGGCCGGGAAGTAGATTTCCCGGATGGTCCGCTCGTCCGCTTCTGCGGAGATGCTCATGCGGCGGGTCTCCTGATTGTTCAGGGCGAAATGCTTGATGGATGTGCCGACATGCTTCGACTGGACACCCTTGATGTAGGCCGCAGACATCTTTCCGGCTACGACCGGGTCTTCGGAGAAGTACTCGAAATTGCGGCCGCAGAGGGGGTTCCGCTTGATATTGACGGCCGGTCCGAGCACCACGGACAGATTCTCCGCCTGGCACTCGTTTCCGATGGTCTCGCCCAGCTCCTTTTCAAGGTCCTTGTCAAAGGAAGCCGCCGTCGCACAGCCTGCCGGGAAGCAGACCGCCTTGATAGACTCGTTCACGCCCAGGTGGTCCGCCTTCTGGTCCTGCTTCCGGAGTCCGTGAGGGCCGTCGGAAACCATGACGGCCGGAATGCCCAGCCGCTCCACGGCCTTCGTGTGCCAGAAATCCTTCCCGCCCAGGAGAGAGGCCTTCTCCTCCAGGGTGAGTTCCGAAACCAGCTTTTTGATGTCTGTTGCCATTCGTTTTCTCCTTTTATGAATAATATAAATCCCCCTGTCTTTCCGCCGCTTTTTCTGTAGGGCAGACAGTTTCTGTGGGAAATGTTTCATTACTCTGATATTATAAGTACGTCGTAGAAAAATCCATAGTCAGATTTGGCGTTTTTTGTTGATTTATTGACATATTTTGAACAGGAGGTCTCCATGCAGATCATTCTGGCGTCGGCCTCGCCGCGGAGGCTCGGCCTGCTGCGGCAGGTGGGCATAGAACCCCTGGTCCTGCCGGCGGACATAGATGAAAATATCCCAGAGACGGACCCGGCGGAGAAGGTGAAGAAGCTCTCCCTTCTGAAGGCCAAGGCCGTGAACAGAAATATGGATGCAGTCGACCTCTCAAGCGAAAAAGGGTCCGGCGCCGCCAAAGATGTTTTTAAGGAAGCCGTCATCCTTGCGGCAGACACTGTCGTAACCATTGACAGTACAATCCTGGGTAAGCCGGAAAGCCACGCCGAAGCCTACGAGATGATCTCCCGCCTGGCCGGCCGGAAGCACGAGGTCTATACCGGCGTCACCCTGCTGAGGCGGAATTCTGTCCGGACATCCGGCAGGCCGGATAGGCAGGCTGCTGATGGCACTCAGGAACCTGAGGCGTCCACCTTCGCAGTAAAAACCACAGTCGAGGTCGGGCCCATGACCGATGAGGAAATCCGCTCCTATGCCGACTCGGCAGAGCCCATGGACAAGGCCGGGGCCTACGGAATTCAGGGGTCCTTTGCCCGCTACATACGGGCCATCGAGGGGGACTACTACAATGTCGTCGGTCTGCCCCTGTACGAAACCATGCAGCACCTGAAGGAAATGTGCTATAATTCCTGAGTTGGTTTATAGAGGAAATAACAAAGGCGTTATTACCGGCAGCGGTAGTGGCGCCTTTTTTAGCATATATGCATTGCAAAACTGCCCCGATGGCGGATTTCCACCTGCAATAAAAAGTGAAAAGTGAATTGCCTCTATCCGAAAAGGAGAAGCCATGGCAAAGGTCTTGTATTATAATGTTCCCGACACCCTCGACTACGAGCGGGGGCTCCTCAGAGAGTGGGGCGTCGACGACGTCGAACTCATGGAGATCAAGGACCCGGAACATGAGAAGGACTTCGGAGCGAGCCTTGCTGCGAGCGGGGCCGACGGCCTCGTCGTCATCTATGAGGACGTGACCCGGGAGATTCTCGAAAGCTGCCCGAATCTCAAAATCATCTCCCTGCAGAGCATCGGCTATAATAATATAGACATTCAGGCCGCCACGGACCACGGAGTCTGCGTCACGAACGTCCCGGGCTACTGCGCCGAGGAGGTGGCCACCCACGCTGTCGGCATGGCAATCGCCCTGGCCCGGAAGATCACCTTCCTGGACCGGGATGTGCGGGAAGGAAACTGGGACCCGGTGGCCGGGTATCCGGTCTACCGCATGAGCGGAAAGACCTTCGGCCTGGTCTTCTTCGGCGCCATTCCGCAAAAAATGGTCCCTGTCCTCCTGGCTCTCGGCATGCGGGTCCTGGTCTATGCCCCGACCAAGTCCGCAGAAGAGCTCTCAAAATTTGGCTGCGAAAAGGCGGAAACCTTAAATGGCCTGCTGGAAGAATCCGACTTCGTCTCCCTCCACTGCCCCCTGATTGACGGCGTCACGGACCACCTGATGGGAGAAGCCGAGTTTCACCGCATGAAGAAGACCGCCTTCTTCATCAATACGGCCCGGGGTGCCTGCGTGGACGAGGCGGCCCTCTATAATGCCCTGAAAACCGGTGAGATCACGGCCGCTGCCGTGGATGTCCTTGAAAACGAGGAAAGCATCGACAGTTCCCTCATCGGCCTTGAGAACTGCATCGTCACCCCCCACGCCGCCTTCATGTCGGAGGACTCCTACTATGAAGAACGGCAGAGGTGCCTACGGCACCTCTGCCAGCGGCTCGCCAAAAGGCTCGCCGCCCGTCCCGGCAATCTCGTGAATCCGGAGGTGGAATATGTTTCAGGACATCGAAGGAAAAATCACATATGAATACCGGCCGGCGGAGCCGACGGACTACCTGGTCCTCATAGATAAGGACAGGCCGGCCCTGACGGAAGAAGGCTTCCTGCCCACGCTGGCCGAGGGCGGCTTTGCCGCTTCCGAGGCCCTCCAGACCCTGCCGGGAGCTACTGCTCCTGTCACCCTCTCTTCCGCCCCGGAACTTCTTTCACAAGAGGACTCCTATTATCTTCAATACCTGCTGACCTTCGGGGACAGGGCCTTCTACACCCTCCTTCCCGCCGGTTCTTCCCCGACCGCCCTCTTTCTGGCCGGCCCTGTAAAGCTCGAATACAAGGCCATGCGGACCCTCTTTGTTTCCGAAAACAAAGGCCTCCACTTCGCCGCGGCCACGGCCTGCCACCTGGCGGTCTGGTACCGGGACCACCAGTACTGCGGCCATTGCGGGCAGATGCTCCTTCCGGCGGACATTGACCGGGCCCTTTCATGTCCTTCCTGCGGCCTCGAAATCTTCCCTTCCATCGCCCCGGTCGTCATCGTGGGCGTACTCTATAAAGGAAAGATTCTCCTGACCCGCTACGCCGACCCCCGGGGCTACCGGCGGCACGCCCTCGTGGCCGGCTTCTGCGAAATCGGAGAAACCTTTGAAGACGCGGTCCGCAGAGAAGTCTACGAGGAGGCCGGTCTTCATGTGAAGAAGATCACCTACTACAAGAGCCAGCCCTGGGCCTTCTCCCAGAGCCTTCTGGCCGGCTTCTTCTGCGAGGCCGAGAACGACCGGATTACATTAAATACCGACGGGCGGGGAGAGCTCTCCGAAGCCGCCTTCTACGGGCCCGATGAAATCAGCGCGGAAGACAACGCCCTGGCCCTGACCTGGACCATGATCCGAGACTTCTGCCGGGACCCGGAGGCCATCGCCGCCCTGCTTTCCTGAAGCTGCCTGGTGCCTGCCCCGACAAAGGCTCCTGGGGGCGCCGGACCTTTGACTTTCTTCACACAATGTTCATTTTCATTTCCAGCTAATTAGGTTATAATTCGCATAATTGGTTTGTTTTCGGGGGGAAGCAGAAGGCGGGGAAGATGAAGAAATATATCGCAGAATTCATAGTGACCCTGATGGTCCTGGCTGTATCCGTCGGCCTGGGGGCCTATGTCGTGAAAGTCACTATTGACAACGGCGGCAGCCTTTTCGGCACCGTCGCGGACAATTCGGACGGAAGCACGGATACTTCCACCCCGGCCTCCCGGGTCATGGAAAACATCCGCCTGAGCCGGAGCACCAGCAGCACCGATACGACCGGCACCTCCGAGCCCACCGGCACCATCTTCATCGGGGACAGCCGGACCGTGGGCATGGACGGGGTCGTGGACATCGAAGGCACCAACAATCAGTTCGTCGTCGCCAAAGTCGGCCAGGGCCTGTCCTGGTTCAAACAGTCCGGCCTCGACGCTGTGAAGGACCTCCGCAAACAGAATTCCGCCCTGACCCACTGGCGCTATATAATGCTACTGGGCGTGAACGACCTCTGGGATCTGGATGCCTATCTGGAAGAATTCGACACCCTGCGGGAAGACCCGGACGTAGAGCTGATTCTGGTCTCCGTGAACCCTGTTGAAACTTATTCCTCCATTTCCAATACAAAAATCGAAACCTTCAACGCCGGTCTGCAGGACTACGCCGAAAAGAACGACCTCCAGTACATCGACACCTACAACTTCCTGATGGACGCCGGCTATCAGACCCAGGACGGCCTCCACTACAAGGATGCCACCTATCAGGAAATCTACGACCAGATAGAATCCGCCATCACGCCCGATTCCAACTGAACGCCCCTTCACAAATCACGGATACAATCCTCACATAGCACGCGAAAAGACCGGACCCCCGCAGGGCCCGGCCTTTCTTTTTGTTTTACATTATTATCAAGGCATCACTTGAGGTGCCAGATCTCGTCATTGTACTGCTTGATGGTCCGGTCGCTCGAGAAGTAGCCGGAATGGGCGATGTTCACAAGGGCCTTCCGGTTCCAGGTCTGCTGGTCCTTATAGTCCTCGTAAACTTTGTCCTTGGTCTCGATATATTCCTTCGTGTCAAGGAGGGTCATGAACCAGTCCTTGGTGATGAGCTCATGGTGCAGGCGCTCCAGCTGGCCCCGGTCGCCGATGGCGGTAAGTTCCGGTCCGGTGATGAAGTCGACGAGCTTGTGAATCTCTGCATCCTTCTCGTAGATCTCGTTCGCATGATAGCCCTGCTCCGCATAGAGCTTGATGACGTCATCGGACTTCTTGCCAAAGATGTAGATATTGTCGTCGCCCACGAGATCGTGGATTTCTACATTCGCCCCGTCATCGGTACCCAGGGTGACAGCCCCGTTGGCCATGAACTTCATATTTGAAGTACCGGAGGCCTCCTTGGACGCGAGGGAGATCTGCTCGGAGATTTCCGCCGCAGGAATAATCTTCCCTGCATAGGTGACATTGTAGTTTTCGGCCATGACGACACGGAAGTAGTCGCGGACATCCGGGTCGTTTGCAGTGAGGTCTGCGAGGCAGAGGATCAGATGAATGATGTCCTTCGCGATGACATAGGCAGGCGCTGCCTTGGCACCGAAAATCATCGTGATCGGGGTCTCCGGCTTCTTGCCGCCCTTGATTTCAAGGTACTTGTGGATGGCGAAGAGGCAGTTCATCTGCTGGCGCTTATATTCATGGAGACGCTTGACCTGGACGTCGAAGATACTGTCGGGATTTATGTCCACGCCCTGGACCTTGCGGAAGTAGTCAGCTAAGGCACGCTTATTGTCCCGCTTGATGTCGCCGAGTCTTCTCAGGACCTCGGGGTCGTTTTCGTATTTCAGGAGATCCTGCAGCTTGTCCGCATCCTTCTTGAAGTCGGGTCCGATCAGTTCCTCGATGTAGGAGGAAAGCCGGGGGTTGCAGTGGAGGAGCCAGCGGCGGAAGGTGATGCCGTTGGTCTTATTATTGAACTTCTCCGGATACAGGGTGTAGAAGTTGTGGAGCTCGGAGTCCTTGAGGATTTCCGTATGAAGGGCTGCAACGCCGTTTACCGAATGGCCGTAGTGGATATCCATATGGGCCATGTGAACCCGGTTGCCGTCGTCGATGATGCGGACGGACTTGTCCTCGTACTTTTCCCGGACCCGGTTGTCCAGCTCACGGATGATGGGAAGCAGGTGGGGAACCACCTCCTCCATGAAGTCCATGGGCCAGGTTTCAAGCGCTTCTGCGAGAATCGTATGGTTCGTATAAGCGCAGGTCTTTGTAACGACGTCGATAGCCTCGTCCATCGTGAAGCCTTCGAGCTGCAGGAGGCGGATCAGTTCAGGAATCACCATCGAAGGATGGGTATCGTTGATCTGGATGGCCACATGCTTGTCCAGGTCGTGAAGGTTGTAGCCCTTGTCCTTCTGCTCCTTGATGATGAGCTGGGCGGCGTTTGAAACC
>Ga0256404_1006120_pt1 | contig 20336 bp, 24 predicted proteins | sample RumenRJG_01DNA_FD_185990 | JGI IMG/M metagenome (GOLD analysis project Ga0256404, IMG submission 185990) | Bovine rumen microbial communities from Lethbridge, Alberta, Canada - RJG_01 | ecosystem: Host-associated > Mammals > Digestive system > Stomach > Rumen | place: Canada: Alberta | collected...
GGCTTAAGCAGTCCAAAGAACGACTTAAAACTGCCATCTACTTCTTTGAGTATCTGCTGTGACATATTTGAATTAAGAGCTTTGTAGTTAGAACTGTTTTTTAACAGAACATAATTCTTCTCATATCTAAGATATTCACCCTCAGTAAAATAATACTGACGGATGTTGTAAATAGCTTCGTTGGCCAGATTCTTTGCGATATGACAGAGTTCTTTAATGGTATGGTAATCATTTTTTGAAAGATGTTTAAGCTGCTGTTTGACTGTAAGATACATACATTTTAATCCTTTCTGAAGACTTGGAATGGGATGTTCCTGTATGTATTATTATACCACTTTTTTACAGATATTATAGTAATTAGTAAAATATATGTGTAAAAAGGGCTGTATCTCATGACTAAAGTCACGAGTGTTAGCCCTAAGATTATAAAAGAAAAAAGGCATCATAAGTACCGGCATCGGAAAAATCGCTTCTGTTGTCTTGATCTCCTGTTTCATTGCTTTAGTTCCTCCGTTTAGAGCGAATCTTTAAGGATCTGCCTGATCTCATCCTTTGTCAGCACTTTATAGCCACCTTCAAGGATCAATGTTCCTTCCGTGATCCCATCGATCATATCCTCCTTAGCTCCAAGCTCGGATATGTTCATAGCGACACCAATCTTTCTCATCCAGTTCTCCATAGCCTTAAGACCTTCCTATGCCACCTGTTCATCGGATGATCCATCAAGGGATACATTCCACACTTCTTCGGCAAATCTCTTAAACTTCTTCACTCCGTAAGGCATTATGTAACGATAATAAGGCAGTGAAACAGCCGATAACGTCATGCCATGCGTAGCATCGGTATAAGCGCCCACAGACTGTCCGATCATATGAACCATCCAGTCGGTGGACTTTCCTCTGGAAATAAGTGTGTTCAGCGCCCAGGTTGCTGTCCACATGATATTTGATCTTGCTTCATAATCCTCCGGATTCTCCACCGCTATGAGAGAACTATGGATCAGGGATTTCATCAGTGCCTCTGCGATATAGTCGCTCGTATTATCATCCTCTCCGGAGAAATACTGTTCGCAGATATGATTAAAGATATCATAGATGCCTGCAACCATCTGTCTCTTCGGGAGAGAAAAAGTAAACTTTGGATTCAGAATAGAAAACTTTGGCATTACCTCTTCCCCGAAAACATGTCCTATCTTCAGTTTCTGCTCATGATTGGTTATTACGGCACCCGCGTTCATTTCAGAGCCGGTTCCGGCCATGGTAAGGATACATCCGACAGGAAGGATGTCGCATGTGGGTTCCTCAAACCTGATATAGTATTTATCCCATGGATCTTCATCACAGTTCACCGATACGGAAACAGCCTTGGCATAATCACAGCAGGAGCCTCCGCCTACGGCAAGAAGCAGATCTGTCTTATTGTCCCTCGCAATTTTAATCCCATCACGAAGTTTCTCTATAGTGGGATTCGGCATTACGCCCGCATCCTCTATTATGTTTTTCCCATTGTCCTTCAGGATCTTTACGATTTCATCATATATACCGTTTTTCTTGATGGATCCGCCTCCATAGATCAGCTGAACATTTTTCCCATACTTGGGAAGTTCATCATTCAGATACTTAAGGGAGTCATCCCCAAAATATAGTTTTGTTGCATTCTTGTAGCTGAAATTACCTAACATTGTTCTTTCTCCGATCTTTATTATTATTTCAGTTTCAATCCGTCCTTAAAGGCTTCGCCGCTTCTGAAGCCGTTTGTCCTCCGACACTTAAGCCGATCGTAACGTCACCTTTTCCGAACGTATCTTCAAGTTCCTTTTCATTAAGTCCCGTAATCTTTCCCAGCCTTGTATATGCCCAGGAATTTGAACCGTAAAATATGACTATCTGGTTTCCTGAATAAAGTACAATGTCACCCGGACTTGTAGTCATCTGACTGTCATTCCTCGGAAGAGAAGTACCAATACTACCGACCTGCTCAAATCCCCCATACATAGCCATATTGATCTTCATTTCGGATCCGGCAAGATCTTTGAGCGCATCCACACTCTCGTTATCTTCCCATTCAACAGATAGTCTTCTGTCTCCGACCGAAAGGCATAACTCATCCATAACTTCTACCTCTTCTTTTGATCCTTCCTGTTCCAGCATTTCATCGCTGCCATTCTCCGGCAAAGCAGTCATAGTCATCTCTTCTGTTTCTTTGGAAATCTCTTCCTGAGCGCTCATTGAAACCGCACTATCGTTTGACGTTCTCCCTGCGCACGCTGAGATCACAAACATCATCAGACCCGCACAAATAACACTCTTTGCTCTTTTCATTCATCCACCTTTATTTAAAATGCTCGCTCATGAAACTCTCTATCTTATCGAACGGAATATAATCCTTGTCTCCGCCGTCATACAGATCTGTGTGTACGGCATCAGGAATGATCATGAGTTCCTTGTTATCCGCATACTTGCTGTCCTTTGTCATATCAGAATATGCATCCTTTGAGAAATAGCACGAATGAGCCTTTTCTCCGTAGATAAGCAGCACTGCGCTTCTGATCTCACTGCTGTATTTAAGAATAGGCTGGTTTATGAAAGACTCACATCCAGTCACATTCCATCCACCGTTAGAGTTAAGGCTTCTCTTATGATATCCCCTGTCAGTCTTGTAGTAGTCATAGTAGTCCTTAACAAAGAAAGGTGCATCTTCCGGAAGCGGATCAACCACACCGCCGCCTAGCTTATATTCACCTGATTTCAGGTCTTCAAGCCTCTGTGCACACATGGCAGCCTTCTTCTGATTTCTTGCTTCCTCGCTGTCCTCCGAATCAAAATAGCCCTTGGCATTTACTCTTGTCATATCATACATGGTAGATGCTACAGTAGCCTTTATTCTGGTATCAAGCGCAGCAGTGTTTACTGCCATACCTCCCCATCCACAGATGCCTATGATACCGATCCTGTCAGGATCAACTCTGTCATTCAGGGAAAGAAAGTCAACCGCCGCCATGAAATCCTCAGTATTGATATCCGGGGAAGCCATATATCTTACGTTTCCGCCACTTTCTCCGGTAAAAGAAGGATCAAATGCAATTGTAAGAAAACCTCTTTCCGCCATCGTCTGCGCATACAATCCGCTGCACTGTTCCTTAACTGCACCAAAGGGACCGCATACTGCGATTGCGGGAAGCCTGCCCTCTTTATCCTTGGGTACATACATATCTGCTGCAAGTGTTATCCCATATCGGTTCACAAAGGTCACCTTGCTGTGGTCTACCTTATCGCTCTTAGGGAATGTTTTGTCCCATTCAGTCACCAGTTTCAGTTCTTCCTTTTTGATCATGATTGCATCCTCCGTTCTCTTGATTACTGTTTATCCGCTTCTTTTTGTGCCTGCCTGATCAGATAGTCCATCCTATCAACCTTCCTCTGACTGTCGTGCATTTCCTCCACCAGATCGCATCGGCATCTACGAAGATTCTTTATGAGTCCGTCGATGTCTCCGGCTTCATAAAGAGCCTTTGCCCTCAAAGTTCCTTCTCTACTGCATCCATTGTCTGTAAGATTTTCTATCAGTGCCTTTATTTCCATCTGCCTTACCTCGTACCCTCATTATATTTACTTGACGGATTCTTCGCTAATGAATAAAATGAATATCATGATATTCCAAAAGCAAATACCAGAGAGAGGTGCCTATGGAGATCAAACACTTACGATACTTCCTTGCCGTCGCAAGAGAAGAGAATATGACAAAAGCTGCGGACATGCTTCATGTCACGCAGCCTACGCTTTCGAAAACATTAAAAACACTTGAAGATGAGCTCGGGAAGAAGTTGTTCACTCGTCACAGCTTCAGCATTTCTCTGACAGATGAGGGAATGCTTCTTCGCGACCGTGCTGAGGATCTTATTGCAATGGCCGACCGGATCGAGCAGGAATTCATTACCCTTGACGACATCACGGGCGGTGATATCTACTTCGGACTTGCCGAAAGCTATCAGATAAAATACCTTGCACGGGAAATCCGCATATTAAAAAGCAGATATCCCGGATTTACCTATCACATCACCAGTGGCGATACAGAACAGGTTACAGAAAAACTGGATAAAGGGCTTCTTGATTTTGCAGTTTTATGCGAAAAGCCAAATACGACAAAATACGATTATGTCAGATTTCCAGAAGCTGATATATGGGGTGCCGTCATGCCAACAGACCATCCTCTTGCCATGAAGAAATCCATTAAGGTAAAAGATCTCATCGGGCAGCCTCTCTTCTGTTCCGAGCAGAGCTGGAACAATGAAATCCCCGCCTGGGCCGGTGATGATTTTGAAAGACTGCATCTTGAAGGTTCATTCCGCCTGTCTTATAACGGATCTCTTTTTGCACAGGAAGGTCTCGGAATCCTCCTGACCTTTAAGCATTTGGTCGAATGCTCAGAGGAGAATGGTCTTGTATTTCGTCCATTATCTCCGAAGCAGACATCTGATTTATACTTGATCTGGCATAAATTCCCATCCTTTACTCCTATAGCTGAAAAATTCCTTGCTCAGATCAAGACATCGTTCCACTAACTCCATGGCTAAATTATCCGGTATAATGCTCATCCCAACAAACAGGAAGTTGCCGGATTATTTTCAAAAATGCCCGCTTTCAACTACTTATTATTTCCGGTTAGATCAATTCTGATAATTTTCTCGTAATCCCTGTTATTATCAATGATCTGCTTTGCTTTCTTATATAGAAAATCCGACCTGATCACAAAGGGTATATTGTTGCAACACATTATGAAATCACTAAGTGTCAGCGGCGAGGCAAAATCTCTTCTAAGTCTTACACATACACGTTTGTCATCAATGCTCTTTGTAAGAATAACTTTGCAAATGTCCGGATTACGGATCTCATTCCAATCGATATTTTTGTCTTCATGAGTATCGTCTTCCCGGAAAACTTCAAGCCACTCTTTTAATGCATCTTCAGGATTTAATCTTTTCGCGCGTTCAACATTATCATTATCCGGTGGCATATATTCGGCGTTGATCACTATTCCCAACCTCTTTTCGCCTTGACCGAATAATCCCTTCTTATCCAGATTCCGCATGGCTTGTTCCATGCAATTCAATCTTATATCCATTTCGTTCTTATAAGCAACATCAGTATCATCTAATTCACTCGTTCTTAGATCATAGGTATCCCTTAATTCTCCGAAAAACTCTTCATATCCAAACGAACAATAAGGTGAGGCAGCATAGTCCCATTTAAGATAACTATTTGCTTTATCAGCATCCTTCATTTTCCCTGCCTCTTTGTTCAATGCCTCAACAGACCAAGCTGAAATAAACGGACATACGCATTCGCCCAGTGTAACAAGAGTAATATAATAAAAACTCTCATCGTGTTCTGCAAATAATCTTGTAAGTGCTCTTTCTGTTGCACTCTCGATCATACTGACTAATTCAACATCAATCTTCTGTCTCATACTTTCCCGCCTATATTCTTCGATTATTTCCCAACACTATACGTCGGAAAAATTACTGTAAGATATTATCTCTTAACAGCAAAATTAATTATTCCATGAATTGACATCTGATAATTGATCTACTTTCGGGGGTTTTCCTCCTGTATAAAAAACAACAGGTTCCTTACTCTTTAGCTGACTAACTCCAATTCCAAGCATTATCATTGCAACTATACAGAAAATCACACCAGAAATAATTGTTCCAGCCATCTTTTTTCCTCCGTTAAACTGATTATATAACCCGCCAAGATTATAACAAGTAGACCTTTTCCTTTGGAAGCAAATCTGTTATATCCTTTTGCTCCAGTCTATATATGTTTAATTCCTTAACATAATCCGTGATATCTGTCAGCCCGACTATCCAATCATTAACATACTCGTACAAGGTCTGTCCTCTCAGCCCAAGCTGCAAAGACCGGTAAGATAAGTTATTACCATCAACATCTTTCTCGGGATCCCACTGGACTCTGACATCAGATTCTTTTATAAGTTTTTGCCATTCTTCTTTTGAGATGCCCGAATCTTCATGATAAGTTGAAATTACGGCAGATCTGACGGCCTTATCAAAGCATTCTCTATTAATGTCGATTGCCAGAACATGCTCCTGATTTTCTTTTTCGCACCAGCCGCAACGATACATCATCCAAAGAAATGAGGGCTTGATCCAACTCATCCTGTTCATGCTGAAATGATTGCCAAAAGTTCCTTTAGCGACTGCTTCATCTGCTATTTGCGCATTAAAAGCCTGATAAACCCGTATAGTCTTATCATTATAAACTGCCCGAATCTCTTTATAAATCCTGCTATCATATCTTCCCGACAAACTGGAACTTATCGATGTAGAGATATTATCTCGGCCAAAATCATTCCCAATATTTGAAATTATATCCATCTTCAGCATCTCCAACAGGATATCCCAAAGCCTTCGACAATTTCTCAGTTAACTCCATGTACCATACTTCCCATATATCATCCGGCATGGTGCCAAATATCTGAAGTCCGCCTGGTTCAACAGATGCCACCAAGTCTATTTCATTCTCGTCTTTCCAATGAGGTCCCTCATCATAACCCTGCCAATAAGGCATACTTTCATATACTTTTCCAATCGCATCCCATATTTTCTTTGGGGCAGTATAATGAATATTAAGAGTTATATCCTGTTCCATAATCATTCCCTTTCCAAATCATAAAATTCTGATTTTATGTTCCACCGTTCATCTCGATAAATTCGAATTTATAAGTATCTGTCGACATATTTCATACGGGCTTCTGCTGTCCACTTGCGGATGAACTCAGTTTTAGCATTGGTATAGGCATCTCTGTTATGCTCATATCTCTTCCATAATTCAAGCTTCAATGCTTCATATTCCTCTGCAATATGAGGATGCTCATTCAGATAGTCTCGGAAATAAAGCTCGTCATTATCTCCTGTGTATCTAAGATGAATGTGATAAACCTTATCCGCAAAGCCCTCTTTTGTATATCCCTTATTTAATGAAATCCGTCTTTTTTCATCGGACATTCTGATAAATCCATTCTGCTCTAAAATGTGAGCGACTTCTTCCATGTCGGCTTTTTCAGATATCTCAACCATCACATCAACAATGTTCTTGGCCCATATGCCCTGTATCGCCGTACTTCCAATATGACTGATTCTTTTAATCTGATAATCTTTCAAAAGGTCAGTGATCACGGCTTCTATCTCCTCGTAACACCCGTTCCATTGATCATCGTGCTGAACAAGGAATATTGGGAATAAATCCCACAATTCTTCCAACGTCATTTCCGACAGTTCTTTTCCCATCATCAAGCCCTCTACAACTCACGATTTGTCATCGTCTATAAAACTGGAATAAACTTTTACAAGTCATTTCGAAAAACAAACACATCTGTTTCGGAAAACACATTAATTATATTTTATTATTATATTCTTTTTATGACAAGCCCGGCCATTCATACGGGGTTATGCGTTTCCACTTCGGAAATACCCATCCAGACAGACTGTATTTGGCCCCGCATATTTTGCAGATGCAACAGTATTCGCCGGACAGTAGCAACTGAAATCCGAGGATAATAATGGTTACTTCAAGGCGCTCTATACTATAGTACAGTAAAAAAAGGAAAGTCCCCTATCACTTAGCAGCATTAGCTAAATGATTAGGGACCTTCCCATTCTTTATTCATAATATTATTCTTTATCAGTGTTCTTGCCATCTGACATTCTTGCCAAAAGATAAATGGCAATCGCCAAATAAATTACTATTGATACAATGTTTTTAATAGAATAATCATTAATAGCATCAATTACTGTCTTACCACTGAGAATGCCACTATGGAGAAAACTACATCCATCAACAAATCCATGGATAAGTACACATGGCCATATATTCTTTCCACTGTTACAGTACACTGCACCAAATATGATCCCAGCTGCGATTGCAGACAGCGCCTGAATTGTTACTGAAAGAACACTTCCTCCGGATATTAGATTGAAGAAATGACATAATCCAAAGATCGTAGAAGCTACAACTATTGCTTTTATGACATTTTTCTTGTTATCTTCGCCGAAGAACTCATGAAATGCATTTTGGAAAATACCTCTAAAAAGCACTTCCTCATATATACCAATCAAAATAGTAAATATTCCAAAAAGAACTATATCAAGTCCTGAAGCAGTAATAGGATCATGATTAAATATAAATGTAAGAAGCAGTAATCCACTTAAAACAAGCATTACCGCACCGGTTTTAAATCCTTCCTTAAAGCCTTCCAGCTTAAATTCAAGAACGGACTTCTTCTTTAGTATTAGTAAGCCAATTATCGCTGTGACAGCACCTATAAGCTCTTTTAGGAAATCAACTTTAATCTCAGAAAGACTATTTGAAGGTAAGAAATTTTTAAATAATATTCCCGTTCCCTTATAAAGAGCAAAGCAAATAGCGACAATTAAAATGTTAATAATAAGTTTTTTGAGTTTCATTATAGTATCCACCTTTCATATTCTCTCGCCTGTTTTATCAGGTCTGGTTGAAAGGTATTATATTTTCTCAAAAACTTACACGACATGAAGCGACAATTTAAGGTTTTTCTCCTTTAGACAAGCTTGTCCATTCCCGGAAAGCCGCATAAACAGTGCATTCCTTTAGGCAGATTCAATCAATAAAAATGTTGCAATATTTACCAGAATAAATAAAGCACCTATCAAAATAAAAGCAAAAAGAAGTTTTCTTTTTAGTGACATGCCCTTTCTTCTTTCTATTTTTTTCTCTAATCTGCCACTCGTAAATGAAATACTATATACAATTGAGCTATATACAAAAAATAACAGGACCGTTTCGATTAAATCCTTTATCAGCCCTTGCGAGATAAAATCATATCTACTTACTATGACATAGGCTAACAAACATATGAGACCCACTATTGAGCTAACCATTACTCTTTTTGACAGATGAGTATTCTCCCCATCCGCATACTCAATTATCTTTGACACTGTCTCTTCATCAGGAACAGGCTCATTCTTACGTTCTCCGTCTATCAACTCTCTTATATCTATCTCATAAAAGTCCGCTATTTCAGATATTATGCTGATATCCGGCATATTTGAACCTGTTTCCCACCTGGAAACAGTTCTTCCTGAGACATTGAACTCCTCTGCCAGCTGTTCCTGTGTTAATCCCTTTTCCTTTCGTAGAGTTCTTAAAAACTCTCCGATCTTCTTCTGATCCATAAAACTTTCCCCTCAGTAAATATTTACTTCTTTATCTTAGCATAGACAACGAAAAGCCTCTAGAATTATAAAGCCTTACCAAAAAAGTGCTGTTCGACCAATCTTTATTATACTCAGTCAATGGTTCTCCCGATGATTTGTACTCATTACTATCTGGGAAGTCCGTACATGATTACATATATCACAAAAGAAATCACATCAATCAAAACAAATATTCCTAATATAATACCTGCAATCTTAATTCCTTTTTTTGCTTTTTTCTTATTATCTACCGTCAAAACTTGTTCTTTTATGTCGCTATATAATTCTGATTTAACTATCTGCTCTGATGGTTCTGCCAATTTCGGTTCTTCACCCTTCACCAATTCATCTAAGGACACCTCAAACAAATCACTTATAGCAACAAGTTTTTCCATGTCTGGTGTAGATTCGCCAACCTCCCATTTTGAAATTGTTTGCCTTGATACATTCAAGCGATTGGCAAATTCCTCTTGAGAGAATCCTTTTTGTTTTCGAAGTTCATAAAGCTTATTATTGAATTCCATCCGTCATCCTGCCTTTCCTGTTAATTATAACAAATAATATTATTACTGTTACTGCCAGCACTATAGCCGTTACAACACTGGCTTCTATACCATATATTCCACCATTCAAAATGTTATTTCCAACTGATCTCATATCGAAAACAGCTGCCTTAATCTCATCATTTCCACTTAGATTCATTCCAAAAATATTATAAAGGATGAAATTCCAGATTGAATGAAATCCGCAAGCCGCCCATATACTCTTATAATACAGAGTAAGTAATGAAAAAACGATCGATATCAGGAACAGATTAACTATCGCAAAAAAGATGAACACACCACCTGATAACGTCATATTAAAAAGATGTGGAATGGTAAACATCGCTGAACTTAGACCTATCGCAACCGGAGCAGATGTTCTCTTTATGAGAAGCCCCATGACAATTCCTCTGCAAAGCACCTCTTCCATAGCCCCCTGGCAGATAAACCCGCCGAGCATAAGAAGTATAAAACCGTTATTAATGTTTTCAAATACTCCGTTATATGATATTGCACCGGCAAGCACTACCAAGAAAACTGATATCACAACAAGAACTGTCCCTGTAATCACTCCTGTAATGTAGCTTCCGACCTTCTGCGTAAATCCTAATTCGGACAGAGTTTTCTTCTGGAACAGCTTCCAATACAGAAACATTATTCCGATTAGGATCACGTAACCGTAATACATTATCAGCATCATTATATTGGGAGAAAACATTTCACCCTGAAGCGGGTTCTTACCACATGCAAAACAGACTGCTATAACAACACCTTCACCAATCAATTCAGCACCTGTTTTCACAAACCAGAATATTATGAACACTTTAATGATATAAAGTATCCCCGGCATATCGGTTCGATTGTTTAAGGGGCTGATATTCTTAAAAAACTGCTTAATCTTACTCATGACCACAAGTTCCTCCTAAATGTTTTTTGTTGAGTCAATCATAAGATTTGTGTACAAAAAATTCTACAAATCAGCCTTGGCAATCTGTCAATGCCGGTTAACAATCCTGTTAAAAACCGTTGCAGGGTCCTGTTTTCGCCATTTTTCTTATTCATTTAAATTCTGGTATATATGGCATAATTTTAATTTGAGTATCAGGGTTCACTCACAACCCATAATTTATAAATTCGTTCTGGTTTTTCTGACCGAATATATAATTTCATTAACCGAAAAATGATCAGGATTAATATAATCTATTCCAGAATCTATCTGCTCAAATGCATCATAATCAAAATCTATGTTCTCATCACTTAGAAAATCATCCCTTATCCAAATAATATCAGAAATAAAATCAGGAACATTTTGAGTTTCATCTATTTTACATTCCGGTGTTTCAAAGTCACTTACAGGTATTATAGTTGTATTGTACTCTTTAATATCCCCACTAAATTTCTGTAAAAAATCTCTTTTTACAAAAGCATATTGATAATCTACAGTCATACAGGCAATCAAATTTTCTTTAGTACACTCAACCGCATCATATATATTATCTATTTCAGGATCATAATATATCAACAACAGTTTTTCATCTAGAATACCTTCACCTGAAACAAAGTAGTTCCCTATATACGCTTCCAGTTTCCCTGAAACACTAATCGAACCATTGCTTGCCTTTTTTTCATTATGGAAATAATCATTTAATACTATCATAATCTATTACCATTATTATTTATAAGCTTTAACTAGTGAAATAATAACAATTCATATATTATTGCTAATATATTCAGTGAGTTCTTCAAAAATCGCCTGACAGGATCTTACATCCGAATAAACCAAAAACATAATGTTCAGACCTTTTTTCATATTGGACGAATCATATATTTTTCTGATTGCGTTACAATAAGAATCCTCCATGCCGTAATACAAGTGTTCAAATTTACTTACTTCTTTTATCATTACCTCTTCTCTATGGTCAAAAGAAAGAGTTTTGTCATCGTTTAATCTAAATGCAATTCCTGCAAAACTACTCCTATCCCTATCATATTTTATTTCAGCATAGTAAGCATTTGCGCTGCTTGTATATTTCACATATTTAGTTTCTGATATCTTTTCTATTTTCACTACCATATCTTTTGACCTTAAAATATATGTTTATAAACATTGTAGCTATAAGAATTCAGTATTGAGCTTTCTTCCTGATAACTCTAATACCATTCTTTTGTTTTCTTTAATGTTACTTTGAGATATTTTAGATTTAATTCTCTAATAATTTTCCTTTAATTATCATCTAATACCGACGATTTAGCAGATTTTTTACTCGCTGATTCTATCTTTCTGGAAAATACAAATTCTCCATCTTTCTGCTGTTTATATTCTGTTATCGTTTTATAATCCGAAGATATTTCATAAAACGTATCTGATAACTGTATTCTACTTCCTTCAATAACTTTTCCATCTTGGGAAATATTCGTCACATAATAATACCTATGACATGTAATGTGCTCAGCTTCTGAGGAAGGATATTTATATTCATTTGCAATAATACTTGCGCCTAAACCACCTACAGGAATGGAAATCTGATGTGCGTAATATGCTATCCGACCTTTCTCATCATATCTGAACTTTATTATTCTTGGAAACATCTCTAACGTTCTAGTAACCTTACCGCTATAAATTCTTTCTAAATTCATAGCATAGTATGTATCTTCAAAAAGAAAGATAAACTTAGTATCTACGTTTCCAAAAGTATTTGTCTGTTTGAAATAAAGGGGCTTATCATCCGAATCATACCCTATTTCACAGTAGCCTCTTCCCTCCGGAATCTTCTTGATTACCTTTCCTCTCTTTGCTCCTCCAATAACTCGATGATTAATTAAGTCCGGGCTGGCTAATCCTAATTCATTAGCAAACGTTGTATATACCTTTTGAACAGTATTCTGATATGCATGTTCTATTATTTCTTCCGCAAGCTTATTTGCATAATCTGCCGCAGGAATACAATCAATTATCTCTTTATTAAGCCATTGCATTATCTCTTTATTTTCTATCATCTTTACCATATCCCTTATATACTATCAGCTTATTTCATTTTTTTTAATACATGGTTTATTCTAAACATTCATATCCTCATTTTAATAATATTTTTTCCGATTCAACAGTTCTACTCTGCTTTGATATTGCGATGAGTGAGCTGCGAGATGTGAAATGATCTTCGTACTTTATAGTATCCTGAATATCATCACTTTTATCATAGTTGATGAAGACAGGAAATGTCTTAGTAGTCTTATACATTATCTATATCTCATTGTTACACATTTCTTGAAGCTTAGTTAATTCATCCTGCATATCCTCATCCAGATTTGGACGAGCCACTTCAATAGCGAATCTGATTTTTTCTAAAGCCTTTTCTATTTCCGGGACAAAAAGTTCTGACGTACCCGCAATTCTCTTCAAATTTCGTATTACACTTTCATGCTCCAGAGTTCCAAAGAAATTATTATATCCCTCTAAATCGACAAAGAAATAATCTACTATACAGTAAAGCAGTCTTACAGCCTCCCGACGAGCAACTTCCCAGTCAGGATATTCTAATCGATACGCAGTATCATATAACATGACCATATTATTCAGCAGTCTAAACATTGATGTGGACTCATATCCACGTCTTTCCACCTCATACGACTCAAACCATGACGAGCCCTTGATCATCTCCGTGAAAAGTTTTTTCGCCTTATCGGTTTCTCCAATCCTCACTAATTCTTTAAAATATACAATCGTATGAACACCAATCAGCACACGTCCCTCTATATCATCAGGGGCATCCTCTGGTATCGGATTTCTCGTCATTTCTCTAAATACTAATTTCGAGAAATAATTAAACAGTGCTTTTTCCACAAGTTCATATATTCTAAATTCATTTCCCGCCTGATAACACATAAGATAATAAAGGGGTGACTCACATTCACCTGCATCATCAATAACGCCTAGCCAATCAAGTAAAAAATCTGGAGAGTAGTCCGGCACATCGCTGTAATAATCATCAATATTTTCAAAAAATGTGAGTATGTAAATTGGTTCAATAGGAAGGTCGAAATCCTCAACATCAAGAACACCTTCGTATATACCCTGAACCATAAACTGCAATAACCTTATGGTAAGATTCATGCCAGCATCTCTGAAATCTTCATTTGACGCGATATCAGATCCATCCATAAACATTTCCGCAGCATTCATCGCAAATGAAGCAAGTGCTTCTTTATCCTGAATAAAACTAAAATCCTTCTCGGCTATAGCCTCCTCCAGGAAATCACCCATCTTTTCATATTGATCAGCCATTCGCTGCAGCTTAATGCCGTAATTGGTGCATCCAAATGACTTTCTCGCTACAATCTCATAGTCGGATAACCCCTTCTTTACTTCAGTCTCCATATAATTGATCCGAGGTTCATACCCTTCATCTATCATTTTTTGAAAGAGCTTGTATGCCTTTGCCTCTTCCGGAAGATTATCCTTATCATAGAATTCTGTTTCTATATCACTCTCACCATAGTATTCAATTAATGCGTACGCAGCAGCGAGATATGTTAATGCTATCTCCATGTCATCATGAGCTAACTCATAGGTAATAACGATTTCAAGAAGCTTACTATAAGTAAGTAAATATCCTTGATCAAGATCATTTACTTTTTCTCCACCAGATGAAGGTCTAAGGTATATTGCGAATTTTCCAAGAGTATTATCCTTCTCAGCACGAGAAAAGATTCTATCCATTATATCAAGGTATTTCTCAGTAAACTCTGGATCAACAAGGCACTCATCCTTTTGCATAAAAAACATGTACCACCATTTGAAGGCCTTTTCACCACTAACCAAAACTCTTTCAGCCAACGCATCAAATGCTTCCGGATCATACCTAAACATATCATAAAGTCTTGAATAGTTTCCAAACGCAACATACGAATAACCAAAATGGCATGTCTCCACTTCAGACTCTTTAAGCGAATAAAAAATCTGGCAAACATTCCTACTATATTCGTCATACATTTTTTGAAGTCTCTTGCTCCAAAAGTCCTCCCACCTGTGCCAATCACCATCGAAAACAGATAGTTCTTGAATAAAATCCGGACTATAAGACATATCAAATGTATTTCTAATACGAAGGATAACTGGCAGCATCCGCATGTACATAACAAGGCCTCTGGAGTCATGACTTGGATCACCCAATGAATGAGTTACCTGCTCCGTGGCCATTTCAGAGAAGCTCTCCTGAATTCTTTCAAACAACCCTTCAATGTAGTCCGGATATTCATTCCAGATATATTCTCTATACTCTTCATTAGCGAAGCTATACACGCGGCCTGATTCCTCGCCATAAATGGAAAGCAAAGGTGAAAGATCATTAAGCACTCCAATATAACGATAAGTCATATCGTCCAGACTTATAAAATCAAAATAGTCTTCAAGAGTAATCTTTTCAAATGCAGAAAGAGTTGTAAGGAATTCCAAGGCGATATTCTCATTTGTCATGTCATAGTTTTTGAAAAGCCTCCTCAGATATTCAGCGATAACTGTCTTTCCGCTGAGTTCTTCTCCAAAAGCTTCTGCCCCTACCTCAGCAAATATTTTAAGATACAAAAATCTATGATCAGCCTTTTCAATAAGAGCGTATCTTTCTTCTTCAGAGAGACCCATGCTCTTCTTTCTGCTACTCAGGTAATCCATCAACACTTCTATATTTTCTGCATCAGTGCGGTGGATTTCGATGCACACATCCGATTCTTCGATAAGGTTTTCAGCTAAGATAGCATTTGACTTTGAAGATAATTCTTCTGGAAAACGAGTGGTGTAAATAATGTATACCCCCTCATCCAGAAGTTCAGTTGAATCGCCACATATCAGCCAGTCACGTAGTTTCCCAGTGCTGTCTGTCATTTCGTCAAGACCATCAATCACAAGCACCAGTCTTGCAACATCGAACTCATCCTCATAGATTTCCCTGTAGGTATTAAGGAAGTTTGCCATAGTCTCAGCAGGACACGCGTCATCAAGAGAAATCTCAGGCAGTCTCTTTGATGAAGATCTAAATGCATCGTCCCCAACATTGGCAAATGCAAAGTTCAGATTGCCAAAGAAATCATTTGCGCCCCTGAGATTTGCCGCCGCAATGCTGTAGGTGTGAACGATAGCATCATCAATAAAACCAACCCCATCATACTCATAAAATCCTGCAATAGAGTTGGCAAACGCAGTCTTTCCCATACCACGTTCCATGCACACAGTAAGAACGCCCCTATCACGGTCCTCAAGAAATCTGCTCACCTTTTCCTTGAGTCCCTCAGAGACAACATACTTTTCAGGAGTATTCAGATAACTATAAAGATTATCCTCCGACTTCTTCACAAAGTCGGCCTTAACACTCCTTTCAAATGCGGCTTCGCCCAGCTCATCAATATAAGGACGGAAAGGCTCCAGATTTCCGGTCTGGTACTTACCGCTCACGTAATCCGCATACTTAATATTCTTTTTTCTATAATAAAAGGAATCCAGAAAGAAACCACGAAATACAAATCTGTTAATTTCTATCTCGTAGTCATCAACTATAAGCGTTGCATTCTGGTCATTGACTATATAAGAAATACTCTTATAAAACTCAGACACATCGCTCAGATATTCTTTTAGATTTGCAAGAAGATTCTCATACTCCTCCTGATAATTTCCACTATCCTCGCATCGAAGCATACCATGGCCGATAGTCTCATTTCGCCAGTTGGAAATATTGGAGTATTCCGAAGAAACCCTCTTGTTATAAAGATCCTTGGTCTTCTCAAGAATCTTCTTTATAGATCCTGCAAGTTCAAAATGGTTTCGCTTATCTGCCTTAAGTATCGAAAGGGCCAGCTCATACCATCCACCTATTGCAAGAGGTGTAAGGATCAGTCTTTCAGAAATCTTGCGTTCCTTAACCAGACTGTCCTCATACTCTGAATCAAGAAAAATAAGTGCGGAAAGAACAGGAATCTTCATAGCGATCTCATAAGCATCCTTGATCTGGAGCAGGCAGCCGTACACATTCCCCTGCTGTGCCATTTCCTGAAGGCGATCGTATGTACACGCTATAGGCTCAGGAAGAGTCCCCACTCCCTGAGCCCAAAACTTACTATTATCCGCTAATTCTTTTAACCATTTACTCATTTCTAATCCCCCGAATGAGTCGATTGGCGAGAGAGCCCTTTTGACTCATTTATCACATCTTGGTCATATTATAGTTAAGATAATAAGTAGCGTCAACTTTCTTTGCAATATGCTTTCCTCTATGTTCCTCCAACATCTAACTCAGGATCATGGTTTTAATGTCACTAGTCAGCAAAAAAAGACATATCGTAGCTACTATTACGTAACTACGATATGCCATATTTCCTTTTATTTTTATGCTATAACCTCTACCTTTGCATTTTTATTTTCATTTTTCTTATTTTTTCCTATCGCAAATACTGCACCCGCTATACTACATCCAAATCCTGAAACTGATAATGAAACGATTATGCTTCTAAGAGTCCAATCACTCATAAGCGGTGTGATGATCATAAGTTCCCAGATGACTCCTACAGCAAATCCCGCTATCATTCCTTTAACAACTTCCATCTTGCTAACTTTCTTTGTATTCTCCATTTTAATATCCTCAACTTTCATTTATATTCTGCGAATAATTCACTTTGTTTTATCTGATGATTGGATAATACAACAAGATTAATCTATATATAGCATTTCTGTAGTAAATGGACAAAAAAATGATGTAAATGGTAAAACTGCTCAGCTCACTATCTTCAACCCTGGAGTAAAGTTCCATATGATTTCAACTTTTTTCTCCTAGCTTGCCACTACCTTATCTATCAGTTGTTCTGCTAGTTCACTGCTGAGTGTCTCTATATTCATCATATCCTTTGATACGTGCAATCCCCAGTATGACGTTTCCTCCTAGGCTTCTTTTCTGCATCTGCCAGAATCACATCTGTTTTTTTCTTAAACTCTAACCTAATTTTGAATGAATATAGCTCTTCAAACCATCTTCTGATTTTAAATCATACTGTTTTCCTATATACCTAAAATACTCAGTTATTGCCTTCTTAGATATAATCTCATTAGATTTAACATCATCGCCATAACCTCTTCGAGCATTTACCCAAGGAGTTTCATGATGTGTTATTTTTTCCAGTGTTTTACCACCATACATTCCAAACGTATCAACAACTAAATCAATAACCTCTTTCTCTTCAGCAGATAAATTATCTTTCGATCCATTAAATAAAGCAAAACGAGCATCATCTATTGGATTATACTTAAAATCTCTAAACAACTCAAAAACCTCATAATATACAGGACCATGTATCCAAGCTCTACAATCCTCTTCAAATATAGGTGTATCATATAATGCTGAATATATACCCTGAACATAATAAAGAAGCTTTTGTAGCATTAATGGAGTTACTTCCTCTAATTTATTAAATATATAAGCTATAACCCTTATCATCTTTGGAGAAATCGAGAATAGTTTTTCAGTGCTTTCAACAGCTCCGATTGCTTTTCGAAATGCAGTTTCAGATATTTTATCTCTATTATCAAAAAGGCATTTTTTCATGTATTCCGGAGAAGTAAGCGCAGTCTTTATCACATCTGAATATTCTTTTGATGGTATCTGCCCTTCCAAATATCTAGTAATTGTAATTTCTCCAAATCCAAGAGCAAGCGATAAAGGAGCTTTTCCAATCTTATATATGCTCATTAATTTCTGTATATCATTAATGCTTACCAACCCTTCCGCCTCTCTATACTGTTTATCAATTTCTCTAATATTATAATCGAGCAGCCCTGGGAAACTTAATTCTTCGCCACATTCAGAACATATAGCTGTTGTAATCGTAAAACTATACTCTTTGTCTTTTATTATTTTTTTAATATCTTTTTTCTTCAGATAATATTCTACTTCTTTGCGACATCCTATACAGAAGTCTCTTCTTTCCTTCGCTAACATATCAACCATCTCCTTTTTATTAAAATAGTAATTTAATGGATAATGTTGTTCATGAAATGAAATCACAATCACATAATTGTTTTCCAACTTGTTAAATTTAATGTAGAGTGAAACTGTCACTTCTTCAGTTCCAGTTCTCTCCAGCAATTGAACATCCTTTCCAAAAATATATAGCATTTCATGTTCAAATCCAACATGTTCGTTTTGTACTATTTCAGAAAAATCCATAACCTCCAAACTCAGTATGATATCTTTTGCTTTAGATTCATCAATAACATAATTAATGAACAAATCAATATTATCCTGTCTTCTACTATTACGATCCAATCTATATCTGTCTTCAGATACCGCCTTTTTTACATCTGAGAGATATTCTTCAATCTCCTCTTGAGTTATATTCTTCATTATTCTATCCTCCATATAATCAAATTAATGAATGATAGGTTTTTTGATATTTCCTATCATTAGGATAACCTGATGATAGCATTTTATCAATACTCTATCATTGAAATTCTGAATTAGTTATCCGGCCAGATGCAAAGGCTTCAAAAGAGTCTCTTAGTTCTATTTTTATCTTGTTAATAAGACTTGTTTGCTTATCTATATTTTTCTTCAGACTTACTCTTTGGTTGCGAATGTCCAAACAGAATTAAGTAACTATTTCAGACAAATGAACTGCCCCCGCATCATGCAAAGATTTTGCCATCAAATAATATAAACCTATCATTCCTTCATTTTCTATAAGTTCAAATTCTTCTGATGCCTTCTCTATCGGCATTTTATCTCCTCCTCGCCTCTCGATTTAAGGCTATTGGATAATTGTCTCACAGACAGTAAAATACCGTTTCATTTTTGTCTCAAACATCATGATGCATAAAAAAAATTCCTAACGGAACGTTTTGTATATAAAGTCGTTTGATTAACATTTTAAATCATTAAATTTCTGCTTAGTTTAAGATAAGTCTTCCCATCCAGAAATATCAACTCTGCCCTGCCTATAAAATGCAATGAACATATCCAGACATTCTCCGACACTGATATCATCTTTATACAAAATTCTCGGAAATCCCTCCGAGTTCTTCTCATTCAATCCAGCTTCCACATGCATGTATCCGTAACCATTACTTGCCACCTGCAGGAATGTAATACCGTTAACAGCTTCTGAAGGAGCGAGCACGATAAACTCTATATCTCCCATCTCGAGATCCTGTAAGAAGCTATCTAGATTAATCTCAAATGTCTCCGATTCTACCGGCATCTCATCTTCAGCCACACGAAGAGTCCACTGAATATCATCTGCTTTTTTGTTTGATTTTAAAATATTAAAGAGTCCCATGCGATTATCCTCTCATGACTTGAAATATTCATCCAAAAGTTTATTTATATATGCTCCTGTTACAGAAACTTCCGTATCAAACATTGCTCTTTCCAGATGGATTTTTGCATATTCCGGTCAAACTGCATGACCTTTCCGATTTGAACTGCACGGGCATTCCGGAGCGAACTGCATAGCATTCCGCCTCAACTGCACGTGCTCTTGATTTAGTGTTATAGTTCTTTTCGTAG
>Ga0256404_1006121_pt1 | contig 20331 bp, 21 predicted proteins | sample RumenRJG_01DNA_FD_185990 | JGI IMG/M metagenome (GOLD analysis project Ga0256404, IMG submission 185990) | Bovine rumen microbial communities from Lethbridge, Alberta, Canada - RJG_01 | ecosystem: Host-associated > Mammals > Digestive system > Stomach > Rumen | place: Canada: Alberta | collected...
TTGTAAAAAATGCCATAAAAAAATTGAATATAGATGATAAAGTTTATGTTCCAAAAGTAGTGAGAAGTATTATTTCAAACGCAAAAAATAAAATGGAAGATTCTCATAGTTTTGCAACATTTGCAAGAGATTATAAATCTCAAAGAATTGCTGAAATATATGAAGAATATGAAAACACATTAAATAATAATAATGCTATTGACTTTGATGATATGTTAATGCTTACTGTCAAATTATTAGAACAGAACAAAGAAGTCAGAACTCGTTTTTATTCAAGATTTGAACATATTTTAGTAGATGAATTTCAGGATACAAATATAGCACAATACAAAATAATAAATATGCTTTATACCAATTTAGAGGATGAAATACCTGATTATCGTTCATTGTGTGTTGTAGGTGATGTGGACCAATCTATTTACAGCTGGCGTGGTGCTGATTATCGTATTATTTTAGGTTTTCAAAAAGATTTCTTAAATTCTAAAATCATAAAGCTTGAACAAAATTATCGTTCAACAGAAAATATATTAAAAGCTGCGAATGCAATTATAGAAAATAATGAGGAACGTGTAGATAAAGTGCTTTTTTCAACAAAAGGAGATGGTGAAAAAATTCATTATTATGAGGCACAGGATGATTCTGATGAAGCAAATCATATTGCAGATATTATAACTGCTAAATCAGGTGGAAATTATAACGATTATGCCATATTGTACAGAACAAATGCTCAATCACGTTCAATAGAAGAAGCTTGTATGGCACATGGTTTGCCTTATAGAGTTTATGGCGGTATGAAATTCTATGACAGGCAGGAAATCAAAGATGCCGTTGCATATTTAAAATTGATATATAATCCGAGTGATGCACAGAGTTTTAAAAGAATTGTTAATGTTCCTAAACGTGCAATAGGAGAAACTTCTGTCGGTCATTTACAAAAATTTGCTGATAGTTTAAATATCTCTCTTATGGATGCTATTGACAGGTTATCAGAGTCTGATATAAGCAGTAAGGTTCAGAATAAATTTAAAGAATTTAAAGAATTGATTTGTAAGCTAAAAAACATGTCAGAAAGTTATGAATTATCTGAATTTATAAGTTTAATGCTTGAACAGACAGGTTATATAAGAATGCTCCAAATAGAAAATACTCCTGAAGATGAAGCTAGAATAGAAAATTTACAGGAACTTGTAAATGCTGCTTCAGACTTTGAGCCGGAAGAATCGGATAACATTTTAGGAGAATTTTTATCTCAAATAGCTTTGGTATCTGATATTGACGGAATGGATGAAGTTGCTAATAATGTTACATTAATGACTTTACATTCTGCAAAAGGTTTGGAATTTCCTGTGGTGTTTTTAGCCGGGTTGGAAGAAGGAACATTCCCTCACCAGCGTTCTTTCAATTCTCCTAGTGAAATGGAAGAAGAAAGACGGCTTATGTATGTAGGTGTTACAAGAGCAGAAAGAGAACTGTTTTTATCATCTGCAAATCGTCGGCAAATGTGGGGAGAATACAAATATTATAATCCAAGCAGGTTTATAGAAGAAATACCGTCAGTGCTTATGGATAGTGAAACTTCAGTTGATAAAAATATTGGAAATTCTGTATCAACGTTTATGAGTGCTGTTCAAAAACGAAAATCGGATATGCAAAATAATACAAAAAGCTATCAATATCCAAAGCACTCATCTGTTTCATTTAATAATGACGGATTAGTTATGCAGTCTAAGGGTTTTGGAAGTAATTTTGTTGCTCCATCCAGACAAAAATATGAACCTGTTCCTGAGCCAAAAAGGACTCCGTTAAAAAAAATGGTAGTTAAATCAAAGCTTAATAAGGAAAAAGAAGATAGAAAAATTCAAGAATTTCTTAAAAACAATAAAGTTAAAAAAATGATTGAAGAACGTGATAAAAAACGGCTTGAACAGGAAAGGTTAAAACAAGAACAAATTCAACAGGCACAAACTGTTCAGTATTTTTTCAGCGAAGGTGAAAATGTGTTTCATCAGCAATTAGGAAAAGGTACGGTTCTGAATGTCGAACAGATTGGTGATAGTATAATGTATACAATTGATTTTGGTAAAATGGGTAAAAAAGCGATGGATGCCAATTATGCCAGATTAACAAAAATCTAAAATATATTAAACGAGGTTGTCAATGCTTTTTAAACAACCTCGTTTAATATTTATAATTAATATTTTTTTAATTATAGTTTAACAATACTTTCGTAAACCCCCTCTGAATATGTAGGATGAGCAAAGCATATTTTTTTAAGTTCCGATGTTTTAATATTGTTCTGCATTGCAACTGCAAATTGATGAATTAAAGCGGATGCTTCTTTAGAAACAATGTGTGCACCTATAATATTACCTTGATATGAAAGCACTTTTATAAATCCGTTTTTTTCATTTTCGCAATGTGCTTTACCTAATGCTTTAATAGGAAATACGGATTTTTCATAGCTTCCGACAGGTAAATCCTGTTCATTAGCCCCAATCCATGCAATTTCCGGCTCTCCGTATACAACATTTGGAACAAATACAGAGTCAAATTTTATATCTGATAATAATGCTCTTGCTTGATAAATAGCAAAATTAGCAAGCATTAATTGTGCATTTGTATCCCCAAGATATATAACTTTACCATTTACTTTTTCCGGTTTTAAAGGTAATCTTCCAATTGCTACAAGTACAAAATCAGGGTTTAATACTTCACCTGTTGAAAGTGTAACTTGCCTATTTTCTAATTTTTTTACAGTTGTTGAAGTTTTTAAATCTATACCTCTTTGTTTTAATAAGTTTTCAATGTATTTTGATATATCATTATCAGCTACAGGTAATGCACAGTTTTTTTCTTCAATAACCGTAACATTGCAATCCATATCATTAAATATTCTTGCCCATTCAAGACCTTCTGCTCCCGCTCCGATTATCAAAACATTTTCAGGTATTTTTGATAATTTAAAAATATCATCAGAATTTAATATAAATTCTCCGTCAAAGCTATATCCGTTAAGACACTTTGGTATAGAACCTGTTGCAACAATAATTTTATCGCATTTGTATTCTTGATTGTTTGCAGTGATTGTATTATCTGATGTAATTTCTGCGTATGCTTTTACAATATTTATATTTTTCGATTCCAAAAATTTTGTCATTGAGTTGCGTAATAAAGTTATAACATTTTCTTTATGCTTTATTAATGCATTAAAATCAATTTTTAAATTATCAGCAACAAGTCCAATTTCTGATGCATTTTTGGCTTTTCTATATAGTTCTGCTGTATGCATAATAACTTTTGTTGGAATACATCCCTTGTTCAAACAAGTTCCGCCTATTTCGTCTTTTTCAAATAAAACAACAGTATTACCTTTTTCTGCTGCTAATATTGCTGATGTAAATCCTGCAGGGCCTGAACCTATAATACCATATTTCATAATATCTCCTTTATCTTGTATAAACTCTGGCTAATCTTGCTTTTAATCTGCATAAAATCTCATAGTGAATAGTGTTGGCAGCTTCTGCCCACTTTTCAAGAGGCAATTCTTCATCTGTGAGTGTGATTATATCACCTGTTTTTGCTTCTACTCCTGTTATATCAAACATCATTTGATCCATTGCTATATTACCTACTTGTTTAATTATTTTACCGTTTAAATTTCCGTAAAATTTGTTGGAAATCCCTCTTGGTATTCCGTCAGCATATCCCAAAGGAACTGTTGCAATTTTGGTTGGTCTGTCTGCAATAAATGTATGACCGTAACTTACGCCATCACCTTTTTGGATTTCATGTATATTTATAATCCTTGATTTAACAGACATTGCTTGTTTTAAATCTATTTTTTGAGAATTTTTAACTAAATCAGGGTATAAACCGTACAAGCCGATACCTGCTCTTACTCCTGTATATGTACATTTAAATATATTACTCGATATAATACCTGCTGTATTTAATATGTGAACCATTAATCCTGTTGTATTAATATTTGATAGTATATTTTCCCATATATCAATCTGTTGTTGAGTTTTATCAAAATTTTCAGAATTTGCAAGGTGTGAAAATATTCCTTTTAAATTAATATAGTCAAGGTTTTGAACTTTATTGATAAATTCTATTGCTTTGTTATGAGGAACACCTATTCTATTCATACCTGTATCAATTTTTATATGTGCCTTAACCGGTTCGCCCATACGTTCATAAGCTAGTTTACACGATTTTAAATGTTCTTCCGAAAAAATAGTAACAGTAATATTGTTTTCAATTGCAGAAGGAACTGCCCATACAGGAATTGCTCCCAAAACTAATATATCAGTATCAATACCGTTTTCTCTTAAATTAAGCCCCTCATCAACAGAAGCTACTCCAAACATATCAACTCCTGATGCAATCATAATAGGTGCAAGCATTGCCGCTCCATGACCGTAAGCATCTGCTTTGACGACAGCTAAAAATGTTTTATCGTCAGGAATACATTTTTTTAATTCTTTTATATTATGTGAAATTTTATCAACATTCACTTCTACCCATGAATCTCTGTGAGCGCTAAAAGTTGATGTTCTTATGTTTTTCATTATAATTTATCTCTTTTCAAAAGAAATTTCCCAGCCATCGTTTCCGTTGTTTTGTTCTGATGTTTGACGAACCTCTTTTTCTAAATCTTTTTTAGGCATTTCGTCATTATCTTCTTCTTTTTCTATTGGAGGGTTTATAGGTAATCTAAAACCAAATGTTGAACCCTCACCCAATTTTGAATGAACAAATACTTGTCCTGAATGTAATTTTTCAACAGAAACTTTTACAAGGTGTAATCCCAATCCTGTACCTTTTATTGTATGTGTACTGTTTTCTACTCTAAAGAATCTGTCAAAAACCTTTTTCTGATTTTCTTCTGATATACCGGGACCTTGGTCTTCAACGCTTATTTCTATAAAATCTCCAACCATTGCACGTTCTGCTCTTATTTTTATACGGCTTCCGTCAGGTGAATATTTCATTGCATTGGAAACTATATTAGTAATAACACGTCTTATGCTGTCCTTATTAAATGGTATATCCGGTAAATCCGGCTCTTTCATTACTGAGAATGTAATTTTATGTTCAGCTGCCAAAACTTTCATTTCATCAACAACATCTTCTATTATAGGCATTATATCCTGTTTTGTTTTTTCTAATTTTACACTCTGTGATTCGTAACGTGAGAAATCGAGTATGTCGTTAACCATACGATTTAATCTGATTATTTCTTGATTCATAACTCCGATAAATTCTTTTTGTGTATTAAAATCAAAATCATTTCCGTAGTTATATAGTGTATCAATATAACTTCTCAAAACAGTAACAGGTGTTCTCAATTCATGAGAAACATTTGAAATAAAGTTTGAACGTAAATTATCCATTTCTATTTCTTTTGTAACATCAATCAAAACTATAATATAGCCGACATAATCTCTATTAACTGAAAACATTGGCGACATTACAGATTTTATAATTCGTTTGCTTACTTCTATGTTAAATGATAACGGTTTCTTTTCCATTATTTCAAGCGGAGTGTTTTTAAATTGTTCTATTTTATCTTTAAAACACATTTCTCCATCGGTATCACAATACTGTTGGATTTTAGATTTTAAAATTTCTTTTGGCTCTACGTCTAACAATTGTTGAGCATGTTCATTTACCAGAATGATGTTATCGTAATTATCACAAACAACTACACCGTTAGCAATACAGGTTAAGATTGCCTCTAACTTATTTTTTTCTAAAGTTAATTGTCCTATATTTTGTTCCTCATACTGATGCAAACGATTTGACATGTCGTTAAATGCATCAAAAAGTTTTTTAGTATCTTCTGTCATGCCCTGAGATTCAACTTGAATACCGAATTTACCAGAAGAAATCTTTTTAACACCTTCCTGTAAAAGTTTCAGTTCTTTTGTAGAAAGTAGAGTTTGTGCAATCATAACAAGCATGATTAATCCCCAAGTAAGGGCAAATATCATAACTAAAGTCGAACTTGCTGTATTAGTAATGGTATCAATTATTGTGCCTGATAAGCCAACCATAACTGAACCAACAGTTTTTGAATAAACTCCGTTTTTTAAAATCATGGGTGATGATACTGTTATACGAGCCATTTCTGCTCTTTGAGAGTAATCCTCTTTACTTGAATAAATTGTTTTGGAATTGTTGTCTTTAAATTCTATGTATGCAATATCATCATTACTTCCTAAAATGGAAAGAGAATGAGAACGTAATATCGAATATTTGCTTAGTTCAGGTATATCTTTTGTTATTTCAACAGATTCTATAGCAAGGGTTTTGGATATAATTTGTCCGAAATTTTTGTATCCGTTATCAAGATTTTTTTGAATATTATTAACTGCAACTCCGGTAAGTATTGTCATAACAATAGTTGTAGACAATAAACCAAATATAATTAATCTGTTTTGAGTTGTTTTAAAAATATTTTTTAATTGTTTCATAGAAAAATTATATCATGTAAAAAATGTGCTGACAAAATAAAATTTTTAGTTTAAATCGTTAGCATTTAAAATAAGTCATTTGAAAAATAAAAATGTTTATTATAGAATTATTTTAATAGGTAAATAAGGAGAAAAAATGGAAGTTTTAGCAAAAAATGAAGGTTTAATCACACAGATAATCGGGCCTGTAATTGACGTAGAGTTTCAACAGGGTGAATTACCGGAAATATACAATGCCTTAAAGATATATAAGGAAGATGGTTCTTATATTATTGCGGAAGTTCAACAGATGATTGGCTCAAATCGTGTAAGAACAGTTGCAATGGCATCAACTGACGGTTTAAAAAGAGGTATGAAAGTTGAAAATACGTATGAACCGATTAAAATACCTGTAGGAAAACCTATTTTGGGCAGAATTTTAAATGTAACAGGTGATCCTGTAGATGAACAAGGACCTATAGAAACAGATAATTATTTGCCAATACACAGGGATGCACCAAAATTAGTTGATCAAAATACTGATATTGAAATTTTGGAAACAGGAATTAAGGCAATTGACTTGTTACAACCATATCAAAAAGGTGGAAAAGTTGGTTTGTTTGGTGGTGCCGGTGTAGGTAAGACAGTCTTAATTCAAGAATTAATTCACAACATTGCTATGGCTCACAATGGAGTTTCAGTGTTTGGTGGTGTTGGTGAAAGAACACGTGAAGGAAATGACTTGTGGAATGAATTTAAAGAAAGTGGAGTTCTTGATAAAGTTGGTTTGATTTACGGACAGATGAACGAACCGCCTGGAGCCAGAATGAGAGTTGGTTTGTCTGCTCTTACTGCTGCTGAATATTTTAGAGATTATTCAAAACAAGACGTATTGCTGTTTATTGATAACATATTCAGATTTACTCAGGCAGGTTCAGAGGTTTCTGCATTGCTTGGACGTATGCCTTCAGCTGTAGGTTATCAACCGACATTGGCTAATGAAATGGGTGAATTGCAAGAAAGAATTACTTCAACTAAAGATGGTTCTATTACATCAGTTCAAGCAATTTATGTACCTGCGGATGACTTGACAGACCCTGCTCCTGCAACAACATTCTCTCACCTTGATGCTTCTACAGTATTATCAAGACAGATTGCTTCATTGGGTATTTATCCTGCTGTTGATCCTTTGGCATCAAATTCAAGAGTATTAGATCCAAATATTGTTGGAGAAGAACATTATAATACTACAAGAAAAGTTCTTGAAATTTTGCAAAAATACAAAGAATTGCAAGATATTATTGCTATTTTGGGTATGGACGAATTATCTGAAGAAGATAAAGAAACTGTAAACAGAGCAAGAAAGATACAAAGATTTTTATCACAACCATTCTATGTAGCAGAACAGTTCTCCGGCTTACAAGGTAAATATATTAAGCTTGAAGATACAATCAAAGGATTTAAAGAAATCATAGAAGGTAAACATGATGATTTACCAGAACAAGCGTTCTATATGGTTGGTACAATCGAAGAAGCTGTTGAAAAAGCTAAAACTTTGTAATATTGGAGATATAGATTATGCATCTAAAGATAATTACACATGAAAAAAACATATTTGATGAAGATGTAAATGAGATATATCTGCAAGGTACAGCCGGTGAGTTTGGTATATTAAAAAATCATGAGCCAATAATGGCATCATTAAAAATTGGAGTTACCAAAGTTATTCAGGATAGCGGAGAAAAGTATTTCACAACAATGGGGGGTATTTTTCAATTCAAAGATAATGAAGCCATTATCCTGACTGATGCTGGAGAATCAGGTAACGATATAGATGTAGCAAGAGCAAATGAAGCGAAAAAAAGAGCTGAAGCAAGATTAGCAGAACATAATGCTGATATAGATGCAAAACGTGCAGAGGCAGCATTATCAAGGGCTTTAGCAAGATTAAAAGCTGCAACAAAAAAGTGATTTTTTTCTGATATTGACAACTTTTAAAATGTAGTAAATAATATATATTGCATAGAGTTTTCGTGGGGACGTTTTGGATTTTGACAGAATGTTTGATGGAAGCGGGTTGCGAGTCCGAGAGCTGTTCTCGGTTATCAACGAGCAAAACAAATTAAGTGCTAACAATAATGTTATAGCAGCTGATTTCTCAAGAGCAAGAGCTCTTGCTGCGTAGATTAAGTTCCGCAGTTCAGCCTTGATATTAGTCCAGCTTGCCGATTAATATTGAGCCACCATGCAAGTTGCAGTACGGTAATGACTGTAGCCGTATCAAGATAACAGTTGGAGTGCGTATCACGATAAAAGACTTTGGCTAAATTATAAGGTTTTTCATTTCCCGATTTAGTTGAGCAAATAATGAATACACTCGTAGAGATTTGTTTTTATCCTTTTTGGACGCGGGTTCGACTCCCGCCGTTTCCAGATTTTTTAATTTTTCTCTTTTTATGATGATGTCATAAGGCGGAAATGCTTCAAGGACAACAGTTCCGTCTTTTATGAAAAAGTTCTGACATAACAATTTTAAAAGCTGACGTTTCTTTTGAATATCAGCGTTCAAATACAATGATTTTGCGTTTTTGCAGAGTTCTAACAGGTCGGACACGTTATCCATGAAAGTTCTGCTGAACGTAGTCGTTTTTTCGTATTTGATAAGAGTTGAATCAAGTTCAGATTGCCACAAGTTTTTCTTTTCTGAATAAAATTCTTGAGAAATTATTCCGTCTATTTTATCAATATACAAATTATTCAATCGACTTCTTAAAGTTTTGATTTTCTTTTCAAGAGCTTCAGCAGATTCGTCTGTATATTCTTTTTGAAGTTTCAACATTTCAACAAAAGCTGTTTTTGTAAATTCAATTTCTTCGTCTGATAGTTTCAAATGGTCGAGAAGTTCAAGAACAGCTGTTTCAATTTTTTCTTCTCTAATCCAAAACTTTTTACAAGTTCCACCTTTGCGACCTGTACAATGATAATAAATATATTTGTTTTTCTTGATTTCGCCTGTAATTGAACAGCCACAAGACAAACACTTGAAAAGACCTAAAAACAAAAAGTCATTGATTTGAGGTCTTGCGATGAATTGAGCATTCAAGACATTCTGAACGGCATTAAACAATTCAGGAGAAATAATCGGTTCATGTGCTGCGTTTTCATATCTCTTGCCGTTATACTCAAAAGTTCCGATATAAAAAGGATTGTGCAAAATTAACTCAATAATTCTTTTTGTGCAATTTCTTCCTTTTGGAAGAAAACCTTCCGAAGTCAACTGCTTTGCAATTTTAGAATATGACATCAAGCCTGTTGCATAAAGTTCATAAGCTCTTTTTATAAAAGGGGCGGTCTCTGAATCAGGAACAATGATTCTGCGTCCGTCCTTTTTTGTTATGTTCAAATATCCGATAGGAGCTTTTGTCGGACAAAATCCCTGTTCGGCTTTTTCTTTCAAACCTTTTTTGATTTCTTCGGATAAATTATCAATGTAATTCTTTGCCATTAAGACACGAATCCCATGCATGAATTTATCTTGACTTGATGATTTTTCTGAAAGAACATCTCCGTTTTTGCAAAAATGAACTTCAAGTCCTTCGATTTCGTCAAGGAGAACATAATCTTTCAAGTTTCTGTATAGTCTGTCAGTCTTTTCAACAAGAATTGCATTGACAGACTTATTTTTTTTGAGAAATTGGACCATTTCTTTGAATTGTTTTCTTCCAGCTCTTTTTGCGGTTTCAGCTTCAACAAATTCGGCAACAATCTTGATGTCTCTTTTTGCTGCATATTCTCTTATAAGTTTTTGTTGTGCTGGTATAGAAAAGCCTTCTCGCTCTTGACGGTCAGAAGAAACTCTCGCATATAAAACAGCTTTTTTTGCCTGAAATTTATTGTTCATTTTTATTCAAAAATTCCTCTTGCTTTTGCTTGTCAATAACTCCGACTTGTTGTGCTAAAAAAATCATGTGTTTGCAAGGTTCAAAATTTGTTTGAAAATCTGGACAATTACAACCTGAAAGCGTTGTCAAATAAACTTTGCCTGATTGAGACTTTATTTTTGCATAATTTTTTAATTTATCAAGATATAATATAGTCATTTTTTCTGAATTTGCTCGTTTTAGTCTCTTTTCAAATCCAAAATCATCTTCATAAAAATCAAGGTCGCTGAAATAATCTGAATCACACAAGCAAAGATTCTCAATTTCAGAAAGTTCTTTCCTTGAAAATTTCGGACTTTCTTCAACAACGAAACCTTTTTGCGTAGCATTATAAAGAAAGCCGTCAAGATTACCTCTTGATAAATTATGCAAACGAATCAAATGTCTATTTTCATTTTTCAATATCAATTCAACCTCGTCAAAGTCAGCTTCTTTGAGATATTCAATTTTTAAATCATCAGGAAAAAGAATTTGTTCTTTGTTATCGACAAGCGATTTCAAAACAATACAATCATTTTTGCAAGTTATAACATAAGACGCTGGCAAATCCCCTTGACAATACACATCTTCACCCACAAGAGCAGGTTCTGAAATAGTTTTGATTAACATAAATATCGCAAAACAAAATATCAATATAAATATAAAAAACATTTTTACTCCTTATGGGTTTCATTTTCTATCTGTCCGACAGTTTTCAAACTGCGAAAATCATCATTCTGAATATGTTTCAATTCGTGCATGAATGTTTTCTTCATGCTCTCAATACTGAATCGACAATTCAAAACAATCGTGTAAAAGTCTTCAGCTGCGTTGTAACAAGTGAAGCCTTTTACAGAATACGGCATATTTTCAAATACAGTTTGATAATTTTCGGACATAGTGCTATTTTCTCGATATTCAAAAATTAAGATTTTGCCTTTTTGAGACGATTCATGATTTCAACAACTGCGTTGATGTCTTCTGTCGTCAAATCACGACTTGCGTCAAGTAAAATCCTTAAATCAGGATTTTCAAATATTTCTTGAGCAAGTTCTCCTGTCTTGCGGTCTAAATAATATGGACTTATAGGCTCTGTTTCAAACTCTAAAAAATCATCAACACCACATTGACAAGCATTAGCAAGTTTTTTCAATAATGAAAGAGTGGGGTTTTTGTTAAATCCACCGTACAATTTTTGAATAGAACTTAAAGGCTCGCCTGTAATTTCAGCAAGTTTCTTATAAGTAAAATTACAACTTTTTCTGATTTCTTGCATTTTTTCTAAATTCAAATTACACATTGTTACAATTCCTTTACATATCATTATATTACTACAACACTTCTAAAATTGCCATTTTTAGAAACTTTATTGTAATAAATATTACAATAAATTGCCATTTTTAGAAACTTTTTATTGACAAATATCCTCTAAAAGAAGTATATTGAAATTACAAAATTTCTATATACGGATATTTGATAATTACACTATCTATGAAAGGAAATGTATATGTACAAAAATATTTTGGCAGAAATTGCACGAAAAGGACTTAAAAGAAGCGAAGTTGCAAGAATTTTGAACATCAGCGAACATACATTGCGTTCAAAAATTCAAGGAACTAAAGACTTTCGTCAAAGCGAAATTACAACATTGTTATCGCTATTTGGCACAACTTATGAATACTTATTCGAGGTTTAGAAATGGCAGAAATTGACGAATCTCGTGTGATTTATCGCAGTAAAAACCTAATTATTTTATCAAGCGGAAAAACTGCAACGGAAGAAGAAAAAAGACAAAGGCTCGCAAAATACATCTTTTGTCTCTATGAAATTGATAAGGAGTTAAAAAGTGGCAAAAAATCTCAAATTAATTTGGAGCAATCCAAAACCAAAAAGGCAAAACGCACTAAAAAAAGCGTGGAAGTGGCTCAACAAACCGCATGAATTAAGACTTCCTTGCTGGTGGATAACAAAGCAACAAAAGATTGATTTTTTGAAGTCAAAAATTGCAAACGCATTCGGAGATTACGACTTCCAAACAGAAACAGTCGGACTTTATCCAGCAACAAGAGCTGAATCGGTAGTCGAAGAAATCATCAAAAGAGGTTTAGTTGATTATTATTTCGATTTATACCAGCTAAACCAGCAACAAATTCAACGCATTGAGCGATTAAAGAAAAAATACAAAATAGCTTGAGGAACGAAAAGAAAATGAAAATATCAAAATTAAAAATCAAAAATTTATTTGGAATTAACGAATTTGAAGCGGACGAAAAGTCCATTGAACTATTAGGAGCGAATGGAACAGGCAAAACTTCTGTTCTTGATTCTATCCGATTGGCACTAACAAACAAAACCGATAGAGAATACACAGTCAAAAATGGCGAAACAGAAGGCGAAATCTACATTGAATTTGACAATGGAATTGCAATCACAAGAAAACCTCGCACAAATAAAACCGATTATAAAAAAATCACTCAAAATGGCAAGGAAATTCAAAAACCTGAAGAATTTTTGAATCAAATTTTCTCAAAATTGCAGCTTGATCCTGTTGAATTTATGGAGCTTGACACAAAAGAACAAAACAGAGTTCTTCTTGAAATGATTCAGTATGATTGGGATTTAAAAACAATCGAAAATTGGTTCGGAGAAATTCCGACAGGGGTTGACTATTCAAAATCAATTCTTGAAGTGTTGCAACAAATCGCTTCTGAAGACGGTTTCTACTACAAACAAAGAAGAATAATAAATTCTGACATCAAAAACAAAGAAGCAATCGTTGAAGAAATGGTTCGCTCAATCCCTGAAGGTTTCAACGCTCAAAAATGGGAAAATTACGACTTAACTGAAGCATATTCAAAACTTGAAAATGCTCGTCAATACAATTCAAAGGTTGACAAAGCTATTGACTTAAAAAACAACTACGACATCAAAATTGCTGGCTTTGTATCTCAAAAAGAAGCTCAAATCAATGTTATTAAGCAACAAATTCTTGACGAAAAGAACGCACAAACAACAAAGATTGCGGCACTTGAAGCAGAATTGACAGCTGCAAAAGAACGTCTTGAAAAAATCGGCGAAAACGAAGCTGCAAAAATCGAAGTTGCAGAAGCAACTTTCAACAGCAACATCTCAAAATTTAATGAAGAATTGAAAGCGTTTCAGTCTTATTTGAATGTTGAAAAAATCAATACAAAAGACATTCAAGACGAAATTGACACAGCAAACAACATGAAAATTCACTTGTCAGAACATCAAAGAATGCTAAAAATCAACGATGAAATTGACAAATTGAAAGCAAAATCAAGCGAATTAACAGCAAAAATCGAGCTTGCAAGAACGCTCCCAGCTGACATTTTAAAAGAAGCAAATTGTCCGTTGAAAAATATGTCTATTGACGGCACAGACGTTTTGATTGAAGGCTTGCCTGTTTCTAACTTATCAGAGGGCGAAAAGTTGAATCTTTGTGTTGATATTGCAATGCAAAACAAAAAAGGACTTCAAATTGTTCTACTTGACGGAGTTGAAAAACTTTCAACAGTCAACAGATACGCTTTATTTGACAGATGTCGCAAAGCTGGCTTGCAGTTTATCGCTACAAGAACAACTGACGACAGCGAACTGACTGTTGTTGAACTTTAGAATTCGGGGGAGAACCGGGAACGCGTCGCGGGTTCGCGTATTAAACAAACCCGCAGCCCTTCGGGCAGCACAAGAAACAAAGGAAGCAAAATGCAATATCTAAAACTTATAAAAAATATAAATTATATGGTCGAATTCTCGCTATACAAAAGTGAATACAGCAGGGCAGAAGTGAAAGAGATTCTCGACGAAATTTTGTCGGCGGTTGATAAAAAAGCAAGACAACACGAAGTCGGAAAACAAAATGCAGCAAAAAGGAAAGCAAACAAGGAGAAAAATCAATGAATTACACAAAACAACAACAAGTCGCAGTCAACGCGGGAATGACTCTTTGCGTCGAATGCGTTGAAGGTTGGAACGGAAACAAATCTTGCGGAAGTATGGGAATGATAAAACAGCCGAAAACTTCAACAAACGGTTGTTTCTGCGGAAAGAAAATTCAAGGTTTCAAAGGCGAACCTTGCTTGAGATAACACAACAAAAAAGGAGATATTAAAAGTGGAAATTGAAGAAATCTTAAAACAATGCACAATTGACGACAAAGTTGTTCGTCTTCCTGACATACAACTTGATAGAAAAACTTATTGCGATGTCGCGAAACGTCTTGAACTTATAGGCGGGAAGTGGAACAGGAAATTCAAAGGTTTTTTGTTTGAAAATGATCCGACAGAACTTCTTGCATATGTTCAAAACGGGGAAAAGAGAAACCTGAAGAAAGAATTTCAATTTTTTGAAACTCCAGCAGAACTTGCTGAAAAATTAGTTTCATATATTGAAGAATTTGTTGACGAAAAAGGAATGACAATTCTTGAACCGTCAGCGGGCAGAGGGGCAATTGTCAGAGCAATAAACAAAATGCAGCCTGAAGCAAAAGTTTTTCATTGTGAACTTATGGAACTTAATCGAAAAATGTTTCAAGGCGATTCGGAATTTTTGCAAGAAGACTTTTTGACGCTGGACGAAAACAAAAAATTTGATTTTATAATTGCAAACCCGCCATTCAATAAGAATCAAGACATTGAACATTTTATGAAAATGACAAAACACACTTCAGGAAGAATTGTTTCAATAATGTCTTGTCATTGGAAGTTTTCAAAAAACAAAAAAGAAACTGAATTCCGCGAATTTTTGCAGTCAAAAGCTGCTCAAATTATTGATATTGACGCGGGAGCATTCAAAGAAAGCGGAACAAATATTTCAACTTGTATTGTCATTTTAGACAACAATTAAGTGCAAAACCTGAAAACGTACAACACAACAAAAAAGGAGAAAACATCATGAACGAAGTTCAAGAAAAAACAAAAGACGACATCATCAATGAAGAAATCGAAGCTGAACACGCTTTGACAGACGAAGAAAAAGCAAAACTTGCAAAAGAAGCTGAAAAAGTTGAACTTGCTGAAGGCGAAACAATTGACGAAGGAGTCAGCGACGAAGAAACTCTTTCAAAGGCAATTCAAGCGTCTATGAGCGAAAAGAAGCAAGAATTCCTTGCAGAAATGAGCAAAAACCCGAATAAAAGACTTTATTCTTCAAGAATAACTCTTGAATTTGCAGAACTCATTGAAGTTGACAAAACTCAATTGAGATATGAAGAAAACGAAGACGACTACAAATTCAACAATGACTTGATGAAATCAAAAATAACAGATTTTTCAAATGAACTTTTTAAATTTGCTTCACATATTCAAAACACAAAGAATTGCAGCATTGAAACTCTCAAATATTCCGGCAGACCATATCAAAAGAAATGCAACTGCGGTCCTGACATCAAAGTTGAAGCAATAGGACTTGAAAACGCTCCGAAAGCGGTTCAAGAATTGTATAAAAATTTGAAAAATCTTTCAAATTGTTCTTGCGACGCTTGCGACGATTAACTTTCATCGAGCAGACGACATTTTGTTTGTCTGCTCCATTGAGAGCTAAACACCTGTAAAACCAAAGGAGAAAAGAAAAAATGGAAAACAAATTTCAACTTGCTATTCAGGAACAATTGACAACAACGCTTGTTCAAAAAGCTGCTCAATTGCCGAAAAATTTTAATCAAACAAAATTCGTTCAAAACTGTCTTTCTGCTCTTGACAGCATTGACGGAATTGAAGAAGTTGAACCAGCTTCAGTTGTTAAAGGTTTAATGAAGGGAGCAATTCTCGGTCTTGATTTTATGAACCGCGAATGCTATTTGATACCGTACAAAAACAAGGACACAAACAAAAAAGACGTAAATTTTCAAACTGATTACAAAGGCGAAAGAAAACTTGCAAAACTTTATTCAGTAAAACCAGTCAAAGAAATTACAACAGAGCTTGTTCGTGAAGGCGATTTCTACGAAGTTGAAGTCAAGGACAATAAAAAATCAGTAAACTGGAAGCCGATTCGCTTCAATAACAAACAAATTGAAGGAGCTTTTTCTGTTGTGCTTTTTGAAGACGGAAGTTCTGTTTCAGCTGAAATGAGCAAAAAAGAAATGGACGACGTTCGAGCAAATTATTCAAAAGCTGCAAATTCTCCAGCTTGGAAATTGCGACCGGGGGAAATGTACAAAAAAACTGTTCTTCGTTTGAACCTGAAGAATGTTGAAAAAGTTTTTGAAAGCCCTGAACAATTGAGAGCTTATGAAGAAGCGTCTGAATTTGAATTCAACAAAACAACAGCTGCTCCAGCTCCAGTTGTTAAAAATATTTATTCAGAACCAGTCAAACAAATCGAAGCGAAAACAGTTGAAACAGTTCCGACAGAAACACAAACTGTCATTGAAGCTGATTCTGTTCCTGTTGAAACTCAAAAACAAGAACAAGAATTCTACTGCGAAAGCTGCGGAAAAAGCATTTCATGGGCTGAAAATACATATTCAAACAAGCACTTCAAAAAGCCGCTTTGTCGAGCTTGTCAAGCTAACGAAAAAGGGGACAAGTAATGTTTTTGACTGAAGCAAATTATTATTCAAAAGAAGCAAATCAGGAATATTTGTCCGTCAGTCAATACAAAGATTTTTGCGGAACAATGAAACAACGCGGCTGCGAAGCTAAAGCCATGGCAAAACTTCGCGGAGAATGGGTTGAAGAAATGACAGAACCGCTGCTTCTCGGTTCTTATGTTGACGCTCACTTTGAAGGGACTTTGAAACTGTTCAAAGCGAAACACCCTGAAATATTCAGAAAAAAAGACGCTGAATTGTATGCAAAATTTCAAAAAGCAAACGAAACAATTCAAATGCTGGAACGCGACGAAATGTTCATGTTCTATATGTCAGGAGAAAAACAAACAATTCTGACAGCGGAGCTTTTCGGGACAATGTGGAAGTGCAAACTCGACTCATATTTGCGGAAGCTCGCAATTGTTGATTTGAAATATGTCAAAGATATTCGGGAGCGTTTTTGGGTAAAAGACGAAGGGACGTTTGTTTCTTTTGTTGAATGGTGGGGCTATGACATACAAGCTGCAATTTATCGAGAAATTGAAGCAATTTGTTCAGGCGGTCCGCGTCTTCCAGTTTATCTTGCAGCAGCAGACAAAAAGAAAGTCCCGAACCATGAAATTATTGCGTTTGACGAAAGCGGACGCGACTTTGAACCTATTCTCTACGAAGTTGAAAGAAACGTTCCGCGAATATTGGACTTAAAAGCGGGGAAGGTCGAACCCGATCGTTGCGAAGTCTGCGATTATTGTCTTGCAACGAAAAAATTGTCAAAACCTGTTTACTTCAGGAGCTTAATCGAGGTTTAAGAATGAAAGATCCAGCAGTTTTATTTTATACAGCAGACTTTCTCATCGGGGTTTCAGACCTGACAGACGAAGAATGCGGAAAATATATCAAACTTTTATGTCTTCAACATCAAAAAGGACATCTTTCAGAAAAACAAATTTGTTTGTTCTTTTCGCTTCCGTATGAAGAACATATGAAAAACATATGTTCAACATATGAAAAAGAAGTGAAAAACGAAAACGGAACAAAAACACAAACAAAAGTTTTGAAAAATTTCTTTTCTGCGGAACTTCTTTCAAAATTCAAAATAGATGAGGACGGAAATTTGTTCAATGAACGATTTGAAGAAGAAGCTCGAAAACGAGCAAAATTCAGCGAATCTCGCAGAAATAATCGAAAGAAAAAAACTGATTCTGAAGAAGATATGAAAAACATATGTTCAACAAGTGTTGAACATATGGAAAATGAAAATGTAAATGTAAATGTAAATGAAAATACTTCTTCTATTAAAAGAATAGATCCTTATTTTTCAAACGAAAAAATTATTTTTGAAAACAAATACAAAGAGATTTTCGGACAAGCTCCATTCTTGACGAATGAAGACTGCATGAACTTTTCAGAACTTGCTTCAACTGTCAAAGACTTCTTTGAAACGCTTGAAGACAACCTGAAGAAAACAAAGAAACTTGACTTCAAACAAATCGGATATAAACCTGACGCGGGCTGGTTTTTGAAGCCGAAAAATTATGCTGCGTTAAGAAATGGAGTCTATGACGCACAAATCGAGGAGAACGGAAAAAATGACGGATTCAGCTATTAGAAACACAAATTTTTCAACAATAGGCAATTTGTGCGACAAAGTAATGCAAGACGCAGCAGAACCGCGAGTTTGTGAATTCTGCGGGAAACCATTCAAACCGCACGTTGTTGAATTGAAGCACTTCAACAGAAAAACGACTGTATATTGCCGCGACTGCGACTGCTGGGAAAAAGAACAAGAACGAAAAGAAAAAGAAAAAAGAGAAAAAGCTCTCCGGGAAAGATACGAAAGAGCAAACATCGGCAAACGATATGTTGACATGACGCTTCAGAAGCTCGCAGAACTCGGAACAGAACACGTTGAAGACGCTCTGAAATATGTCGATGAATTTGACACTGAAAACGGAGCTTCGCTTCACTTAATAGGAGAATTCGGGAACGGAAAAACGTCTGTCGGATATGCAACATTGAGAGAACTTCTTTCACGCGGGTTCAACGGTTTATATATAACTTGGATCGACATTGTAAACCGTTGTTATTATGCGAAAAGTTTTAATTCTCAAGAAAAAATTGACGGAATTCTTGTTGATTTGAGTCGATTTGACATTCTCGTTCTTGATGAATTCGTTATCAACTTAAAAGACGACAGAGAAATCAACCTTGCGACAGAACTGTTTGACAGACTTTATCGCGACAACAAATGCTTCATTCTAATAAATAACCCTTGCGACATCAAGGACATGAAGACTGTTCCGCGTCTTGGGAAGCTGCTCGACAGAGTTCGTCAGCAAGCAAAAATATTGAAGTTTACGCATGAGAGCTATCGCTCAAAGGCATAAAAGAGGAGAAAAGAAAATGTTGACAGAAGAAACAAAAAAGAAATTTGAAAGAATTTTGTCGCTGAACACTCACGAAAGCATTGTTCTTCAACAGCTTCTTGAAAAAGGTTCAACAACCGTTCGCGACTTGCTTCCATTCATGAATTATCCTTGCGGACCGATTCGCGATTTGCAAAGCGTTTTCGGAATCGCTCTTGTTTATGACTGGGAAACCAAAGAAAAAACCGTCGTTTCAGCTGACGGAAAAGAACGCACGCAAAAAATTAAATATAAGAGATACAGACTCGCAGAGGTTTAAGGAATGACAGAGTTTTCAAACAAAATCAATTATATTTTCAATGGCGACTGTCGCGACTTATTAAAACAATATAGCGACGAATTCTTTGACTGCGTTGTTTCTGACGTTCCTTACAAAATAATTACTGGCGGAGCAAGAATTTCTGAAGAAAGTCAGGAAAAATACGGAAAAAGTGATCCGAAGGGAATTTTCAACAGAACTGTTTGCAACGACCGTTTGAAATCAAAATGGCTGAAACAAAATGACGCGGACACAGCTTTGCTTGTTTCAAAAGGAAAATTGTTTGAACACTGCGAAATAAAATTTGAAGAATGGCTTCCTGAAGTTTACAGAGTTTTGAAAAATGGTTCACACGCTTATTTTATGGTAAACAGCCGCAATTTGAATGAACTTCAGACAAAAGCTGAAGCTGCGGGATTCAAGTTTTTGAATTTGCTTGTATGGGTAAAAAATAACGCTACACCGAACAAATACTTCATGCAGAAATGCGAATTCGTTCTCTTTATGAGAAAAGGTCCAGCAAAAAATATTAACGATATGGGAATGACAAATGTTTTCAACATTCCGAATATTATCGGAAACAAGTTTCACCCGACAGAAAAGCCTGTCGAATTGATGAAGCAATTTATTGAACAAAGCACACAACCGGGGGACATAATTCTTGAACCTTTTTGCGGGAGTGGTCCGACGTGTATTGCTGCAATTGAAAGCG
>Ga0256404_1006122_pt1 | contig 20328 bp, 24 predicted proteins | sample RumenRJG_01DNA_FD_185990 | JGI IMG/M metagenome (GOLD analysis project Ga0256404, IMG submission 185990) | Bovine rumen microbial communities from Lethbridge, Alberta, Canada - RJG_01 | ecosystem: Host-associated > Mammals > Digestive system > Stomach > Rumen | place: Canada: Alberta | collected...
CTTCGGATACTCCTTAAAAATCATGTGAGCGAAGCGAACACCGCTACTATTCACTATTCACTTTTCACTCTTCACTATTCATTGCTTATCGGCGCAAAGCGCCGATAAATTCAGATTTATCATATGAACCGTATAAAATACAATGCCCCGAAGCCTTTTGAAATGCTTCGGGGCAAAACTTCTATATCAGTACCGACCTTTAAACAGGTGGTTTTTCTTTACATATCTTCAATTATATACGGCAGCTGCACAGTAAAGCAAACGCCCGTAGGTGCGGTGTTTTCCACCCACACACTACCGTTGCACAGCTCAACTACCCTCTGCACCAGCGCAAGTCCCAGACCGTTTCCGTCCGTTGACCTTGAATGATCGCCCTGATAGAACTTCTCAAATATCTTCGTGCGCTTTTCATCAGGTATGCACGGACCGTCATCGGATATCTTCACCACGATGCACTGCTCGCTTCGGTAAAGCTTAACGCCGATTTTTCCGCCGACGCCGGTGAACTTGATAGCGTTGTTGATGATATTCTGCCATATCTGCGCCATAAGCTCCTCGTTGCCGATGTATGTTATCTCCTCAAGATCAACGTCAAGCTCGATATCCTTCTTGGACCATTCAGGCTCAAGCATAACGATTATCTTTCTTATCTGCTCATCAAGCAGGAACTTCGATTTCTTACCGATAGTTTTCTGATTTTCCAGCTTCGTCAGCTTGAGGATATTCGTAGAAAGCTTTGTCAGACGCGATGTCTCGTCAATAATGACCTGTGTGTACTCTTTCCTGTCCTCCTCCGAGATATTCTCGTCCTGCAGGAGCTTTGCAAAGCCCTGAATAGATGCCAGCGGCGTCTTGAACTCGTGCGAAACACTTGAGATAAAGTCGCCTCGCAGCGTCTCTATCTCCGAAAGCTGTACCGCCATCTTGTTAAAGTTGTTAGCCAGCATACCGTATTCAATATCATCAGGCACGCGCACACGCACCTTAAAGTTGCCCCTCGCGACTTCCGAGGTCGCACGGCTTATCTCGTGCAGCGGCTTTAGTATCGTCCTTCCGACAAACACCGTGATTATCGTACCTATCACGATGCAGCCGATGAACGACAGGATAATTACAAAGTTGACTATCCAGTACAGACTGTCATTTGAAAAGCTCTCTATAAGATAGTATTGATCCTGTATCTTTATGACCATCGTTGCCTTTGGTATCACGCCCGAAGCAGTAATGCAGTAACCCTTCTTCTGAATGTCCTCATAGCCGTCCGATACTCTCTTGTTCGTGCTTTTCAGCTGCGAGTATGTAAAGCTGGAGTTTGTTACCAGCGAAACTGTCCTCTCCGGCGTTATGTCCTTGACAGTCTCATTCAGCGTGTTTATCGAGACCGCCATTTCCGCCAGCTGCTCCTTTGCGTTATTTCGCATTATCGGTGAAAAAATCACCAGCAGCAGCGAGATAGAAACAGTCGCCGAAATAAGCATGACCATAAAGAACATAAACGAAAGCTTAAATTGCAGGGTGGTTTTCATCTGATGCCTTCCCTTCCGCACCGCTTACAGCTTGACAGCCTTGTATCCAAGACCTCTTACCGTCACAATGCTGAAATCCTTGCATTCGCCGTATCTTTCACGCAAACGCTTTATATGAACATCGACCGTTCTCTCATCGACTTCCTTCTCCATGCCCCAAAGCTCATCAAGCAGCTGACGTCGGGTGAATATCTTGTTTGGATAAGAAAGCAGCTTGAACAGCAGCATAAACTCTTTTGAGGGTATCGTCTCCGCGCCCTTGCCGATATTGACCGTCTGCGCATCATAATCAAGAATGCTGTTTCCAATGACAAGCGAGTGCTCCGATGCCATCTTTGAACGCCTCAGGAGCGCACCCACGCGAAGCACCATCTCGTTTATGTCAATAGGCTTTACCATGTAGTCATCAGTACCCGCAATAAAGCCCTCCTGCTTGTCCTCAAACGTCTCCTTTGCCGTTACCATAAGTATCGGCAGATCGTACTTTGCCCGCCGCAGCTGCCTCGTAAGCTCGTAGCCGTCCATATTGGGCATCATAACGTCCGAAATAATAAGATCAATATTCGTCTTTTCCATAACGTCAAGCGCCTCAACACCGTCATTCGCCGTGTGGCACGAGTATCCGTGCTGCTTGAGCGCTGCGCCCATCAGTTTGCGCAGGCTGGCATCGTCCTCAACAACAAGAATCTGAAACATTCCCCCACATCCTTTCCGCTGCGTAAATGTCAAAAATATCAACTTCCCCAAGTTAGAATACATTTTACAGCAAAATTATGAACTTGTGATTAAATTTTCCTCTCAAATGCTGTTTTCACCCCATTCTTGTGCAAACTATACAACAACCGCACCGAAAACGTTTAAGAAGTTTGGTGCTTTTGCGGGCTAAAACTTTTGGGTACCCTCCCGATAATTCATATTCAATTCACACAGGGCTGTTATTATGTATACAACAACAAGAGAGAAGCCTCTCAAATGACTTTTGACATTGAGTTAAATCTAAAGTCCGTTATACTTACCGCGATCCCCCAAGTCGCCATAACACGATTTCAGGTTTGACTGAATGTCAAAAAAATCCCTTTCATAATTCCATAAAGAATTAAAGCTCATTCCCCAAGAATGAGTTTTAATTTTGTCTTAGCGCAGACGGCGCTTGTCCGTCGCATATCGGATTGAGATGACTATCACTTTTGAGTCGCTCCGGGCTATCAAAAGTGATAATCCGAAGTACCCATACACTGATTTTGCTCGTTAAAACGAGCATTTTTATTATACGGAGATACAAAATGAACAAGGATATCGAAAAAAGATTTATAGAAACCTTTATAGTTAATAACAAAAAGGACAGGCTGCTTTTTGAGCTGTGCGGAAAAAAGCGCCGATGCGGTATAGCACGCTTTAGCCACGATGCGCAAGATCTTATAAAACCTGAGAGAATACTATATCGCGGCACAGATTTGTTTAGCGATAGAATAATAAGCATAGCAGAAAAGCAGGGCGTACAAGGTATGTGCTGCATCATCGCATACAATCAGGATATCGACACAAAGACCTGCGGACTGAACGAGGCACTTGATGTCGTACTAGGCAACGGTATGCCGGCAATAATAATTTGCGATAAGCTGGTCATTATTGAAACAGAGCAGTGCTTTGGCACGCCGATGCGCTATATTTTACGCTGATCAAGAGGAGTGACAACTATGAACGGTTTTCCCGAGTTTATGAAAAGCCCCGCAAACCTTATCCCTGCCTCGCAGCAGAACACACCCGACATCGAAGGCTACTACTACACCGCCGCAGACGGCAGCCAGATGGCTTTCTGGGAGTATAAAGCAGACCGCGTGTCCAAGGAGCATACCCATGACTATGACGAGTATATGGTGGTCGTGCAGGGAGAGTACACCGTCACCATCAACGGCGAGGAAACCGTCCTGCACGCAGGAGACGAGCTGTTCATACCAAAGGGGGCGCTCCAGGGCGGCAGAGTCAAAGCAGGTACGCGCTCTATCCACGCATTTGGGGGAACGAGAGTAAAATGATATCTATCAAAACCTACACCGAGCAAATGAAGCCGCAGCTTTTCGAGCTTACAGACAACTGCTTCCGTCAGTGCGCAAAACAGTTTGAACCAAACGGCAGACATTCATTTTACAATGATATAGTCCATAATTTTGTACAGTTCTGGTGCGCGTTTGACGGCGATACGATGATAGGCACATCAGCGCTCAAAAGCCTCACCGATACAAAGTGCGAGCTTAAAGCGCTCTACCTCGATGAAAAATACCACGGCAAAGGGCTCGGCCGCACCCTCGCACAAACCGCCATAGACTTTGCGCGTCAGCAAGGCTTCACCGAAATATACCTCTACTGTATGTCCACATCGACTGCCGCAGTAAAGCTCTACGAAAAACTCGGATTTCATAAAACCGAGCGCTACAACAAAAATTTTTTTGCAGATATTTTCATGAAAATGTCCCTTAAAGCGCCGCAAACCCTTTAGCGATGGGATTTTGGCAGTCCAAAAAAATTCTCAAAAAAATTTTGGAAAACCCCCGAAAATTCATATTCAATTCACACAGGGCTGTTATTATATAGATGTCAAAGGGAGAGAGAGCTCCCCAAGACCTCAACAAAGTATAGTTTCTTTCGGGCAACCCCAATAACAGTCCGAAGATGATTCGAGATATATTTAAATTTCCCTTTCATAATTCCAATGATTAAATACTTACTTCTTTCGGGAGTGAGTATTTAATCATTTTTACGGCGCTTTTTCAAAAAAATAAAGAGGTAAGAGCATATCTTACCTCTTTTTTCTTTAGCTGATAGCATACTTTCTGCTGTATTCCTCAAGCCTCTCCTCGTAGGTCTTCGTGCCGTTCTTGTGGAGCTTCTCAAGGTACTCGTGCTTCTTGAGGGTCGAGTATTCCTCCCTGCTCGCCAGCAGATATACCGCAATGTTCGAGCAGTGATCGGATATCCTCTCCACGTTTGTGAGTATGTCAATAAAGTGTACACCCACATCTACCTTGCAAACGCCCGATTTAGCGCGGTTTATGTGGATAGACTTCAGATCCTCGACTATCCTGTCCACGACCTCCTCAAGCGGCTCGACCTGGATCATATCCTCGATCTCCATACTCTGCGTAGCCTTTATCGCCAGCGAGATTATCTCCTCTATCGCCGCAAAGGTGATCTTCAGCTCGCGCCTTGCGTCCTTTGAGAACGAAGCCTCCGCATCGTACATATTTTCAGCCGTCTCCAGAATGTTTATCGTGTAATCGCCTATCCTCTCATATTCTGAGATAAGGTGGAAAAACGCCGTCACCCTGCGCGATTCGTCCTCGTTCAGATTGCAGTCGTTGAGCTTGATAAGATACTGTCCGACCCTGTCCTCCAGCCTGTCGATAGTTTCCTCGCGCTCCCTGATGTTCTCCGCAAGCTTGGGGTCGAAATCATCAATGTTGTCATACAGCTCAACAACAGCCCTGAAGTTCTTCTGCGCCTGAATACCCATCGAAACCACAGCCTCGCTCGTCTGCGCAATAGCCACATTCGGCGTCACCAGGAACCTCTCGTCCAGAGTGTCCTCCTCCAGCTCGTCCTCGTCCTCACCGGGCTTGTCTCTTACAGTCAGGCAGGCAAGCTTTTCAAGCGCACCCGCAAACGGTATAAATATGCAGGTGACCACAATGTTGAATATCGTGTGGAAATTCGCGATGTCGCCCGTAGTGAATTCCTTGCTCCAGAACGACCAGCCTATCACCGCCTGATAGGTGTAAATACCAATAAGGAACAGTATCGTTCCGATAAGATTGAAGTAAAAGTGCAAAAGACCTGCGCGCTTTGCGTTTTTCGACGAGTTAAGGCTCGACAGGAGCGGCGTAACGCAGGTGCCGATGTTCGTACCCATAATTATCGGGAAAGCCGAAGCGAACACGATAGCTCCCGAGCCCGATATCGCCTGCAAAATACCGACAGCCGCCGCACTCGACTGCGTGCATACCGTGATTATCGCACCCGCAAGCACACCAAGCAGAGGGTTTTGCAGTACCTCGAATATCTTCTTGAAAACATCAAGCTCCGCCAAAGGCTCGACCGCCGTCCTCATCGTGTTCATACCCGTAAACAGTATCGCCACGCCCATAAGTATGAACCCAATGTTCTTCTTGCGGCTCCTCTTTGAGAACATGATAAGTATGATGCCCGCAATAGCCAGCATCGCCGAAAAATTAGTCGGCTTAATAAGGTCTATAAGAAAATTGCCGTTCTTTGAACCTTCAAGCTTAGCAAGACGCAGTATCTGCGCCGTCATCGTCGTACCGATGTTTGCGCCCATAATAATTCCGACCGCACCGCGCAGCTTTAAAATGCCCGCGTTTACCAGACCGATAACTATGACCGTCGTAGCCGTTGACGACTGTACAGCCGCAGTGACCACAGCGCCGAAGAAAATACTTGTAAAAATATTTCCCGACATCTTTGCAAGCACCTTTTCAAGCAAGCCGCCCGATGCCTTTTCAAGTCCGCTGCTGAGCGTGTTCATGCCGAACATAAAGAATGCCAGACCGCCGATAGCAACTAAAATGTTAAATACACTCAAAACTTATTTCCCCTTTTACTTCCTAAACCCTTTACTTTTGCTCAAACTTTTCCCTTACCAACTTGTATATCTCGCTAAATCCAACTATATCCGAACCCGAATACGCTGTGAGCTGATGTTCTCTCCCACCTGCCTCAAACGCAGTCACGGAATATGACGGCATATCATCACCGTCGCGGTCTATCACGTCCGCCTTACCGTCTATCACCATTTTGGCGTACTCTTTGACCTTTTCAAGCTCCTCGCCCTCAAGCTTCTTTTCCTCGCCGTTTTTGTCATTTACGACCCTGCCGTCACCGTACACGGTATAGCTTGCCTTGCCTGCCTCAAACTGCTCCTTTGTCATATCGCCGCCCGGCTGATAGTTAAGCGTGAGCAGCTTTCCGTCCGAAACGACTTTGGCAGATGTCGCCTTGGTCTGCTTTGACGAATCGCTGCGCGACGAGCTTTCCGAGCAAGCCGCAAAGCACATCACAGCTGCAAGCATAACGACCATAATAGCCAGTATTTTTTTCATTTCAGCAGCCTCCTTGTTCACTTGACCGCGAATTTGCCCGAAACTATCGCGTAATTCTCCTCAAACCCGTCTATCATGCACTTTTCCATAGCCGACAGCGTGTTTGAATTTACCGTCTTATCGAAAGCCCCGACGCTTGTATTGTAATTCTCATCGCCGCCCTCGAATTTTGTTTCTATCTTCTTATCGAGAATATCCTGCGCGTACTTTTTCAGCGTCTGCAATTCGCTCCCCGATATTTTCTGCTCCTCGCCCGTCTTTTCATTGACCGTGCGCCCCGAGTAGTACACCGTGAATTCCTCAGCCGCCTGCTGCCGCTGCTCCTTGGACATCTGCTTGTCGCTCGGCTCGCGCTTGAAGGTCAGCATCTTCTGCTCGTCCTCGCTCTGCGTGGTCGTAGTGTACTGCGTCTGCGTGCCCGTGGGCATCGTAAACTCAGGCTTGCCTGATGAACTGTCGCCACACGATGCAAGGCATACCGCCGCAAGCATCAGCGTGATAAAACAAAGTCTTTTCATTACCATACCCCCGATTCACAAAAAACAAGCCAAAGCCCCAAATAATATTTGAGACTTTGACTTTTTATCTCTACCTTTTTCCTGCCACCGTAAGCCTGTTGAGTGCGCGCTTGAGCTTCTTCTCCGCCCTGTCAAACTCCTTCTGGCTCTCGTGGCGTTTCATTCTTTCCTCTGCATTCTGCTTTGAGCGCTCTGCCCTTGCAACATCTATCTCGTCAGCCCACTCGATAGCGTTAGTCACCACCACAACGTCCTCGGGTGATACCTTGATAAGACCGCCCGAGATCGCAGCCTCCTTCAAAGTGCCGCCGATCTCTATCTTGAACGGCGCAGAAACCAGATTAGCCACATACGGCACATGACCGTGGAGGATACCCACGTTGCCCGATGTGGTCTTTGCGATTATTTGCGTAGTCGTACCCTCGAAAAAAGTCTTTTCGGGGGTGATTATCTTTAAGTTGTACGCAGTCATTTAAAAAGCACCTTCCGTGTTATCTATCCATAAATGCTTATTCTTCAGCGTTCTTCTTAGCCTTCTCCACAGCCTCGTCAATGCTTCCGACGAAAAGGAATGCAGACTCGGGCAGATCATCATGCTTGCCCTCGATTATCTCCTTGAAGCCCCTGATAGTTTCCTTCAGCGGAACATACTTGCCCTGATAGCCTGTAAACTGTTCAGCCACAAAGAACGGCTGTGAGAGGAATCTCTGTATCTTTCTCGCCCTTGAAACCGTCAGCTTATCCTCGTCAGAAAGCTCGTCCATACCCATTATAGCGATAATATCCTGAAGCTCAACATATCTTTGCAGTATAGACTGTACCTTTCTTGCGACCTGATAATGCTCGTTACCGACGATCTCAGGCGTAAGTATCCTCGATGTAGACTCCAGCGGATCGACCGCAGGGAAAATACCCAGCGACGCGATAGTTCTTGAAAGCACCGTCGTTGCATCAAGGTGCGCGAAAGTCGTCGCAGGCGCAGGGTCAGTCAGGTCGTCCGCAGGCACATAAACCGCCTGTACAGAAGTGATAGAGCCCTTGTTCGTCGAGGTGATACGCTCCTGAAGCTGTCCCATTTCCGTAGCCAGCGTCGGCTGGTAACCAACCGCTGAAGGCATGCGTCCCAGCAGCGCGGAAACCTCCGAGCCTGCCTGAGTAAATCTAAAAATGTTGTCTATGAACAAAAGCACGTCCTGACCTTCAACATCACGGAAATACTCCGCCATAGTCAGACCCGAAAGACCTACTCTCATTCTCGCTCCGGGCGGCTCGTTCATCTGACCGTAAACAAGCACTGTCTTGTCAAGAACTCCTGACTGCTTCATTTCATAGTACAGATCGTTGCCCTCTCTTGTCCTCTCACCAACGCCCGTAAATACCGAGATACCGCCGTGCTGGTTGGCAACGTTGTTGATAAGCTCCTGTATAAGCACCGTCTTTCCAACGCCCGCGCCGCCGAAAAGACCGATCTTACCGCCCTTTAGGTAAGGCGCGATAAGGTCAATTACCTTGATGCCCGTTTCAAGTATCTCGTTTGAAGCCGTCTGCTCCTCGTATGACGGAGGATCACGGTGTATCTCCCATCTCTCCTTGGTTTCGGGCGCAGGCATATTGTCAACAGGCTCGCCCAGCAGATTGAACATTCTCGAAAGCGTCTGCGGACCAACAGGAACGCTGATAGCCCTTCCCGTGTCCACAGCCTGTGTGCCTCTCACAAGTCCGTCAGTCGAACTCATCGCGATACATCTTACAACGTCATCGCCGATGTGCTGAGCGACCTCAACAGTCAGCTTTGTGCCGCTGTTGTCGATCTCTATCGCGTTAAGAAGATTAGGTAAACAGTCCTTTTCAAATCGGATATCCACAACGGCACCGACTATCTGAACGACCGTTCCTATATTTTTGCCTTCCATTCATTTACCGCCTTTCAAAACGTTTTATTAAAAGCAAGGGATATTCCCTGCGGTCATTTCTTTTTCTTATGCCTTCTGTAGCACCAATAAACAAAGGTAAACACGAAATAAAGGACTATCGGGATAACAATGCCCCACTTGACCGTAAACTCATACCCCTTGCCGAGTATGAATTTCTCAAACAGCCAGACTATAACATCAACGCTTGCGACAAACACCGCAATACCTATCAGCCACAGCACTATCTTCTTTCCAAGATCCTTCATATTCACACCACCATCAACAAAGCTTAAACGCTGTCATTGAGCGTAGCCGAGCTTATCTCTGTCAGCTCCTGAGTTATCTGCGCCTGTCTTGCGCGGTTGTACATCAGCGAGAGATTGCCTATCATCTCGTCCGCGTTGTCCGATGCCGATTCCATAGCTGTACGCCTTGCCGCCTGCTCCGATGCGAACGAGTCCACGATAGCCGAGTACAAAAGTCCGCACAGATACGTCGGTATCATGCCCTCAAAGACCTCCTCGGGCGACGGGTCGTATATCGGTGTCGCGTGGCGCGTATCCGCCCACGATGTCAGATTTTCCACAGGCAGTATCGCCATCTCGCACGGCTCCTGCGTAAGCGCCGAAACAAACGTCGTGTATATCAGATCAACGCTGTCGAACTCACCCTTTTTAAAGCGAGCCGCAACGTCCTCGGCAATGTCCATCGCGCCGTACATACTCATACCCTCGGCTATCTCGCTGAACGAGTCCGTCACGTTGTAATCGCGCTTTGAGAAATACTCCACAGCCTTTTTGCCGATAGCCATAATGCTGATCTCGCGTCCTTTTTCTTTAAGGGCTTCAGCCTTTGCAGCCGCCTTTTTGAGAACATTCACATTAAAGCCGCCCGCAAGACCTCTGTCACCAGCAATAACTATCATCAGCGTCTTTTTCTTTTCGACCTTCGCAGTAAAAACAGATGTAAAATTGCTGTCCTTTGATATATCGCACATCGCGTTGAACAGCGTCTCAAAGAACGGCTGCACCGCGATAGCTCTTTCCTTTGCGCGCCTCATCTTCGATGAAGCCACAAGCTGCATAGCCTTGGTTATCTGCTTGGTGCTTTCAACGCTCTTGATGCGCCTTTTTACATCCTTCATATTGGCAGTAGCCATATGTCATTGCTCCTTACCTTGATTTAAGGAATTTCTCCGTATAGCCCTTCAGAACTTCCTTGATAGCCTGCTCGTTCTCCTTGGTCAGTTCCTTTGTCTGCGTTATCGAGGAATAAATGTCAGGGTGACTCTCCTCTATCTCTTTGAGCAGGTCTGTCTCAAACTCTCTTATGTCCGCCACAGGTATATCCTTGAGGTAGTTGTTTACCACCGCATATATCATGATCACCTGTTTTTCAACGTCCATCGGCGAGTTCTTGCTCTGCTTGAGGACCTCCACGATCCTCTCGCCCTGTGCAAGTCTGTCCTTGGTATCCTGGTCAAGATCCGAGCCGAACTGCGAGAAGCTCTGCAGCTCTCTGTACTGCGAGTACAGCAGCTTCAGCGGACCCGAGACCTTTTTCATAGCCTTTATCTGCGCACTTCCGCCGACACGCGATACCGAGATGCCCGGGTTTACCGCAGGTCTTACTCCCGAGAAGAACAGCTCTGTCTCCAGGAATATCTGACCGTCCGTGATAGATATAACGTTAGTCGGTATGTACGCCGAAACGTCGCCCGCCTGCGTTTCTATGATAGGCAGCGCAGTTATCGAGCCGCCGCCGTTTTCTTTGTTAAGGCAGCACGCTCTTTCAAGCAGTCTTGAATGCAGATAGAAAACATCGCCCGGGTATGCCTCTCTGCCCGTAGGTCTTTTCAGCAGCAGCGACATCGTTCTGTAAGCCACCGCGTGCTTTGAGAGGTCATCATAAACGCACAGTACGTCTTTTCCCTGCAGCATAAAGTATTCAGCCATCGCAACGCCCGCATACGGCGCAATATACTGCAAAGGCGCCATCTCCGAAGCCGTAGCCGATACCACAACGCAGTAGTCCATCGCGCCCGCCTTGGTCAGCGTGTCCACCACGTTAGCCACCGTCGAGCGCTTCTGCCCGATAGCGACATATATACAAATAACATCTTTGCCCTTCTGGTTGATTATAGTGTCCAGCGCGATAGTCGTCTTACCCGTCTGTCTGTCGCCGATGATAAGCTCACGCTGACCTCTGCCGATAGGTATCATCGAGTCGATAGCCTTGATACCCGTCTGAAGCGGCCTGTTTACCGACTGCCTTGTGATTATTCCGAAAGCAGGGCTTTCCACAGGTCTGTACTCGTCCGTAAGAATACTTCCCTTTCCGTCGATAGGCGCACCCAGCGCGTTCACAACTCTGCCTAGCATAGCGTCGCCCACAGGCACAGAAACTATCTTGCCCGTTCTCTTGACACTTGAGCCCTCCGTAATGCCTTCCTCCGAGCCCAGAAGCACGCAGCCGACAAAATCCTGCTCAAGATTCATCGCCATACCGTATGTACCGTTGCAGAATTCAAGCAGCTCGCCCGACATACATTTTTCGATGCCGTGAACTCTTGAAATACCGTCACCGACCGTGCAAACCGCGCCGACATCGTCAAGAACGAGCTTTGAACGGTAGTCCTTTATCTGCTGTTTTATCAAACCTGTAATTTCGTCAGGACGTAATTTCATAACATAGACCTAACCTTTCAATTAAATTGCATAGCTCACGGCGCATCATAAGATAGCGCTGTCTATCTGAGCCTTTATCTTGTCAAGCTTGGTTTTCACGCTCGAGTCTATCTGCGTGTTGCCATAGCGCAGCACGATACCGCCGAGAATGGACTTGTCCAGCTTTTCGTGAAGTATCACGCTCTTGCCCGATACCTTTTCCAGCTTGTCCGTAAGCTTTTGCCTGAGCGCCGCGGTCATCGGCACAGTAGTCGTCGCCGTGACCTCAAGAATGTTCTTTTTATCGTAGTACATCTGCTTGAAAAGCTGCATTATCGCAGGCAGGGACTTTATCCTGCCCTTTTGCGTCACCACGCACAGAAAATCAAGCACCATATCGCTTATCTTCCCTGCAAAAACGCCCTGCAGCGCCTTTTGCTTGTCATCAAACGGGATAAGCGGCGAATACAGCAGCTCCACGAACTCACCGTTTTCACCGTCAAAAACGATATCGCACACCGCCGAAAGCTCCTCGTAAGTGCTCTCAAGCGTTCCCTGCTCCTCACACAGCTCAAAAAGCGCCGTGCCGTAAACATTTTCAACGCTGTTAGCCATTACACTTCACCCACATTGTCAATGAATTTCTCAATGAGCTTTTCATTATCCTCGCTGGTCAGATCCTTTTCAACAACAGCCGCAGCCGCCGAGAATGCTATCTGCGAGATCTCGTCCTTTATAGCGTTGACCGCGATCTTCTTTTCGCGTTCTATCTCGTTTTCCGCGTTAGTGCGTATGCCCTTTGCCTCAACTCTCGCCTCGTCGATGATCTCATCAGCGCGCGCCTGCGCCTTTTTGGTAGCATCTCTGATTATTTCAGCGCCCTCCTGCTTAGCCTGACCTATCTTTTCGTTGTAGTCAGCCTCAAGCTTCTGAGCATTTTTCTCTGCTTCCTCGGCTCTGTCGTAGGAGTCCTGGATCTCCTTCTGTCTTTCGTCCACGACCTTGTTGACCTTATCGAAAAGAAAATGCTTCAGGACAAGAAACAGTATCAGCGTGTTGAGCAAAGTCGCGATTATAGTTGTCAGGTCTATGGACATAAACTCCGTTATATCGCCTGATGCAAAAATCATTAACTTTACCTCCGTTCCCTTGCCGTAACGGCAAAGCTGTTTTCCTTATCAGAGCTTGCCGATAAAGGGATTTGCGAACATAAGGATAAGCGCTACAACGAAAGCGTAAATACCCGTTGACTCCGCCATAGCAACACCGATGAACATCGTTCTTGTGCAGTCGCCCTTTGCCTCTGGCTGTCTTGCGATAGCCTCGATAGTCTTGCCCACAGCGTAGCCCTCACCGATACCTGGGCCGATACCTGCGATCATTGCAAGACCGGCGCCAACAGCCGAACATCCTAAAACTATTGCCTTTTCCAACATAACAAATCCTCCAGTATAAAAGTTTTATTGTTTACTATTTTCAAACCGCACCTGCGGGATAAAACATTATCAGCCTTCTTCAGCCGCCGCGCTGACGTTAACCATCGTCAGCATCGAGAAGATGTACGCCTGTATGCAGCCCGAGAACAAGTCAAAGTATACCGACAGCACCGCAGGTATGCCCACCTGGAACACGCTGAACCCGAAAGAGCCCGCCGTAAAGCTGAGCCCCACCGCACTTGAAAGTGCCGCAAGCGCACCGTAAAGCAGACTTGTGATGACCATGCCGCCCGCAACGTTTCCGAACAGACGGAAAGCCATCGAAGCAGGCGTTGCTATCTCGCCCACGATATTAAGCGGCAGAATAAACGCCACAGGCTGTCCGAAGCTCTTTAAGTATCCGCCGAAGCCGTTTGCCTTTATCTTGTGGAAGGTTATAAGCGCAAAGGTCATCAGCGCCCACGTTCCCGTAACATTGATGTCCGCCGTCATCGAACGCAGACCTATCATACTCACCAGCGCACCCAGCAGTGCAAACACCAGCAGCGTAGCTATGTACGGCGCGTAGAACATCATCTTCGGGCCCATGTTCTCCCTGACGAGCCCGTTGACGAACTTAACGAACATCTCCGCAACTATCTGTCTTTTCTTATCGGGTATCTTTTTCAGTCCCCGTGTCAGCCACAGGCACACCAAAAGAACCACAGCAATGATTATCCACCCCGTCACCACCGTCTCGGTGATGCGGATAGGTCCTATCTCAAAGACGACCTTCGGACCCTGACCGATACCGTCCATTCAGTCACTACCTTTCCTTTTTATGAACAATTCCTTCACCGTCAGCACTATCCTTGGGAAGAACTGCGGCATCAGAATACCGATTACATTCAGATAATGCGTCAGCATCGCAAACGCACTCAGCGCGAAAAGACCCGCATACCTCACGCCATAGCAAACCAGCATCACCCGTTTGCCTTTGACCTCATCAAGCTCCACAGCTCTTTCGCAGCACCGCGCGAGGTAAAAATAGCAAGCCGCCACATAACCGTAGCCGATGCAAAACCCCGCAAGCGTGGGTATATCGAATCCCCATATAAGCGTGACCGCCCAGCAGACGACAGACATCACCGCCATAGGCAGCAGCAAACTGCGTACAAGCTCGCCCAGCGGCGACTTTTCTTTAGTGCGCATACGCATCGCCCTTTCTTCCATAATATGACGTTTTTACGCTGTCAAAGCTGCACATATGCGTTCGCCCGCATCCTTAATAAGTATAACATTTTTCCGCACGATTTTAAAGTGTCCCGCCCTACTGTTAAGATATATTTTACCTCTTGTTTACATCGCATACACATTCTCCGTACAAAAAAAGAACGGCTCTGCGCCGTCCTTTTCGCCGTATCATCTTGTAACGTTGTCCACAACGTCTTTAGCCGTGCTTGCCGTATCGTCAACGACTCTCTTTCCGCCATCGATAATATCGTCAACCGTGCTGTCCACCCGCTCGGGAACAGTCTTTGAGGAGTCCTCGTGCATACTGCTTTCAGACGAGTAGTAAGAACTGTCCGTCACAGCCGCCGAGCTGTCAGGGTTGGAGTCAACATTGTCCTTGCTTGCACAGCCCGTAAAAGCCGCACAGCACGCCGCAGCCGCCAGAACAAGCGTAAAAGTCTTTTTCATACGCGCTATCCTTTCAAGTTTTATTGCCAAATCAAATTGACTAAAACTATTATTGCACGCATTTTCAAAATTATTCACAAAAAAACGGAAGCTGTGAAAGCCTCCGTTTTATCGCATTATTTGATGCCCAAGAACTCAAAGTACTGTTTCTTTGGCATATTGTTCTCGTTGACCATAGCGTACTTTCTCTGCGCACCCGGCGAGAGAACATAGTAAACTCTGTATCCGCCCTTGCCGTCCGGCTCCCAGCCGAACTCCGGGATAGTACCTCTCGTACCCTTGTTTGAGATAGTCTTTTCAATACCCTTTTGCTTGAGGGTAAAGAACTTCAGCTCAATGTCCTCACCGTATGGAACAACGCATATCTTTATCCTGCCCTTATCGTTGTCCTGAATATCGTAAAGCACCAGCTTGTACTTGCCGTCTGGCGAGATAAGGTTCTCCTCCTTTGTCATCGCAACGAGCCTGTTCCACTGCGTCTCATCGTTGTAAAGCTTGAATACCTCCTCGTTATCGGGGAGCGACTGGTCAAGCACCGTAGTAACGCTCGAACCGCCGAAAAGCATACGCAGCACGAGGAAACCTACAAGTCCCAGCACATACAGCAGAAGATATATCGTGCCAAGAACCACCTTTGTCGTCTCGTGAACGCCCGAAGCAAAGAAGATGACCAGCGCCACCACAAACGGCGGAACGATAAGTATCCAGTTGCCCCAGTTGAACATTATCAGCGCAAACGTCACAGGCAGAAGCATCACGCTTACCAGCTTGGTGCAGAACTCTCGCCTTGAGTAGATCATCAGCCCCATAAAAAGAATACTTGCAATAAAGTAGATAACAAAGAAAGTTACCTCCTTACCCTGCGTAAACTCGATGCTGTACAAAAATGTAGCGAATGTCAGCATCGCAATAACAGCGAAATATGCAAGGTTAAAAACCGAAACTGTCCTTTTCACCCAGGGATTTGAAAGAAAATCAGACATTTTGTTGCCCCTTTTCAAATGTATATTTTTAGTTTCTGAATTCTATTTTATACGATATCGCCTAAAAAATCAAGGCTTTTTTCAATAATAATTTAAAATTGTGTCTTTAAAGATCATATAAGCAGTATAAACTCCGCAATAACGCTGTTAGAGAGCAAAAAACCGCGCACCGTCAGCCTTATCCGCCCGCCGCCGACCTCGCAAAGCCCGATCTTTTCAAGCTCCCGCGCCTTTTGCAGAATCTTTGCGCAGTCCGCGCCCAGCCGTTCAAGCCTGTCAAGCCCGATCCCCTGCGTCAGCCGCAAGCCGAGCATAATATACTCCTCAAGCGCATCAGGCGATCGCTCATCGACTATCTCCTGCTGTACATCGCGCTCGATAAAGTCCCTCACATCGCGCGGGCAGTAATACCTCCTGCCGCCGAAAAACGAGTGCGCCGATGCACCTATGCCGATGTACTGCCCGCCCGTCCAGTATTTCAAATTGTGCCGCGATTCAAAACCGCTTTTTGCAAAATTTGATATCTCGTACTGCGCAAAGCCCGCTTTTTCAAGCTGTGCGACCGTCTGCAAGTACATATCGCTCATCGCATCATCGTCAGCCATTTCCTTGCGCACCTGCTCGCAGTCGAACCTCGTTCCCTGCTCGATCTTGAGCATATACGCCGAAATATGCGTTATCGGCAGACTTGTCAGCGTGTCAACGCTCCTTTTCAGACTTTCCGCCGTCTGCGATGGCGTGCCGAGCATTATATCGCACGATATGTTCTCAAACTCCGCCGTCCGCGCGTCATACACCGCCCTTTTCGCCCTTGCGAAATCGTGCAGCCGCCCGAGCCTTTCAAGCTCGCCGTCATTTGCCGACTGTACCCCGAACGAGAGCCTGTTCACACCTGCCTCGCGCATCTGGCACAGCTTGTACAGGTCCACAGTGCAAGGGTTTGCCTCCAGCGTCACCTCGGGCGAATGCAAAACAAAGCACTCGCGCACCGTATCAAGCACCGTGCGTACCTGCCGCACATTAAGAAGCGACGGTGTACCGCCGCCGAAATAGACCGTGTCGATATCAATGTCCCTGCCTGCGAACCGCCGTATATTTCGCACCAGCGCATCAACATACTGCCCCGCCGCAGCCTTTGAGTACTCCACCGAGTAAAAGTCGCAGTACGGGCATTTGCGCGCACAAAACGGCACATGTATATACAGCCCCGTCATGGTTCTTCGTCCTTCGAGTCATCAAACGCATTTTCGATGTATCCCTTTGCCTTTTCGCCGTTTGAGCGAAATTTCTCAAATGCCTTTTTAAAGCCCGCCCTCGTCAGCCAGACAAGGTACATAAGCAAAAATATCAGCGCCGCGGCGATCAGGAACCTCACCTGCTCACGAAACGGCAGCGCAAAGTATTTCGAGCGCTTTTCCAGCATCGACTTCACTCTCGGGTGAACCAGCAAAAATGCAGGTATCGCCAGTACCGAGCTGTACGCCACCGTGCAGGTTATGCCCAGAAAAGCCTCCTTTGCAGGCAGCCCCGAGAACTTCACGCCTGCCGCCAGCACATACGCCGCAAACAGCCAAAGCGCTATGTCCCTTGAAACATTTGCGTATATCTCATAGATAACAGGTATCACAAAGCACCCGCAAATGCCGAAAACAAGGGAATATTTCATTGACCTTTTCATGCACTCCATTGCCGTTCTCCCTCTTGTGTCCCCTGCGTCAGACTACCTTTCTTATCACAAGTATCATAAATATGATATTCACCAGCATAAATAACAATCCGAATATCCTCACGCTGACAATGTACATCTGCGTAGGCAGAACTCTGTTTCTCTCGATACCCTTTAATTTTGCCGTCCACGCCGTCAGCGTGAACCACCTGAAAAATCCTATCTTGAAAAACACCGCCGCCGCAATAGCTATATCGCACAGTGGAAAAACCAGCGTCATCGCGTGGTACGGCTTTATATCCGCAATAGCCGCAGGTGCCTTTATGTATAGAAACAACAGCACCGCCGCGCAGCATAACAGCACCACACTCAAAAGAATATCTGCAACATTTCGCTTCCCAAGCTCATTTACCGAGCTTTCAAAAGCCTTTTCCCTTTTCAGTCTTCCCATAAATTCCCTTCCGTTTCTTTTGAACTCTTTGTTTTATCCAAGCGTCAGTCGTCAAGCTTCAGCACCGACATGAATGCCTCCTGCGGCACCGCTACCGAGCCGAGCTGCCTCATGCGCTTTTTACCCTCTTTCTGTTTTTCCAGCAGCTTCTTTTTACGAGTTATATCGCCGCCGTAGCACTTTGCAAGCACGTCCTTGCGCAGAGCCTTTATCGTCTCACGGGCGATTATCTTTCCGCCGATAGCCGCCTGAACAGGCACCTCAAACAGCTGCCGCGGAATGTTCTCCTTGAGCTTTTCCGTAAGCCTTCTTCCGCGCGCGTAAGCCTTCTCCTCGTGAACGATGAACGACAGCGCGTCCACCACCTCGCCGTTTAGCAGAACGTCCAGCTTCACCAGCTTTGAAGGCTCGTAGCCCTTCATCTCATAGTCAAACGATGCATACCCCTTCGTCTTTGACTTCAGCGCATCGAAAAAGTCGTAAACTATCTCGTTCAGCGGCAGTATGTAGTGCAGATCGACCCTGTTCGTGTCAATGTACTTCATATCCTTGAAGGTGCCGCGCCTGTCCTGACACAGCTCCATAATGTTGCCCACAAACTCGCTCGGCGAGTAGATATGCGCGTTCACCACAGGCTCCGCCGCCGATGCGATAAGCCCCGGCTCGGGGTAGTTTGTCGGATTGTATATCATCTGCGTCTCGCCGTTTGTCAGCGTGACCTTGTAAGTAACGCTCGGCGCAGTCGTGATAAGATCGAGATTGTATTCCCTTTCAAGCCTCTCCTGGATTATCTCCATGTGCAGAAGTCCCAGAAATCCGCATCTGAAGCCGAATCCCAGCGCCACCGATGTCTCGGGCTCAAACGAAAGCGATGCATCATTCAGCAGCAGCTTTTCCAGCGCATCACGCAGATCTCCGTACTTTGCGCCGTCCGCAGGATAAATACCGCAGTATACCATCGGGTTTACCTTCTTGTACCCCGGCAGAGCCTCCTTGCAGGGGTCAGCCGCATTCGTAACCGTGTCACCCACGCGCGTGTCGCCAATGTCCTTTATAGAAGCCGCAATGTAGCCAACATCGCCCGCGTGCAGCTCGCCCACAGGCACAAGATCCTTCGCACCCATGTACCCTATCTCTACCGTCTGGAACTGCGCACCCGTCGCCATCAGCCTTATCGTGTCCCCGACCTTTATGTGACCGTCCTTCACGCGGCAGTAGATTATAACGCCCTTGTACTGATCGTAGTAGCTGTCAAATATCAGCGCCTTCAAGGGAGCATCATCATCGCCCTTTGGCGCAGGGATGTCCGCAACTATGCGCTCCAGCACCTCCTTGATGTTCGTGCCCATCTTTGCCGAGATGCGCGGCGCGTCCATCGCAGGAATACCGATAATATTCTCCACCTCGTTGCACGCCCTCTCGGGATCAGCACTGGGCAGATCTATCTTGTTGATAACAGGCACGACCTCAAGATCATGCTCGATAGCAAGATAAGTGTTTGCCAGCGTCTGCGCCTCAATGCCCTGCGATGCGTCAACAATAAGTATCGCACCCTCGCAAGCCGCCAGAGAACGCGACACCTCGTAGTTGAAGTCAACATGACCCGGAGTGTCGATAAGGTTGAAAATGTACTCCTCACCGTCATCAGCGTGGTACTTCATCCTCACCGCACGCGCCTTGATAGTAATGCCGCGCTCGCGCTCGATGTCCATGTTGTCAAGCAGCTGATCCTCCATCTCGCGCAGCTCCACCGTGTCAGTAAGCTCGAGTATCCTGTCCGCAAGCGTCGACTTGCCGTGGTCTATATGTGCAATTATGCAGAAATTACGAATCTTGTTCTGGTCCATTAAAACTGTCCTCTCATAGTAATAAGCCTATTGACCCATAATAAAATAGTATACCACATCACGCCCATATTGTCAAACAAAAAAGCGGAGCCGCGCTCCGCTTTTTTCTATCCCCACAAATCCGAGTTTGTCAGGGTATGCTTGTCGAGCAGCTGGGGGAAACCCTTTTGGAGAAGGGTTCTCCCCCAGACCCCCTTCCTAAACCTTTTATTGCTTTTTCGGCACAAGGTGTCTGCGACACCTTATCCCGAAAAAGTAGTAGAGTTCAGAAAAAGAGTTTGAGAAAAAACACTCCCAAGAGAATACCCACGGTTGCTTTACAGGTATAACTCAACAAATGCGGATTTACCGCAGTATGTGTATCGTGCAATTGTGGAGTTCTCTTGAAAGTTCTTTCTTCAAATCTTGCTTCTAAGCCTTCACCACTTTTTCGTTATTTGGGTCAAAGACCCAAATGACGAAAAAGAGATAAAAGTTTTAGGGGTGGGGTTTGGGGAGAGACCCTTTTTCAAAAGGGTCCTCCCCAAT
>Ga0256404_1006123_pt1 | contig 20327 bp, 19 predicted proteins | sample RumenRJG_01DNA_FD_185990 | JGI IMG/M metagenome (GOLD analysis project Ga0256404, IMG submission 185990) | Bovine rumen microbial communities from Lethbridge, Alberta, Canada - RJG_01 | ecosystem: Host-associated > Mammals > Digestive system > Stomach > Rumen | place: Canada: Alberta | collected...
AATTATGTGGATTATGAGGATGCATCTGTCGAGAGCAGGAAGGTCTATGAAGTCTGTGAGAAGCATGGGAAGCCGGTGCTTGTGATGGAGCCTGTAAAGGGAGGAAGCCTTATAAACCTGCCGGATGAAGCAGATAAGATCCTTCGCGGATTAAACGGGGGCAGCAATGCCAGCTATGCGATCCGTTTTGCGGCAAGCTTCCCGAATATGGCAGTAGTGCTTTCGGGGATGAGTAATATGGCGCAGATGGAAGATAATATTTCTGCCATGAAGGATTTTAAACCCCTTGGCGAAAATGAAATGGATGCGGTGCACAAGGTATGCAATATCTTTAGGAGCTTAAACTTAATTCCGTGCACTTCCTGCCATTACTGCATAGAAGAAAATGAATGCCCGAAGGGGATTCGTATTCCGGATATGTTTTCTTTACTGAATGCTCATGAGGCATTCCATAACTGGAATACAGGGTATTATTACAGCCATATTATTACGGGGAACGGACATGGCAAAGCGTCGGATTGCATCAAATGCGGAAAGTGCGAGAAGGTCTGCCCGCAGCATCTCGAAATCAGAAATCTTCTTACAAAAGTAGCAGGCACATTTGAATAAAGGAGTCTGGTGAATATGAAAAAATTAAAGTTGATTCCTGCAATCTTTATGATGATAGTGATGCTTATATCTCTGTCGGCTTGTGGAAATAGTTCGGCAGAAAATGCGACATCAAACCAGAATATGGATACAACTCAAACTGCCGAAACGGAGATATCAGATCAGACGGAAATAGAAAATAAAGTAAGTGAAGCAACTGGCACGACAGGAGCATTAAGTGGAGAAGAAACCACACCGGATACCGTGGAAGAAACAGATACTGCTTTGGACAGCAATATTCTGGTAGTTTACTTTTCGAGAACAGGTGAGCAGTATGGAGTGGGCGTGATAGATGAAGGAAATACCGCGATCGTCGCAAAAATGATCATAGACGCAACCGGAGCAGACTCATTTGAGATACTTCCCGCAGATGACTACTATCCCATGACCTACGATGAGCTGACGGATGTGGCAAAGCGTGAGCAAAACGAGAATGCAAGACCGGCTTATGCAGGGGAGGTTCCGGATTTGTCACAATATGACACAATATTTATCGGCGCACCCGTATGGTGGGGCGACTGGCCGATGATTTGTTATACATTCTTTGAGAATGAAAACCTGTCCGGAAAGACTCTTTATCCATTCTCCACGCATGCCGGAAGTGGTCTTTCCGGCTTTGACAGAAAACTGTCGTCTGCCGTTCCTGACGCTACGGTTGGTGAAGGACTTGCAATAGCCGGTACAGAGTGCCAGAACGACAAGGACGGTGTAAGAAGCAAGGTGGAAAACTGGTTATCCGGACTTGAATATTGATATTATTCCGAAACCTTCATCGATGAAGTCAGGGCAAGAAAAAGAAAGCGAGGACAGGGCTATGAATGTATTTGAAAGGTTACACGCAGGTGAGGCGATTGATATCCGTGACGAGGATTACCAGAGGGAAGCGCACGGCGAGATGGATCGATGCAGGCAACTCTGTTTTGAGATCAATTTCACTTCTCCGAAGGACAGGGAAAGAATTGTGGAACTTGAAAATGAGCTGCTGAACGGGCAGATGAAAGATGGCACGTTCTTCACGCCGCCGTTTCAGGTGGATTTGGCGAATTGTATGAAGCTGGGCAAAAATGTCTTTGCCAATCACGGCCTTACCGTGATGTCCCTGGGCGAGATCATCATTGAGGATGGTGTGATGATGGGGCCGGAAGTCGGGCTTTTCACCGTGAATCATGAACCGGAAAACATCCGTGTGATTATGACGAAGAAAATTCATATCAAGAAAAACGCATGGATCGGGGCAAGGGTGAATATCCTGCCCGGAGTGACTATTGGAGAAAATGCCATTATCGGAACCGGAAGTATCGTCACAAAGGATATTCCCGACAATGCTGTGGCGGTCGGAAATCCGGCGAGGGTCGTGAAAATGATAGAAAAAAAGTGATAATATGGCGATGAGCATATGTGGCCGTTGGAGATCAGCTTCTCTGCGGCCATCTTTTTTGTTATAGGGGTTTAAAAGTCCGGATTTTCTTTGACTGGGATGTGAGAGGAAGAGCCACATCCGGCAGAGGGAATCCGATTTTTATGACCTTTTCTCCGGTCAAATCCATCATAACTGTCCTTACATAGCTGGGAAGGGAGACCTTCCACGATTCACGGGAGGTGTTACCGGCTATGACAGAGGAAGAAATCCGTCAGAGGGATCTGGCGCGGCGCGCGAAGCTGGATGATGTGAGCCGCCGGAACATGGAGAAATGCGCTGCCTTCATTGCGCGGATGATCGAGAAGTACGGCAGAGAGGTGCTGGCGGAGATTGAAGCGGAGGAACAGGCGGCAGCACAGGAACAGGGATCGTCGGTCACGGAAATGTGAACCGGCGATTTTTACGTATAAAGGGCGCTGACAAACAGATCAAAGCCCGACATAATGAAGTTCCGGGGGCGACTGTGTGACGGTGAGCAACCGAAGGGAGGGATACGGTGAAAAAGAAAAAATGCTATATCTACACGCGGGTATCCACGGCTGCTCAGACAGAAGGTTTCAGCCTGGAGGCACAGCAGGACAGGCTTTATGAATACGTTGAATACAGGAATCTGGAGGTGGCTGGCGAATATTGTGACGCGGGGAAATCCGGGAAGAGCATCAAGGGAAGGCTGGAGTTCCAGCAGATGATGGATGATATCGTCACCCAGAAGGATACGGTTGCTTATGTGCTGGTGTTCAAGCTATCCCGCTTCGGACGGAATGCGGCGGATGTGCTTAAGTCCATGCAGCTGCTTACGGATTATGGTGTGGATCTGGTCAGCGTGGATGACGCCATCGACAGTTCCACGCAGGGCGGCAGGCTGACGTTGGCGATTCTGTCAGCGGTGGCAGAGATCGAACGCGAGAATATCACGGATCAGTTCATGGCCGGAAAGCTGCAAAAGATGCGTGACGGGAAATGGTCCGGTGGTGCTGTTCCTTATGGCTACAGAAGCATTGACCGGGAACTGACGATTGAACCGTATGAGGCAAAGATCGTCCGGAAGATTTTTGATCTGTACCTGCAGGACGATATGCTGGCAAGCACGGTGGTGGGATATCTGAACGACAACGGATATCAGAGGAAAGAAGACGGAGGAACAGATCAGAGACCGTTCACCTTTGATTTCATCGTCCATATTCTGGACAATCCGATCTACTGCGGAAGGCTGGTATATGGACGGAGGACGAATAAAAAAGGCGCTGACGGGAAAATCCTTCCTCCGGATCCGAAGAATGCCGTGGAAGCACAGGGAAGCCACGAAACCATCATTTCAGAGGAAGAGTGGGAGGCGGTTCAGGAAAAGAGGGAAAAGCATTCCGGAAGGAGTAGAAAGCTGGATGATCCGAATCGCATCAGCCTGCTTTCCGGTCTGGTAAAATGTCCGGTCTGCGGCGCGGGAATGATCGCTTCGAAGAACAAGCATGTTAATAAGAATCGTGGCGGTCATTACAAGACGATCCACTACTATTCCTGCATGAATAACCGTAAGTCAAACGGTGCGACCTGTTCTTTCAGCCGCAGATACAATCAGGAAAAGATCGACAGCGCTGTTTATGAGATCTTAGAGCGGCTTACGACACTTCAGGAATTTAAAGAGGCAGTGACAAAGCAGACACAGGATCAGGCGACAATGGACCAGCTGGAGGATCAGCTGAAGCAGAAAAGGAAAGAACTGCGGAGCGCGGAGCTGATTAACAGAAAACTGGGAGAGCAGCTGGACGGGCTGGATGTATTTGATGAAGATTATGAAAAAGCCTTTGACAGGATCCAGGCGGAAATTGAATCCGGTTATGACCGGATAGAGGAAATCGAAAAAAAGATCCGATCCGTCACAAGGAAGCTGGAGAATATTAAAAAGGGCTTTAAGGCATCGGAGAATATTGAGAGGATGCTGGAGCATTTCCGCAAACTATATGAGCGTATGTCCTGTCAGGAACGTAGGGATATGTACCGGCTTTTTATAAAGGGTATAGAGATCCTTCCTGAGACGCAGGATGACGGCAAGCTGTTAAAGAGCATTTCCTTCTGCTTTTCAGCAGAGTATGGCGGGGACGGTCTGACGCCGGAGGGCGAGAGTGAGGATGATATCTGTTTTACGCTGGACTGTACGAAGTTGGAACTGACGAAGGCGGAGGCGAGCGCAAAGGGAACTTACGCGGAGCTGAAGAAATATATTATGGAGCATTCCGGCATGAAGGTTTCTACACTGTATATTGCGCAGATCAAGCGGAAGTACGGCCTGGATATGAGGGCAAATTATAACGAATCGAAAAAATCGGAAAGACGCATTCCGATCTGCCCGCCGGATAAAGAGCAGGCGATCCTGGAAGCGATGATCCATTTCAAACTATTGGATCCGGATACGGAGATGATCCCGAACAGTGAGGTGATGAAGGATGAAGGGTAAAAAAGACAGGTGCTACATTTATATGAGGGTATCGACTTCCATGCAGGTGGACGGCTACAGCCTGGAAGCGCAGAAGGACAGGCTGCTAAAGTTCGCAGACTTTCAGCATATGGAGGTTGTCCGGGAATATTGTGACGCAGGTAAATCAGGAAAGAACATAACCGGCAGGCCGGAATTTTCACAGATGCTGCAGGATGTGGCAAATGACCGTGACGGTGTCAATTATATCCTGGTATTCAAACTTTCCCGTTTTGGGCGAAATGCGGCGGACGTGCTCAATTCCCTTCAGTACATTCAAGACTTCGGTGTAAACCTGATCTGTGTGGAGGATGGCATAGATTCATCCAAGGATTCCGGAAAGCTGACGATAACGGTGCTTTCAGCGGTGGCGGAGATCGAGCGTGAGAACATTCTGGTTCAGACGATGGAAGGACGAAAACAGAAGGCCAGAGAGGGTAAGTGGAACGGCGGTCCGGCACCATTCGGGTACAAACTGGATAAGAACAATGACGCCATCACCGTGGATCCGAAGTACGCGGAGGTTGTCAAGATCATCTTCGAAAAATATGTACATGAAGACATGGGGCTGGACAGGATCTGCGATTATCTGAACCAGCATGGGTATACGAAGGATAAGCTGAGACCGCAGGAAGTCAATTATTTCACCAGAACGTTTGTGGGAAGGCTTCTGGAAAATCCGGTCTACATAGGCAAGATCGCTTATGGCAAGAGCTCCACGGAGAAGGTGAAGGGAACTAGGGATCAGTACCGCAGGGTAAAGACGGATAATCCAATTATCGTAGACGGGATGCATGAAGCCATCATCAGCGAAGAACTTTGGCAGGCGGCACAGGATAAACGGAAGGAGGTGGGAGTCAGGTGGAATAAGACGCACAGTCTTGACCACGAGCATATCCTGTCGGGACTGGTCAAATGTCCGGTCTGCGGCAGGGGGCTGGTAGGAACGCTTCGAAGGCGGAAGAACAAAAAGTCTGGTGAGTACAAAGACGATTTCTACTATAAATGCCTCCGACGAAAGAAGATCGATGACGAGCATTTCTGCGATTACCGCCTGGTACTCAATCAGGATGAACTGAATGCTCAGGTGGAGGCGGTCATCCAGGACATGATCTCAGATGAAGCATTCACGGGGTACATCAAAGAAATTCTCGGAAGGAAGGTGGATGTCAGCAAGCTGGAAGAAGATAGGGAAAAGCTCCGGGCACAGCTGAGACAGCTTACCGGAGCCAAGCAGAAGCTCAGCGGAATGTTGGATGCCCTGGACGTGAATGACAGGCATTATGATCGAAAGTATCAGGATATGCAGGATAGGCTGGATAACCTGTACGATAAGATCTCAGAGCTGGAGGATTCGATCCACGATGTCAACGACAAGATCAACGCGGCATTCGGAGAGCATCTGACAGCACAGGAACTGTACAAGGTTCTGGAGAACTGGGACACCGTCTACTATAAAATGACGGATCTGGAGAAGAAGGAATTCTATCAGAACTTTGTGGAGCAGATAATCATCTATCCGGACAGAAAGACAAACGAACGCATCGTAAAGCAGATAGACTTTAAGTTTCCGGTGTATTATGATGGTGACGAAGGTAAGGCAATTCGGTTGCTCAACCAAACAACAGTCGAGGTTATATGTTCGATGAGCAAACAAAAGAAACCGGACGCACACATCAAGATTGAATTAACTGCCGAAGAATATATGAAGCGTGCAGGAGAAGAGCATAATAGAATTATGGAAGAATGGGAGAAAAACAGAAAATAGTTAACAGTTGTTATGATAATGATATATTAAGAGAAAGGATGGCGTCGCAATTTTGCGGCGTCGCTTATTCTGCGAAAAGATATTTTGGATTTGTAGTATGTGGTGTGATAAACTATTAACGGAATGTACAAATCGGCAGTTTGTAGGGCTCTTCTATAAGCGAAAGGGTTCGACAACTTCAAGTTTGTCGAGCTGAAATGATAGTGCTTTATATCGGAAAATAATATAAGGTCGGGATTTAAAAATGGCGGAAATGAGAAATCATAACCGCCATTTTTGTTTCATTCTTCAAGTCCGTGTTTGTATTTATTGCCCCAGACTTCCATAGACTTTATGATCGGTCGCATGGACTCGCCAAGATCACTTAATGCGTATTCAACCCGGGGTGGAACTTCGGGATATACGGTTCGGGTAATGATACCGTCTGCCTCCATGGAACGCAAGCTGTCTGTAAGTACCTTCTGACTGATCCCGTCAAGGGATTTCTGTAATTCATTAAACCGCCAGGGACGGACAAGGAGATTTCGCATGATAAGCAGTTTCCATTTGCTGCCGATAAGGCTGACTGTAGTAGCCACCGGACAATCAGGTAATTCATCCTTTGTTTTCATGATCAGCACCTCATTTTTCACAAAAATTTATATTTGAATGTTACATATAAATTGTATTGTTTTAGCTCCTGTAAGTCAATAAGTTACAAAAAGGTAACTATCTAATAAAAAAGTGCGTACTTACAATGTTTCTCACCCTATGTGATAATCATGACAACAGGAAGGCAATAGGGCCTACTGAACTCAATTTACAGGAGGTATATATCATGGCATTGACAAACATTTCAGGATGGAACGAGAACGTGACGGGAAGCGCCTGCGGCGCATCTGACAAGCCGGTAGCATGTGGAGCATCTGAAAAACCTGCGGCTTGCGGAGCGGGAGACAAGCCTGCTGAAGCACCTGCAGCTTGCGGAGCAGCCGATAAGCCTGAAGAGAAACCTGCAGCTTGTGGTAGTGCTTGCGGAGCAGGGGACAAATAAGAAGATCATAGGAGGGATACGGACATGGCGGCCTACTTTTCATTCCAATGGCATATAACGGATGAATGCGATCAGAGATGTAAGCACTGCTACATCTACTCGGCAGGAAATCATACCTGTCTGCAGTCCATGAACTGGAAACAGATGGAGGATACGTTCTATAACTGCCTTGATTTCTGTGAAATGTATGGTCGCACGCCGTATTTCTACATCACGGGCGGAGATCCGATCCTGCATCCGGATTTCTGGAGACTTCTGCCATTGATGAAGGAACATGATATCAAGTTTACGATCCTGGGGAATCCTTTCCACTTAAACGGTCAGGTCTGTATGGAACTTAAAGGGTATGGGTGCGAGAAGTACCAGCTTTCCCTTGACGGGCTTCGTGAGACTCATGACTGGTTCAGAAAGCCGGGGTCCTTTGACTGTACGCTTGAAAAGATCGCCTGTATCAATAAGGCGGGGATCCGCAGCGTAATCATGACTACGGTTTCAAAAACAAACCGCATGGAGGTTCCGGGCATCATAGATGCAGCAGTTAAGGCAGGTGCAAACGTATTTGCTTTTTCAAGATATGTGCCAAGTGGCGGTGAACTAGATGCATCCATGACCGCGCAGGAATACAGAGAGCTTCTGGCTGTATGTGACAAGAAATTCAAGGAATACGAAGCGGATGGATGTGATACCTACTTTAACAAGAAAGACCACCTTTGGACGCTATATGAATATGAAAACGGAGAGTTTAAGATCCCAGAGAATGTAAAAGAGGGAATGATCTACGGTGGATGCAACTGTGGCAACTGCCATATCACGATCCTTCCAAACGGTGATATATATGCCTGCCGCAGAGTGGCAGAGAGCAAAGTCGGAAATGTCTTCGAGGACAGACTCGCGGATGTGTGGGTATGTGGAATGGAAAGCTACAGAGAGTATGAGAAGTTCAGCAAGTGCTCCAAGTGTGAACTAAAGCCCTGGTGCAGGGGGTGTCCTGCAGTAGCAAAGGGCACATACGGAGATTTTTATGCTGCGGATCCGCAGTGCTGGAAAATAAGGAACGAGATCACAGGGGAGGTGTTACCATGTTGATGGATATCATTAAGAGCAGACATTCGATCAGGAAATATACGGACGAACAGATCAGCCGTGAGGATCTTGAGAAGATTCTGGAAGCCGGAAATTATGCACCTAATGCGGGCGGAGGACAACGCAGCATGATGGTGGCTCTTCACAATTGGGAGCTTACAAGAAAGCTGGGTGTCATGAATCTTGCAAAGTTCAACAGAGGGAACCTTGTTGGATCTTATGTGTCGAAGGAGCAGCCCAGTGTTATCGATGATCCGACAATGAAGGACGGATTTTACGGGGCACCGACGGTTGTTGCTATCTTTTCACAGGGGAATTTCCTGTTTAAGACTGCGGACGCTTTCTGTATGGCCGAAAACATCGTGCTGCAGGCTACGGAACTGGGTATCGCCTCCTGTATCATTTCCAGAGGCGAAGAGACTTTTGACAGCGAAGAAGGACGGACACTCATGAAAGAATGGGGCGTTCCCGATAATTATATATGTCAGGGCTTTGTGATCCTCGGATATATTGACGGAGACCAGCCAGTCAGCAAGCCGAGAAAGCCCGGAAGAGTACAGATCATAGAGTAAGAAGGTGATGGCATGGAACTGGCAGAGAAGAGAGAATACCTGATAAAGACACTTTTGGCTGAACAGCCGAAGTACAGAGGCATGGAAATCCCTGAAGAAGCCGGAGAACAGAAACGACTTCTCAGGAGCCTCTTTAATGTGCGCATGCCGGGTAAGATTAGTGAGGATTTTCTGAAGATCCAGGATGAATACCTTCAGGAGGTGGCATTAGAAAAAGGGATTACGGATATTAAAGCTCTGCAGTCGATTGAAGAAGGCATCTATCTCTGGCAGGGTGATATCACAACGCTTCGGTGTGATGCAATCGTCAATGCAGCTAACAGCGGGATGACAGGTTGCTACCAGCCTTGCCATAACTGTATCGATAACTGTATCCATACATATGCAGGTATCAGGCTCAGAAATGCCTGTGCTGACATCATGGAAAAGCAGGGTTATGAGGAGCCGACAGGACAGGCAAAGATCACACCGGGTTTCAATCTTCCATGTAAATATGTTCTGCATACTGTCGGACCCATTGTGAGCGGAACTTTAACAAAAGAGCATGAAGAACTTCTTGCATCATGTTACAGATCATGTCTGGAACTGGCGGATAAGAATGGCGTGAAGAGTATTGCATTCTGCTGTATTTCAACAGGTGTATTCATGTTCCCGAATGAAAGAGCTGCACAGATCGCAGTTCAGACTGTAAGGGAATACAGGAATGAACCTGGTAATGGAATGGAGGTGATTTTTAATGTTTGGAAGGATATCGACTATGAAATCTACCGGGAACTACTCGGATGAGATAAAGAAACTTAAGAAGGCCATAGAAGAAGCGGATGCCGTTGTGATCGGAGCCGGAGCGGGACTTTCAACCTCTGCGGGCTTCGTTTATAACGAAGAGCGTTTTGAGAAGTATTTCTCTGAGTTTGGGAAGAAATATGGTTTTAAGGATATGTACTCCGGCGGTTTCTATTCTTATAAGACACCGGAAGAAATGTGGGCTTACTGGTCGAAGTTCATCTTCGTCAATAGATATATGGATACCCCGAAACCTGTGTATGAGCATCTGCTTTCTTTGGTAAAGGATAAAGAGTATTTCGTCATCACAACGAATGTGGACCACTGTTTTCAAAAGGCAGGTTTTGATAGTAAGCGACTGTTTTATACTCAGGGAGATTACGGTCTGTTCCAGTGCAGTGAGCCTTGCTCGGATTCGACCTATGAAAATGAAGAGATGATCAGAAACATGGTAGAGCAGCAGAAGGACATGAAGATTCCGGCGGAACTGATCCCGAAATGCCCGAAGTGTGGTAAAACTCTTACAATGAATCTAAGGTCGGATGATAAGTTTGTAGAGGACAAAGGCTGGCATGAGGCTGCAAAGAGATATCGTGATTTTCTGAATGGCCATGACGGAAAAATCCTGTATCTGGAACTGGGTGTAGGTTATAATACTCCCGGTATCATCAAGTATCCATTCTGGCAGATGACTGCAGACAATCCGGATGCTGTCTATGCCTGTGTGAATTTTGGTGAAGCAGTCTGTCCTGAGGATATCAGAGAACAGTCCATATGCATCGATGGGGATATCGGGCAGGTGATAGAAGAACTAAGGAAGTGATTTTATGATTATAAATACAGGGATGCGCACGGACATACCGGCGTTCTACCATGAATGGCTGATAAACAGAATAAAAGAAGGCTTTGTGCTGGTACGCAATCCCTATAACCCTTCACAGGTGACAAGATACAGTCTGTCTTACGAGGTTGTGGATCTGATCGCATTCTGTACAAAGAATCCTGCACCGATGCTGCCCCATATGGATGTGTTAAAGCCTTACGGTCAATATTGGTTCGTTACTATTACACCGTACGGGAAAGATATCGAACCTAATGTGCCGGATAAGCAGAAAGTAATGGAAGATTTTAAGAAGCTATCTGATATCGTTGGCGTAGACAGTGTTGGATGGAGATATGATCCCATCTTTGTGGATGATAAACATTCCGTGGATTGGCATATCACTCAGTTTGAACAGATGGCTGCAATGCTGTCAGGATATACGAAGACCTGCGTGGTCAGCTTTATTGATATCTATAAGAAGGTGGAGCGGAACTTCCCGGAAGCAAGGGAGGTTTTTAAGAAGGACAGACTGACGATCGGCAAAGCTTTTATTGAGATCGCAAAGCAGCATGATATAACAATTAGACCGTGTGCAGAGGGAAATGACCTTGCACCTTATGGTGCAGATTGTTCCGGATGCATGACTGTAAAGACTTTTGAAACCGCACTCCATGCAAGACTTGATGTTCCTAAACGAAGCGGGAATCAGAGGAACAACGAGTGCGCCTGTCTTTTGGGGACAGATATCGGAGCATATGATACCTGCGGTCATCTTTGCAGATACTGTTATGCCAATACGAATGCGGCACTTGTGCGAGAGAATATGAAACAACACAATCCGAAGTCGCCATTTCTGATCGGAAAAAGTCTGCCAGGCGATGTGATCCATGAGCCAGATCAGAAAAGCTGGCTGGATCTGCAGATGAGGCTGGAGATGTGATGCGCAAGTTATATCCGAATTTAAATATCAGCCGCAAATTATTGCGGTTGATATTTTTTTACCTTGACGTGTAGTCAATGACTACATTATAATTATAGTAGGATACACGCACTGACTACACAAGCAAAGGAGAATGCCCATGAAGACAGAGATTTATAACGTAGAAGGAATTGAGATTGAGGTTGAAAAAACCTCTAAGGACGATACCGAAGCAGAGCGCCGTAAGATGGCTTATGCTTTTAAAATGATCAGAAAGCAATCAGGGATGAATCGTAAAGAGTTTTCCGATTGGCTTGGCATACCTTATAGAACGATGCAGGAGTGGGAGCTTGGTCGTCGTGTTATGCCGAAGTACGTTCTTCGTTTGATTGCTTATAAGGTTCTTAATGAGAAGAGAAAGGGGGCATTTGATCATGAGATTAGTTAAGAAATTGATTTCCTATTTCACGTATCTTAACAAACCTACACAAGCGCCTAAACGATAAGCGCATAGAAGCAAACATCATAAACTCTAAGCGAGTAGTCAAATCTGCTGTAAATGTCAACATTAAAATGTATGAAAGTTCCGAAATAAAAATGTAGTTTTATTACGATTAATTTGAGTCCTCATTTTCCAGTAGCTCATAATAATCCTTGGTTCTATATGATGGTCCAACCATCTTAATCACGTGTGAGTGATGTAGTAATCGATCTAATATAGCATTCGCTAGCATTGGGTCCGAGAAAACCTCTCCCCATTTACTAAAGGGTTGATTTGATGTAATTATAGTAGAGTTGTGCTCATATCTTTTGGCTATAAGCTGAAAGAGAAGGTTTGCTCCCGTTTTATCAACAGGAAGATATCCTATTTCATCAATTATAAGTAGCTTATATTTTGCAAAGTGTTTAAGCCTTCTTTCAAGTCGGTTTTCGTCATGAGCTTTCCTAAGCGTTTGTATTAGATCGTGGCATGTAATAAAATATGTAATACGCCTCTTTTTGGCTGCTTCAATACCGATTGCAGTTGCAAGATGAGTTTTACCAGTTCCCGGTGTTCCGTAGAACAGTATATTTTCTTTTTGCTCCATAAATCGTAATGAGAATAGGTCTTTGACTTCTGATTTGTTTACAGTTGGTTGAAAATGAAAGTCATATTCATCAAATGTTTTTATAAAGGGAAAATGAGAAACGCTGACTTGAATTTGAGCCGCCCTTTTGTCTCTTAATTCTATTTCCCTGTTTGATATTTCTAATAACGCATCCTGTACGGTAACACCTTCTTTGGCGGCCTTACTTAGGTACTTAGATAAATATGGCTCTACATCAGTAAAACCCAGTATATCAAGATTGTTTACAAGTTTCGCATACATTGTTATTGCCCTCCTATGCATTGATCCATTTTTAGTAGATTGTTTTTGACATAATTAAGAATTTCAGCGTCTGATTTATGACGCATCGCATCGCTTTTCAATATTTCATAGGCGGTATCTAAAGTATAATTATATTTTTTTGAACTGATTTCGTGACATACAACTAAGTCATTGTTATAATAAATACCAAGAATGTCGTTATCATCAACTTTGATGGTCATTCTTTCGCCTATGTAACGTGTAGGTACAGAGTATTTCTTGCCGTTATACTTAATCATGGATTCTCTATTTACAGAATAGGTTTTATCTTCTTGGCGGGAGATGTAATTCTGTAAAATGTCCATACTGGGTAATGGTAATAAATACTCTTTTTCTTTGCTGAATAGTGCTACGGGGATTTCGTCCGAGCCTTGAGAGATTTCATTGTTTATATCATCCATAAATCTATCACATATGCTCATTAAATCATCCCAAGTATCAAACTCTTCATTGTAAGCTTTAAGTCTGTCTGTTAACTTTGCTAGAGATTCAACTTTGCCTTTTGTTTGAGGTCTATACGGTCTACACGCAATGGGTTTAAATCCTATATCTTTTGCGAAGTATTCAAATCGACCATTAAATACCGTCTTCGTAAAAGAACATTTTGAGTGATCTACAACGGTCTTCATGTTGTCAAAAAGTATCTCCTGTGGAATTCCATCAAAGTATTGAAAAGCCTCTGTCATACAAGTGAATAAAGTGGGTTGAGTTCTGTCAGGAGTAATCCTTAAAAATTTTAATCTCGAGTAACCCAGAACCATGAGAAAAATATTTATCTTGAATTCTTCTCCGGTTCGATTAACAAGCTTCATATCCTCCTTCCAATCAACCTGTGCTTGAAGACCAGGGTTTGTCTCAAACCTAATAGTAGCTTTCTTTGTTTCACGTTCTTTATGCTTTCTTACAAAATCCGCTAGAATACTATATCCTCCGGTATATCCTTTTTTCTTAATGAATTTATATACTGCCATAGCGCTGCAACCATATGTATCTACCTTACGAATGATGACGTCTTTATAGCCATCAAGTTTAGAATGATAGACACGTTTACGCTCATTAGGTACTATCTCACCTGACTGTATTTTAAGATATCTATCTATCGTTCTTGGATCACAATCATAACGCCGAGCAAGCTCAGCTTTGTTAAACAATAATTCGTCCTCCTTTGCAATAAATTTGATTAAATCTTTTATGTCACCTCTCATAATGTCACCTCCGTAAAAAGATGACATAATTATAAAAGAAAAATGCTACCATAGAAAATGCATAAATTCCTACATTTTAACTTCGGAATTTTTCGACATTTCTATGTTAGCATTTACATCTGCTATAAAGCGGCAAAAAGGGATGCGGCGGTGGAAGAAATGCAGGAGAGCTCTTAAGGAGATATCCTAATTCAAGAGTGACAGCGATAGATTATTCCGAAGTGTCTGTGAAAAAAGCGTCAAAATATAATAGGAAGCTTATAAAAAAGGGGAAATGCGTGATTCAACAAGGGGATGTATCTAACTTAGATTTCTCTGAAGGAAAATTTGATTTAGCTACAGCATTTGTAACAATATATTTTTGGCCTGGCCTGGAGAAATGCTTTGCACAGGTGGCAAGAGTGTTATAAATTCAAGTTTGTAGCGGAGAATTGATTTGATTATACAGTTAAAAGTTTGAACAATAGGATGAAGAGTCGTTGCACCGCAACAGACTTCTTCATTTAGTTTGGCTTGTCTGCCCAGTACGGAAAAAGAGAGAGATGTCAACCCCGTAGCCGCTGAAAGCGGTGCAACACAGGGTTTACATCTCTCTCTTTTGGAGTACAATACCTAAGGCAAAACTAAATGAAGAAAAAAAGCCATTATTGTTGGGGCTTACTGGAGGTGATGCTAACAACAAATAATGGCTTTATAAAAAGAACTATTAAAAGGTATTCATATAATAGCACGATTATTTAATAGATTCAAGAGACACATTAATGGTGATTTTATATATAAGGATAGTATATATTCAATAACCCCGTTCTCTCTCAAGAACCTTCCATAGACCGTCACAGTAGTTAAAGGAGATTCCTACAATTCTTTTAAAAATATCCTAATTGAAAACATCATTTTCTAATTTTAGTAGAATTCTTGTTGATAAGTGTTTTTTCTGTCAATTCTTTTTCAAATGAAGAAATATATTCAATAGAATCCATTATATTGCTTGGAATTGTATTGAAATTTTCCGCTGATAAACGATCAATTAGCCAGGATGAAAAAGACCGGTATACGTTGCGTAATTTATCATTGACTGTGAGATATGAGAATTTCCTTGGAATATAATACTTATTTACTATATCTTCATTTAATTCGTTTGTTGCTTCAACACTTTTTGACGTGTCAGGAGCAACAGTAATATTTTTTAATTGAATGTTCCAGTCTATATCGGTACACATATTAGGAAAGTGCTTCTTAAAATGCTGTGTTGGTATATAGAAGGGCTCTACACTATTGGCATATGTAGGGAAATATGTATTCTCCTTAGTTGCATATAATAGTGAGTGGGTGTAATCTAATAATTCGCCCTTAGTCTTATTACTTGTTTCGTTCTCTATTAGGTTTAGTAAGTCTTTTTTCTCAGTATCATAGATATTAATAAGAATTTGTTGTCGGATGTAAGAAATAAAAATAGGATACTCGACTTCAATGGATGAATCCTTTATTTCCAATACATCATATCTTCTGGTTTGATTCCATCCGCTATATTGTTCGACTTTATAGGGTGAGTTGATACCATTTTTGATTATGTCGTCTTTGTCAGGATACATGATAGGGACATAATATACATAGTCCTTATTAAGCTCTCTTTGTAGATTCTTTCTTCGCGTAGTGATTTGCTTTATTCTGGAATCCTTATCTTTGTATTTGTTATAATTATTATCTTTATTTCTCAGAATTGCCTTGTTCTTACATTTATTATTTGTTGAGTCAATGGGTGGAAGACAACAATATTGCTGACTTTTGTGAGCGTATATATAGAAGCGTTGGCACTCCTTACATCGTCGCACTTTAAGAATTTTATCATCTTTCATTGAGTCATTAAAAGCAACCAATATGGTACCTAGAGAATTCGTACGTACATATTCATATGAGGGATTGCTTCTTTCATTGTACATTTGGAGCACATCATTATATAGGTTGCAATTATAATCACGATTGATGTTGCTAAAAAATGATTCGATATCTTCTCCGTAAAGGATGGGAAGAAAGAATGGATTGTCTATATAAGACGAAAAACAATCAATAAGTTCAATAGGGATTTTTTCGCCGCTTAACATACTGTTAATTGTTTGTCCAATATTAAATATATATATATCATTTTTATTAATTGGAAGTTTGTAATTTTTTTTATTTTTTTTATGATTTGAAAAAGCCATATATTCTATTTTAATTAGTTTCTCGTGAATAGAATAATTAGTTATGTAGCCATTGTCTTCAGGCTTATAAAAGTGTTCTTTGATGAAAGGACCAATATTTGAAGGAATAGGTAAAGCGAGTAAATCATCGGGTTGTCTTGATACAGAGAATAGAGGTTTTTTATTTACGTATTCTACAAAACTTGGTATATGATCAATTAAATATGAGTTATAAAAGTCTTCTCTTTTTAGTCGATACATAGATTCTTTTGAAAGTATTTGGTTAGATTTATTTAATCTATTTGGAAAATCATCAAGTAAATGACACAAATCATCATGTGATGTTTGAAATTGATTTTGTATTAATACTTCAGGAATATATTTATTAATAATATTGTGTAGATGATAGTATACAAATTCGTCTGATTGAAAATACAATTGCTGAATCAGTGGGATAGAATGATTCGGAATAATTGACTCCATTATCGATTGACGCAGTTCTTCAATCAAAGTAGAAAAGTGTGAGTTTAATGCATATTGTGAAGGCGAATAATATAAATAAAGCGGATTCACATGAATAGGCTTTGATGTTAAGAAGTCATTATTATATTGATTAAGAAAGATTAGGCTTCGACTTCTTTCGGAATATCTAACATTTGCATCTTCAAAAAATATTTCTTGTTTTAGCTTGAGTGCAAATGTTTTTTCAATACTTGTAGAATCCCAATCCTTGTATAAAAAAGTTGGAGATACTCGATTATATAAATGTTCTTTATTATAATAATTATTCTTGATGTACTTGTCTAAGTCTAGTCTTAGCGAACGATGATAAATTGATAGGATAAGTTTATGTGCACTACTTTTGGATAAATCTCCAAGTAGTTTGGCACAGTATATGTTTGGTAAATCATCAATCTCATTTATAATATCCAAAAATAACTCAAGCACATCCTTCTCATGAGCTTTTCCATCTAGTGTTTTATATTCAATAGTTGTCATCTTTTGATTCTCGAAATTAAGCTTAAAAGGCTTCATAGTTGTATCTCCTCTTGCATATTCTTGGCAAAATCACTATACTAATATCTTAACACCGACAGTAAAATAAATAAAGTAAAAAATGTTAAATCAGAATATTTATACTGGTATTGCAATTTTTTATAATCATAAATGTAAAGTCGTTGATGCATTATAAAACGGAGGTTCAGCCATGAAATTTGTTCTTATACCAGTAAAAGAAGGAACATCATCTAGTGAAGATAGTATAAGCGTACCAGCTATGATAATGAATCTGATATCTGCAATTGTGTTATCTATTTGGGGTACATCAGTGATATTTCCTAACTTACATGGATGGGGAAGATTTGGAGTATGTGTCCTGACAGTAATTGTAATGTTGGTTCTTACGGTGATTCCGATAATCGGAACAATACTTTGTATAGCAAACGGAATTGCATGGATTGTAGTGTTATGGATGTTATTTGGAAATATATCAATTATATGGTTGAAATGGATGTTAAGGATTATGTCAATTATCTTGATAGTAGCTTTCGAAAGTGTACCGGTAATAAGCAGTATTGAGAATTGGAGGCGATAATTATGAACGGATATATAGCGAAGAAAAGTCAAGAAGGAATTATTGAACGTAGCGCTGAGATATTATTAACGTTGGAGAGGAAAGTCTGGTTAACAGGTCCAATTGAGGAAAAGAGCGCATTTGATGTAATTAACCAACTTCTTGTAATGGATTCAGAATCAGATAAGGAGATAACACTTTTGATATCTTCTCCAGGCGGAGCATTAAATGAAGGGCTGGCAATCTATGATGTAATTAATATTATATCCGCTCCAGTTCGTACAATAGCGGTTGGAACGGTAGCATCAATGGCATCTATCATTTTTGCAGCAGGGGAAAAAGGTAAAAGAGAGATACTTCCTTCTTCTCGGATCATGATTCATGATCCTCGAGTAATAGGCGGTGGTGAGGTAATTACGGCAACACAAGCGATTGAACTTGGTAATGACCTACAGGTTACGAAGAACAAGATAAATGCTATTCTTGCCGAAAAATGTGGAAAGGAATTGGAAGAGGTTAATAAAGATACGCTAGTAGATAAATACATGTCGGCGGAAGAAGCAATAGAGTATGGGATTGCAGATGTGATATGTGAGAGGTTGTGATAGATATGGCTAATAAAAAAATAGGACTAATTCTCGGAAATGAAGAAGAGATAAACGGAAAGTTTGGTGACAACATGAATGCTTTAATTGTTGCTCCGCCTGGTGGTGGAAAAACGTATAGCGTTGTTACTCCCAATATTGTCAAGAACAATGGCTGTTCCATGTTTATAGATGATAAGAAAGGCAATCTGTATCATAAACACAAGAAACAATTGGAAGCAGAGGGTTACAAAGTTTATTGTTTTAATCTAATAAATTTCAAAGGTAATCTTCATTACAATCCATTTGATATGATCAAGACTAGGGATGATATACATAAAATGGTTAACGTAATTATCCCTGATGAAAAAATTGGTTATGATTCGTATTGGATTGATACCGCAAGGGAGTTATTAGAGGCGATTATGGATATCTTACGTATAACTGATAAACCGTTTACTTTTGAGAGTGTTATTGATCTCGTTCATAAAACCGGTACTAAGTTTAGGATGATTAATAATTCGGAAGAGGCTGTAGAAGATTATATAGATAAGCTTATAGATGCACTTAAAATACTAAATAAAAAATGTAAAGGTATGGATAGGTATAAGTCATTACGGCAAAATGCACCGGATACATGGCGATGCATAAGGTCATCATGTATAGCTGCACTTTCGGTATATGATTCAGATAGTCTTTTTAAGATAACGGATAGGACAACAATGGATTTCTCTAAGATGGCAACAGAGAAGGTAGCACTCTTTGTAACATCAAGTGACATTAATGGTGCTTATGCTCCTATGGTACAGTTTATGTATAGGGATATTGTCCATAGGTTAATTGAAATGGCTGATAATGATTATCGCAAGAAGAATTCAATGCTTCCGCAACACGTACGTTTCATATTAGACGATTTTGCTAGTGGGACAGTCATGAATGGCTTTGAAAGAATTATTGCTAATTGCAGATCGAGAAATATTAGTTTTCTTATATGCATTCAAAGTCTTACGCAGTTAGAAGGATTGTATAATGAAATGACTAATTCCGTTTTGGATTGTTTCAATTATCGTGTTTACTTTTCAAGTGCCAATTTATCGACGCAGAGGTATTTGTCGGCTATAATGAATTTGCCTCTTTGTGATATACAGGAATTCAAGCAAGATGATATTTGCATAGAACAGATAAATCAGATACCGAGAATGGGTAAAAGGTATCCGGCTGATATATTATTCGCCAGGAGGAAGAGAAAGGTAAAGTAGGCATATGAGAATGGAAGATAAGTACGTATTTCACGTTCATACAAAAAGGTGTGGACATGCACAGAAAATTGAAGATGAAGCTTATGTTAAGAAAGCATTAGAATTTGGCTCAGAATCTATTTACTTTACAGATCATGCTCCCTTCCCTGAGGATCCATTTCGAAATAGAATGCGATATGAAGAGCTCGACGAATACATTACAAGTCTTAAGGAAATTCGAGATAAGTATATGGGAAAAATATGTGTGCACATCGGCTTAGAGATAGAATATCTTCCTTCTTATGATGATTATTACAAGCAATTAAGAAATATGGACGAGATTGAATTATTGATTCTTGGTCAACATCATGCAGAGACGCCGCTAGGTAAATATACTTTTGAATTAGAGGACAAGAGTGATGAGTGGAAATACCTAATGGAAGGGCAGATCGCCGGAACTAAGAGCGGATACTTTGATGTTGTGGCGCATCCTGATAGAATATTTAAGAGGGAAAAGAAGTGGACGCCAGATATGGAGACAGTAGCAAAAAGGTTTCTTGATGTTGCAACTAAGAAACACATTACGATAGAAAGAAATATAGCGTCTATGTATCATGAT
>Ga0256404_1006124_pt1 | contig 20309 bp, 16 predicted proteins | sample RumenRJG_01DNA_FD_185990 | JGI IMG/M metagenome (GOLD analysis project Ga0256404, IMG submission 185990) | Bovine rumen microbial communities from Lethbridge, Alberta, Canada - RJG_01 | ecosystem: Host-associated > Mammals > Digestive system > Stomach > Rumen | place: Canada: Alberta | collected...
TGGAACAGACGACGAGGGCACCCACCTGAGAGAGGTGGGTTCATTTCGCAACCGCAGGGGGCGACTTTTTCTTGCCGAGAATGTGACGAGAAAAACGTTCGAGATTTAGGGTTGACACAGACTTGGGTTCTTGCAACAATACTTCTCGCGCGAATTGCTCTGGGGATGTAGCTCAGCTGGGAGAGCGCTGCCTTCGCAAGGCAGAGGCCGAGGGTTCGAATCCCTTCATCTCCACCATTTGGAACCAGTGCCCGGATGCATTGCATCCGGGTTTTTTTGTATGCGAGGACTGGATGGAAATCGGCTTTGGCATGTACGACGGCTGCGAGCTGTGCCCGAGGAGGTGCCACGCGCGCAGGTCTTCCGGACGCGCCGGCCTCTGCGGCGCGACGGCCACGCTGAGGGTCGCGAGGAGCGCGCTCCACTTCTGGGAGGAGCCGCCCATATCGGGGGAGTCCGGCTCCGGGGCGATCTTCTTCACGGGATGCCCGCTGAGGTGCGTGTTCTGCCAGAACCACGAGATATCGCAGGAGGGTTTCGGGCTCGAGGTCACAACCGCGCGCCTTGCCCAGATGATGCTCGAGCTGAAGGACCAGGGCGCGAACAACATAAACCTCGTGACGCCAATGCACTTTGCCCCGCACGTGAGGAAAGCGGTGCTCGAGGCTAAGGCCCATGGCATGGACCTGCCGATTGTATGCAACACCTCGGGCTACGAGAACGCGGAGGTCGTGGAGGCCATGTCCGACGTTGTCGACATATGGCTCACGGACTTCAAGTACGCGTCGGGCCTCGTGTCCGGGTCGCTCTCCGCGGTGCCGGACTACCCACAGAGGGCACAGGAGGCGCTCCTTAAGATGCTCGCCGCCGTGAGGGCGGCAGGCGGTCGCAGCGAGGACGCGCGCGGCATCATGCGGCGGGGCATCATCGTGAGGCACCTGGTGCTGCCGGGGCACGTGCAGGACTCGCTTGCGGTGCTGGACCGCGTGTGGGAGCTGTGCGGCAACGACGTGGACCTCTCGGTCATGAACCAGTACACGCCCAACGAGGGGTGCAGGCTGGCCGGGGGAGATCTGGCGCGCGCCGTGACGGACGAGGAGTACGAGGCCGTGCTCGACCACGCGGACGATCTTGGGTTCGAGCGCATGTGGTGGCAGCAGGGCGGCACGGTGTCCGAGAGCTTCGTGCCCGCGTTCGACGCGACGGGCGTCGAGGGGCCGGAGCTCGACTGCGGCGACGGGAGCGCGCCCGAGGGACGCGCCTAGCGGGCGAGAAGGACAGGGCGGCCGCCCGGGGGCGGCCCGTGAGCGAGGAGCAGACATGGCTGCAGAGAACGGCGGACTGAGCGACGACGAGCGCAGGGAGCTCGAGGAGCTGCGAGCCGAGAAGGCGCGTCGCGAGGAGGCGCAGCAGGCCCAGCGCGAGCGCGCGGAGCTCAAGAGGCTGAAGGCGGAGCGGGAGCGCACGCGCGAGGAGGCCGAGAAGGACCGGAAGGCGCGGGAGCTTCGCGAGAGGAACGCGAAGCTCATGGAGCCCGACGACGACCTGAGGATGCCGACGGGACAGAAGGTGGTCCTTCTCGCCCTGGCGGTCCTCGCGGTCGCGATCGTGCTGGTGATGACGCTGGGCCACTAACGAGCGGGCCCGTTTGCCTTGTGAGTGGTACCCTTCTGTCGTTGGACTATGTCATGGGACAACCAAGACGGAGGAGACCGCAATGGCACTGACGGACGCGACCAAGCCGACAGACGTGGCGCTTAACACCGACCTGTACGAGCTGACGATGGCGCAGGGGTTCTGGGAGTCGGGACTCGCGGACGCCGAGGGGTGCTTCAACGTGTTCTTCCGCGACGCGCCGTTTGGCGGCGGCTACGCGGTGGCGTGCGGCATGGGGCAGATAGCGGACCTCGTGGAGAACTTCGTGTTCGAGGACGACGCGATCGAGTACCTCGCCGGGGTGCAGGCCCCGGGAGGAGGCCCCATGTTCAAGGAGGGCTTCCTGAGGTACCTGCGCGACTTTCGCATGCGGGTATCCGTGTGGGCCGTTCCCGAGGGGGAGCTCGTGTTCCCGCGCGAGCCCATGGTGAGGGTCGAGGGCCCGCTGATCGACTGCCAGCTGCTCGAGACCGCGCTTCTGAACCTCGTGAACTTCCAGACGCTCGTCGCGACGAAGACGGCGCGCGTGGTCCACGCGGCGGAGGGCCACCCCGTGTCAGACTTCGGCCTGCGCCGCGCGCAGGGGCCGGACGGAGGCCTGGCCGTCGCGCGCGCCTCGTACATCGGCGGCGCCAGCTCCACCTCGAACGTGCTTGCCGGCAAGATTTACGGCATCCCCGTCTTCGGCACGCACGCCCACTCGTGGGTGATGGCGTTTCCGACCGAGCTCGACGCGTTCCGCGCGTTCGCGAAGACGAGCCCGAAGAACTGCGTGCTGCTGCTTGACACGTACGACGTGCACCAGGGCATCAGGAACGCGATCACCGTCGCGAAGGAGATGGAGCAAGCCGGCGAGCGCCTGGCCGCCATCCGCATAGACTCCGGCGACCTCGCGAAGCTCTCGAAGGAGACGCGCGCCGCGTTTGACGAGGCGGGCCTTGACTACGTGAAGATCTCCGTGTCGAACGACCTGGACGAGTACACCATCCAGTCGCTGTTTGCGCAGGGCGCGCCCATCGACTCGTTTGGCGTGGGCACGAAGCTCGCGACGTGCGACCCGCAGCCGTCGCTCGGCGGCGTGTACAAGCTCTCGGCCACGAGGGCGACCCCTGCCGATCCGTGGGACCCCGTCATCAAGCTGAGCGAGATGGCGTACAAGCGCACGATTCCCGGCGTGCAGCACATCCGCCGCTACTACGACGAGGCCGGCTGCCCCATGGGCGACATGATCGTGGACGACTCCGTGAAGGGCGACGACGACGCGACCATCGTGGACGTGCTGGACGAGCTCACGACGTACGACGTGAGCGGCGGCACCCCCCGCGAGCTGATGGAGCAGCTGGTGGAGAAGGGCGCGCGCGCCAAGGACCCGGACACCATCGAGCAGGCGAAGGCCCGCTGCCGCGAGGCGCTCATGCACCTGGACCCGTCCGTGAGGCGCTTCCTCAACCCGCAGATCTACCCCGTGGGACTCGAGCGCGGGCTCGCGAAGCTCCGGAGCGACCTTGCCCGGGCCGAGCTCAGGGATTCGGGCCGGAGGTAGCGTCCTTCTCGCCCGGCGAAAATCGTTGCATGCACGGTGCCTTTATTGGAGTGCCGCACACGGGTGCGGCACTCTGCTAGACTATCCACAAAATGTGTCTCAACCCAAAGGAGAAGGAGCCAGTATGCCGGAGACCATAGAGGAGCTTGTCAAGCAGGCGATCGCCGCGGCGCAGTCCGCAGGCGACCTGCCGGAGTTCGAGGTGAAGGAGCTCGGCGTCGAGCGTCCCGCCGACACGACGAACGGCGACTGGAGCACCACCGTCGCGATGCGCTCCGCACGCCTTGCCCACATGGCCCCCGCAAAGATCGCGCAGGCGATCGTCGCCCACATGCCGAAGAGCAACGCCGTCTCCAAGGTGGAGATTGCCGGCCCCGGCTTCATCAACTTCTACCTGAACGCCTCCGCCAACAACGAGGTGCTGCAGGAGGTGCGCGAGAAGGGCGCCGACTGGGGCAGGAGCGACCTCGGCCACGGTCTGAAGATCAACTACGAGTTCATCTCTGCTAACCCGACCGGTCCCCTGCACGTAGGCCACGGCCGCTGGGCGGCGCTTGGCGACTCCATGTGCAACGTGCTCGAGTTCACGGGCTACCACGTGGACCGCGAGTACTACATCAACGACCACGGCTCGCAGATGGACGTGTTCGGACGCTCCGTCCAGAGGCGCTACCTGCAGCTCGAGGAGATCATGCGCGAGGACGGCTGCGACCTGGACGCCGCGTACGACAAGCTGCTCGCTGACCGCCAGGCCTACGTCGAGGACGAGGACGACGAGCGCCCCGAGACCCACCCGTACATGGACGCCTTCAACGAGGAGCTCGGCGGAAACTCCTACGGTGGCGACTACATCGTGGACATCGCGCGCGAGTTCGTCGCGTCCGACGGCGACAAGTGGGTGGACGTGCCCGTGGAGGACTCGCTGGAGCAGTTCCGCGAGCGCAGCTACAAGTCCATGCTCGCACGCATCAAGGCGACGTGCGACGAGGTGCGCTGCCCGTTTGACCTGTGGTTCTCGGAGCGCTCGCTCTACGTGAAGGACGAGTCCGGCACCTCGCAGGTCGACCGCGCGTTCGACAAGCTCGACAAGATGGGCTACCTGTACAAGACCGACGACGGTGCCCTGTGGTTCAAGTCGACCGCCCTCGGCGACGACAAGGACCGCGTCCTCATCAAGTCGAACGGCGAGTACACCTACTTCGCGTCCGACGTCGCCTACCACTGGAACAAGTTCCAGCGCGACGACTACTCCATCGACCTGTGGGGCGCAGACCACCACGGCTACATCGCCCGCGTCACGAACGTGTGCGACGCCCTTGGCTACCCCGGGAAGTTCGAGGTCGACCTCGGCCAGTTCGTCAACCTGCTGAGGAACGGCGAGCCCGTCCGCATGTCCAAGCGCAAGGGCACGATGATTACCTTCCAGGAGCTCATCGACGAGGTGGGCGTCGACGCGACGCGCTACACCCTCGTTTCCAAGTCCTCGAACCAGACCATCGACTTCGATATCGAGGCCGTGAAGCAGCGCAACAACACGAACCCCGTGTACTACGTCCAGTATGCGCACGCGCGCGTCTGCTCCATCCTGCGCAAGGCCGCTGGCGTAAGCGAGGACGAGGCGCTCGAGCTTGGCATGGAGAAGGTCGCCCAGAAGGCAATCGGCGACTCCGCGGACCTGTCGCTTCTGACCGACCCGACCGAGGCCGCGCTCGCCCGCAAGATCTCCGAGTTCCCGGACCTCGTCGCCGGCTGCGCGCGCGACCGTGCGCCGTTCCGCCTGACGCACTTCGCGGAGGAGCTCGCCGGCGCGTTCCACGGCTTCTACGCTAACTGCCAGGTCCTTCCGAGCGAGGGTCGTCCCGTCGACCCCGAGGTCTCGAGGGCCCGCCTCGTCGCGTGCGACGCCGTCCGCATCAACCTCGAGGTCGCGCTCAAGCTCATCGGCGTGTCCGCGCCGGACGTTATGTAGGCAAACGCGCGCGAGACGTTGCCGCATGAATCTTTCTAATTGGTAACGTTACGGGCACGATTGTTAAGTTTTCGTTCGTCGCTTAATTTCATGTTGTATCGTGTGGGCATGCGATGGCCCATGCGCGAGGTGCGTTCCATCGACTGAGGTGGGGCGCACCTTGCCATAGGCGTGCGCAGCAAGTAAGCGATACAGAGAGCTGTAGGTCTCACATGGACGCACGAGAATACTTGTCAATCCGCAAAGCGTACAACCTCGTTAGGCAACATGCCGACAAGCCCGAGAGGCTGTCCTTCTCCGAGTTTTCGATCCTCTGCAGGCTCGCGAACTGCGAAGGCGGGATGCGTACGTCCGACATAGCGGATTACCAGCACGTCCTGCGCCCCACGATGACGCACAGGACGAAGCACCTCGCGTCGATGGGCCTCATCGAGCGCGAGCAGGGCTCGGACGACAAGCGCAACATCTTCTGCACCATCTCGTACAAGGGGCTCGCGGTTGCGGACAAGCTGTGCGAGGCGACCCGGTCCGCCATCCGTCCGCAGGAACCGCTCTCGCGCACCACGGCGAGCCGCATCCGCGCGTACGTGGACGCCATGGGCTCCCTGAACTGCGACGCGAGCGAGCTCATCCTGCTTGGCATCTACGTGCTGGACGGGGACGAGCACACCATCAGCGCGCTGGTGGACGCGCTTGGGCTGCTGCAGCCGACGGTCTCGATGTCCGTGGCAGCGCTCGAGGGCGACGGCTACGTGCAGAGGATCGGCGACAGTCGCCACGGCTTCCACGTGGGGCTCACCGAGAAGGGCGGCGCAGCCGCACGCGACATCGTGAGCCGGATAGGCGAGCTGGTCGTGAGGCGCCGTCGCAGGCTCAAGTCTGAGTAGCGAGGCCGGGCGGCAGAAGAGCGAAAGAGGCACGGTGGTGCGGGGTCCTTCAGGAGGGCCCCGCTGTTTGTGTGCGGCCGTAGCCACGACGCCACGCTTTTCTCGCCCGCAGGGGCGTGCAGGGGTGCCCCCATGTGCGCATGCGGGGAATTCCGTTGCGCAAAACGGGTTGTCGAGGTTGTGTTTCGCGGGGGAAATGGTATAGTGAAGCCAAATTTGCGCATGGTCGCATTCTTTATCTCGCGCACAAGCCTCACCACTTAAACGGAGCCAAGGTAGCCAGGCCTCAGGAGCACTGAGGTGGCGTGTCTGCCTGCGTTTGGGCTCCAATCCCACCGAGGCCGCGGTCGCGCAAGGAGACTTTAGAAAGGTCCTTAATGGAGGAAGACAACCAGCCCACCAGCATGCCCGCGCCGCACGAGGGCGGGACGGCGGCGCAGCCCGTCGAGGAGAAGCCGCGGCGTCGCAGGCGCGTCACGAAGAAGGCCGCGGAGGAGGACGCCCAGCCGACGGCCACCTCTGAGGAGGCCGCGCAGGCGCCGGAGGGCGAGAAGCCCAAGCGCACGACGCGGAGGCGCGCTGCGAAGAAGGCGTCCGCGGAGGGCGAGCAGCCAAAGGCCGCGGAAGAGGCCAACGGCCAGGCGGCGGAGGGCGACGCCCCCGAGGCGGAGAAGAAGCCCGCGCGTCGCCGCGGACGTCCGCGCAAGGCGGAGTCCCAGCAGGCACAGGCCGAGGGAGCCCAGGCAGAGGTCCAGGGCGAGGGCGAGGCGCCGAAGCCGCGCCGCCGTGGCAGGAGGCCGAAGGCGGCGGAGGACGCCGCGGAGCCCAAGGCGGAGGCAGCGCCCCAGCAGGAGACGCTGCCCGTAACGGCGGGACTCTTGGGCGCGCCGGCAACGACGCTTGCCGAGGCGGATGCCGCCCGCGCCAATGCCCATGCAGACGCCCATGCAGACGAGGCTCGCGCCGCACGCGAGGGCGTGGACCAGGCGTCCGCAGAGGCGAAGCCCGCCGTCCGCGACGCGGGCGAGAAGGACGTGCGTGACGAGCGCGAGGACGACCGCGAGGAGCACGGCGGACGACGCCGCAGGCGCCACAACGGCCGCTCCGAGGCCGGGTCTGGCGGAAACGGCAACGCCGGCCGCGACAACAACCAGAGGCAGGGCCGAAACCAGCGCCGCCGCAACCGCAAGGGCAACCAGCGCGAGCAGAACGTGGAGCCCACGCTCTCGCGCGACGACGTCGCCCAGATGAAGGTGGCCGAGCTTCGCAAGAAGGCCGCGGAGCTCGGGATCGACTACGTGGGCCTGCGCAAGAAGGACCTTGCGGAGTCCGTGTACGAGGCCGCCGCGCTTGCGGAGGGCTTCAGGCCGGTGGAGGGCGTCCTCGAGTTCCAGAACGAGGGCTACGCATACGTCCGCACGGGCAACTACATGGCCGGCGACTCCGACGCCTTCGTGCACCAGCAGATGATCAGGCAGTTTGGCCTGCGTCCGGGCGATCGCGTCAAGGGCAGCGTCGCGCCCGCGAAAGCCGGCAACAAGTACCCGCCGCTTCACACGATCGAGACCATCAACGGCCGCGCGCCGGAAGAGATGAAGTCTCGCCCGCGCTTCCGCGACCTCACGCCCATCTATCCCAACGAGCGCCTCGTTATGGAGCACGGCAAGGACTCCATCACCGGTCGCGCCATCGACCTGGTCGCTCCCATCGGCAAGGGCCAGCGCGGCCTCATCGTGTCGCCCCCCAAGGCCGGCAAGACCACGGTCCTGAAGAAGATTTGCCAGTCCATCTCCGCCAACAACCCGGAGGTCCACCTGTTCTGCCTGCTCGTGGACGAGCGCCCGGAGGAGGTCACGGACATGGAGCGCTCCATCAGGGGCGAGGTCGTCGCGTCCACGTTCGACATGCCGGCCTCCAACCACACGTCCGTGTCCGAGCTTGTGATCGAGCACGCGAAGCGCCTGGTCGAGATGGGCGAGGACGTCGTGGTCGTGCTCGACTCCATCACGAGGCTCGCCCGCGCCTACAACCTCGCGGCGCCCGCCTCCGGCAGGATCCTCTCGGGCGGCGTCGACTCCGCGGCGCTGTACCCGCCGAAGAAGTTCCTCGGCGCGGCACGCAACATCGAGAACGGCGGCTCGCTCACGATCCTCGCCTCGGCGCTCGTCGACACCGGCTCCAAGATGGACGAGGTCATCTTCGAGGAGTTCAAGGGCACGGGCAACATGGAGCTCAAGCTCGACCGCGACCTCGCCGACCGCCGCATCTTCCCGGCGATCGACCCCATCGCGTCCGGCACCAGGAACGAGGACCTCTTGATCGACCCGAGCCTCCAGCCGTTCATCTGGGGCATCCGTCGCCTGCTCGCCAACATGAACAGCACGGAGCGCGCGGCGACGGCCCTCGTGCGCGGTCTGAAGGCGACAAAGGACAACGAGGAGTTCCTCATTCGATCCGCGAAGAAGGCGCAGCAGACGGAGTTCGTCGGCGTGTAGCCGGCCCTGCCAGGGCTCTTCTCGCCATGGGCGAGAAGAGCGGTGCCACGCATGAGCCACAACACGAGGGCGTCCCTGCCGACCATGGCCGGGACGCCCTTCCCCTTAGACCTCTCGTGCTGCCTCCACGCTACCCCTTCGGCGTGTTGTGCATGGGCTCCCACAGGCCAAGGACCATCTCCTCCAGCTCCATCGTCACGGAGGCGGGCAGGATCTTCGTGATTACGTGCGCCGCCTTCATGTCGAGGGAGGGTATGCACAGCGCGCGCCCGAGCACGGCGGCACGCAGCGCCCGGCGGACCACCTTGTCCACGGGGCTGAAGCCTATGCGGCACATCTTGCGCGCGACCTCGCCGTCGTTTGGCTTGTCCAGAAAGCCCGTCCGCATGAACTTGGGGCACAGCGCAGTGATGTGGATGCCGGAGCCCGAAAGCTCGTGGTCGACGGTGCGCGAGAACTCGAGCACGAACGACTTCGTCGCGGAGTACACGGAGAGCCTGGGCTGGGGGATGACGCCGGCGATGGACGCGAGGTTGATGATGCGCGAGCCAGCGGCCATATGGGGGAGCGCGAGGTAGCACATCTCGACCACGGCCAGGCAGTTGAGCCGGACCATGTCCGCCGTGTCCTTCTCGCTAATGGCGGAAAAGTCCCCGAACTTGCCGAAGCCCGCGCTGTTGACGAGCCACTGCACGCGCGGCTCCTCGCGGGAAAGCTCGCGCGACAGCACCTCGAACGCGGTGGCATCAGTGAGGTCGAGCGCGAGCACGCGCGTGGGCGTGCGGCAGGCAGAGGCGATTTCGTCCAGGACGGCCTTGCGGCGCGCGATGAGCCAGAGCTCGTCAAGCGGGCCGCCCGCGCCCGCGTCCAGCTGCCGCACGAACTCGCGGCCCACTCCCGACGACGCGCCCGTCACGATGGCGATGCCTTTCATCTATCTGCTCCTAAGATTTGGCCCTGAGCCTTGAAAAACCCGGGGGTTTGGCTAATATCGAAAACAGTCTGAGGTACTCTGCCTCGACTGCATACTACGACGGTATACGAAGATAAGACGAAGCAGGCCGTTGTCTCCGCCAATGGACGAGCAGCGTGGCTAAAGCCACCGGCGTCGCTGGCGTCTCTTCGATTCCGCGTGTGATGCATCGGGCACGGCGCGGGAGGTGCAGGGATGAACAAGGCAAGAAGGAACCCGGCGGTGGTTGCGGGGCTTCTTGGCGCATGGGGCGCGGTCGTCCCACAGACGGCCTATGCGGCGACCCTGGCCGACCTCGGCCGCGATGTCGCGGGCAACCCCGTTGCCACCTTTGCCCTGGGCGTCGCCTGCGGTGTGGCCGCAACGAGCGTCGTGGCGCTTCTCGCCCAGGCGCATGCGCGCAGGGAAGACGCCGAGAAGGACGATCAGGCGGAGGAGCCGACGGCCGTCCTGGGTGCGAGGGGTGCCGTCGCCGCGAGCGAGGAGGCCGGCCTCGAGGCCCCGGTCGCCCCTGCGGCGCAGGCGGAGTCCTGCCAGCCGGCACAGCCGGCCACGCCCGCGCCGTCACGCAGCTACGCCGCCCCGAAGATGGCGGAACCCGCCGGCCACTACGTGGGCGTGATGCCCGTCAGCGGCGCATACTCCGTGGACGAGACGATCGCGCGACCCGTGAACGCGGTCATCGCGTCGCGCGTGCCCGCCGTGGACGAGGAGTCCGCGAACGAGAACGACTACGTGAACGTCGCCGAGCGCTACGTGAAGCACGAGACGCTCAGCGCCCGCATGGCCGCCCGCGCCCGCGGCGTGGCGAGCGTCCTGCACGACCGCCTGGGAGGCGACAAGTTCGAGGGGCTGCCCATCATCGAGCGCGCGGACGGATCGGTGGGCGACGTGGGCACGAGCTGGTGGAACGAGCGCCTGGGCGAGTCCGTTCGCCTGGTGGGCGCTCCGGACCAGCTGGATCTTGCGCCAAGCGTGAACCAGACGGCGGACTCGCTCGAGATCCCGGCGTGGATGGACCCCGTGCCGCGACGCGCAGCCGCGGCACGGGCGGAAGCGGCGCAGGTCGAGGGCACCGAGGGCAGGAAGCTCACGCCCGCCATGGAGTTCGCGCGCTCACGCGCCGCACGCATAGCGCAGAGCGTCCCAGAGGTGTACCAGGGCAAGTATCCCGAGCGCCGTGATGCGGACGAGCTTGACCAGGGCGACCTGTGGGAGACCGCGCTCGAGGCGATGGACGAGAACATCGACCGCGGCCCGCGCGTTCCGGCCTTCAGCGACGTCGTCGGCAGCGCCGACACGATCGACGACCCGACCGGCCTCGAGGACCCGACGAAGTTCATCCCGTTCCGCACGCCGGCCGGCCACCCCGAGGTGGTGGACACGGAGTCCTACATCGACTACCTGATAGACGACGAGTTCTCGCGCAACAAGAGCCAGGCGGCACGCCGCTCCTCGCGCGAGTACCTCCACGTCATCCAGGGCGGAAGCCAGAGCCTGAAGTCCACGGCGAAGCTGCACCGCACGCGCCAGCGCGGCGCGCAGGCGGCGTACAAGCCCCGCCACATGGCGAGCATGGTAAGGGAGGCCTAGCGCGTGGCCGGCAAGGGGTCCGCGCACGCGTCGCACGCCGCGGGCGTGTGGCTTGTGGTCGTGCTGCTGTGGCTCGCGTTCGTGTGGGGGCACTCGCTCGTGCCGGGACCCGCGTCGACGGGGGAGAGCAACGTGGTGATGCACGCGCTGCGCCCGGCGTTCGAGGCGGCGGGCGTAACCGACACGCGCCAGATGACGCACCTCATACGCAAGTGCGCCCACTTCCTGGAGTACGCGATGCTCGGGCTTCTGTGCTCCGGGCTGCGCACGGCGGCCCAGGGCGGCTTCATGCGTGCGTCCTACAGCGTGGACGCGAGGGCGATGCGCCTCGTGAAGATTGGCACGCTCGCGTGCTGCCTCGCGCCCGTGGCGGACGAGACCATCCAGATGTTCACGCCCGGCAGGTCGAGCCTGCTCACGGACGTGCTGCTCGACCTTGCGGGCGTGCTGTTCGGCACGCTCGTCATGCTCGTGGCGCGACGACTCAGGCGACGCCGGGCCTAACGTGAAAGCAATTGTTGCTGTGGGGACGTGGCCAAAGCCGCGTCCCCTCGCTTTTCTCGCCACGTTATCGTGCGCATGTTTCCAAACGACTTCAAATGTTGCAGACACGATAACCATTGGCATCTTTCGGTGACTTGAAGCACCTAAAGGCTTAAGTTTGGTTCAAGCTAAATGATGCCTAGAGGCACCCTTAGTAAAGATGGAGGTAATAAAATGGCAAACAACATCACGAGGCGCGACCTCTTCAAGGCGAGCGGCACCACCGCCCTGGGCCTTGGGGTAGCCTCGCTCATTTCCGCCTGTGGCTCCGGTTCCGGCTCTGACTCCGCCATCTCCGGCAAGACCCTGAAGGTCGGCCTCATGGGTCCGTACTCTGGCGACGTCGCCCAGTACGGCCTCGCCGTCCGCAACGGTGCCAAGCTCTACGTGAAGCAGTTCAACAAGAAGGGCGGCACCAAGTCCGGCAAGAAGATCTCCCTCATCGTCCAGGACGAGAAGGGCGATGCCACCGAGGCCGTGAACGTGTACCAGAAGATGGTCGAGGACAACGTGGTCGGCATCGTCGGCGACGTCACGTCCACGCCCTCCATCGCCGTCGCGCAGGCTTCCGTCAGCGACAACATCCCCCTGGTCACCGCCTCTGCCACCGCGGCCGACTTCATCAAGTACGGCAAGAATGCGTTCCGTGCGTGCTACACCGACCCCTACCAGGGCAAGCTCATGGCCGACTTCGCGGTGCAGAAGGGCTACAAGACCGTCTGCACCATCTATAACTCCGGTGGCGACTACGAGAAGGGCGTTAACGACGCGTTCGTGAAGGAGGCCAAGAAGAAGGGCCTCGCCGTCGCCACGCAGGAGAGCTACTCTGCCGGTGACGTCGACTTCAAGGCGCAGCTCGCGAACATCATCGCGAAGAAGCCGGACGCCGTCCTCTCGCCGAACTACTACCAGGACGACGGCAAGATCGTCACCCAGGCGCGCGAGCTCGGCTACACGGGCGTCTTCCTGGGCGCCGACGGCTGGGCGAACATCGTCGGCGGCGACGAGGACTACGCCTCCGGCAAGGACCTCGAGGGCTGCTTCTACGACACCTCGTTCGTCTCTGCGAACGACGACAAGCGTGTCCAGCAGTTCATCAAGGACTACAAGGCCGAGTACAAGAGCGACCCGACGAACTTCTGCGCACTGGGCTATGACGCCGCGATGATCCTGCTCACCGCTATCGACAAGGTCGAGAAGGACGGCGACGCGAAGGACTACGAGGACTACAAGCAGAAGGTCATCGACGCCATCGCCAAGGGCAAGGTCGAGGGCGTCACCGGTACGATCAAGTACGACGGCACCGGCGACCCCGTGAAGTCGACGCTCATCATCGGCTTCAAGGACGGCAAGGAGTACATCGAGACCACCCTGTAGGAACGGTCTCTTAGGAGTCACTTTGGAGGCGCCGGGGGAACTCTCTCGGCGCTTTTGGGGTACGGGGGCACGCAAGGGAGTCCCGGTCCCGAGTCAGTAACCGAACCAACGAGCTGGTACACGAGAGGAAGTGTTTGCCGTGACGTTTGTAACGCAGTTGCTGAACGGATTGCAGCTCGGCAGCATCTATGCGCTCGTCGCCCTGGGCTACACGATGGTGTATGGCATCATCCTGCTCCTTAACTTTGCCCATGGCGACATCATCATGGTCGGCGCGTACATTTCTTGGATCGTCATGGCGAAGCTGGGGATGAACCCCGTCATCGCCGTCATTCTTTCGGTCGCGGGCTGCACGCTGCTCGGCGTCCTCATCGACAAGGTCGCATACGCCCCGCTGCGCAACGCACCGCGCCTTTCCATCCTGATCACGGCCATCGGCGTCTCGTACTTCCTGGAGAACGGCGCGCAGCTCGTATTCGGCGCAGACGCGAAGGTCGTCCCTCCGTTCATAAGCGTCTCGAACATCAAGGTCGCGGGCATGAGCCTCTCGCTGAACGCAATCCTCACGATCGTCGTGACGGCCATCTCGACCGCGGTGCTGACGTTCCTCGTCCAGAAGACGAAGCTCGGCAAGGCCATGCGCGCGGTGTCCGAGGACATGGGTGCGGCAAGGCTCATGGGCATCAACGTCAACACCACGATCTCCTTCACGTTCGCCCTTGGCTCCGCGCTCGCGGGCATCGGCGCGGTCCTGTACAGCATGGCCTACTCCCAGGCGACGCCGACCATGGGCATCATGCTCGGCACGAAGGCGTTCGTCGCGGCCGTCCTCGGCGGCATCGGGTCGATTCCGGGCGCCGTCATCGGCGGTCTGCTCGTCGGCTTCGCAGAGGTGTTCGTCTCCGCGCTGGGACTCTCCGTGTGGAAGGACGCCGTCGTGTTCCTGCTCCTTATCATCGTGCTGATCGTGAAGCCCACCGGCATCCTCGGCCGCACGATGAGCGAGAAAGTGTAAGGAGGTCGTCGTGGAAGAACTCAAGAACGAGGAGAGGCCCATCATCTCTGCCGGCGCTCCGAAGGGCTCTCGTCCTCGCAAGACCATTTCCGTCGGAAAGCGCTACATCATCAACACCGTGCTCGTCGTCCTGTTCCTTGCGATCGGCGACATGATGGTGGGCCAGGGCATCATAACCCGCTACCAGACGTCCGTGCTCGAGCAGGTGGGCATCTACATCATCATGGCGGTGTCGCTCAACATCGCGACCGGCTACCTCGGCCAGCTGCCGCTCGGCCACGCCGGCTTCATGTCGGTCGGCGGCTACTCGTGCGCCATCTTCATCATGCGCATGATGCCCGCCTTCGGCATCACGATGCGCGACTTCGTGCTCGGCACCCCCGCCGCGTCGCTGCTGTTCGTCGTCGGCCTCGTGTTCGGCGGCATCTGCGCGGCCATCTGCGGCATCATCATCGGCATCCCGGCGCTGCGCCTGAAGGGCGACTACCTCGCCATCATCACGCTCGGCTTCGCCGAGATCATCCGCGTCATCATGCTCAACATCGATGGCGTCCTCGGATTCGAGCTCACGGGCGGCGCGAAGGGCCTCACGGGCATCCCCGCGTACACGAACTTCCTGAACACGTTCGTCGTCGTGGTCATCTCGCTCTTCCTCATCCACACCATGATGAAGTCCCGCCACGGCCGCGCAATCCTCGCCATCCGCGACAACGAGATCGCGGCCGAGGCCTCCGGCGTGAACACCACGTACTACAAGACGCTCGCGTTCGTCGTCTCCGCGTTCTTCGCCGGCATCGGCGGCGGTCTGTACGCGGGTTGCATCGGCGTCATGGCCCCCGCGAAGTTCGGCTTCATGAAGTCGATCGAGATCCTGGTCATGGTCGTCCTCGGCGGCATGGGCTCCATGCTCGGCTCCGTCCTGTCCGCGACCTTCCTCACGATCCTGCCCGAGGCGCTGCGCGCGTTCGCCGACTACCGCATGGTCGTCTACGCCATCGTGCTGATCCTCGTCATGATCTTCCGTCCGCAGGGCCTGCTCGGCACGTACGACTTCTCGCTCGGCAACATCCTCGAGAAGATCGCCAACCGCGAGTTCCCCTGGAAGAAGAGCGCGTCCGCAGAGGAGGTGGAGTAGCCTTGACCAGCGAAGAGAAGAAGCGCCGCTCCGTCCTGGTGCAGATGGAGAGCCCCAACCTCATCCCCGAGCGAGACCTCGGCAAGATCCCCGTCCTCGAGGCGAAGCACCTCGGCATCGACTTCGGCGGACTCACGGCCGTCGATGACTTCAACATCGCCATGGGCCGCACGGAGATCTCCGGCCTCATCGGCCCCAACGGCGCCGGCAAGACCACGATCTTCAACCTGCTCACGAACGTGTACAAGCCCACGCGCGGCACCATTCTCGTCGACGGCTACGACACGGCCGGCATGAGCATGGTCCAGGTCAACAAGCTCGGCGTCGCCCGCACGTTCCAGAACATCCGCCTGTTCAACCAGATGACCGTCGCGGAGAACATCCTCGTCGGCTTCGGCAACTCCATGAGCACGCACCTCGTGACCGACCTGCTCCGCCTTCCGAAGCACTGGTCGCAGGAGAAGGAGTTCCGCGACAAGGCGATGGACCTTCTCGGCATCTTCGACATGCAGAAGTTTGCGGACACCCAGGCAGGAAACCTCCCATACGGCGCACAGCGCCGCCTCGAGATCCTGCGCGCCCTCGCGACGCAGCCGAAGGTCCTGCTTCTGGACGAGCCCGCGGCGGGCATGAACCCGAACGAGACCGAGGAGCTGATGGAGAACATCCTGAAGATCCGCGACGAGTTCCAGATCGCGATCCTCCTCATCGAGCACGACATGTCCCTCGTCATGGGCGTGTGCGAGGTCGTCGGCGTCCTCAACTACGGCAAGATCATCGCGAAGGGCACGCCCGAGGAGATCCAGCAGGACCCGAAGGTCATCGAGGCCTATCTTGGCAAGCAGGGGGTGAAGTAATGGCGCTTCTTTCCGTCAAGGACCTGCACGTGTCGTACGGCGCTATCAAGGCGGTGCAGGGAATCTCGTTCGACATCAACCAGGGCGAGATCGTCACTCTCATCGGCGCGAACGGAGCCGGCAAGTCCACCACGCTCAACACCGTCGCGGGCATCATCAAGCCCGACTCCGGCTCCATCGAGTTCAAGGGCGAGAGCCTCGTGGGCGTGAAGGCCCATAAGATCGTCGAGAAGGGCCTCGCCCTCTGCCCGGAGGGACGCCGCGTGTTCGCGCAGATGACCGTGGCCGAGAACCTCGAGATGGGCGGCTACACCCGCACCGACGCGGAGAACGCGGAGACCCTCGAGATCGTGTACGAGCGCTTCCCGCGCCTGAAGGAGCGCATGAACCAGACGGCCGGCACGCTGTCCGGCGGCGAGCAGCAGATGCTCGCCATGGGCCGCGCGCTCATGAGCAAGCCCGAGCTCCTCATGCTGGACGAGCCGTCCATGGGCCTGGCGCCCATTCTTGTCCAGGAGATCTTCGACATCATCGAGGAGCTCAACAAGCAGGGGACCACGATCCTGCTCGTCGAGCAGAACGCCTCGATGGCGCTCTCCATCGCGGACAGGGGCTACGTGCTCGAGGTCGGCCACATCAGCAAGACCGGCACCGGCGCGGACCTGCTGCACGACGACGACGTCCGCAAGGCCTACCTCGGAGGCTAGGCCTAAGGCACCGCGCACGCGGGGCATTGCATACAGGCAAGCTGCCGCGCAGCCAGAGTTGCGAAAGAGAACGGGCGCCCCGCTTGGGACGCCCGTTCTTTTCGTCTGTAACTTCTTGTTGAAAGCCTGCGCGCGTGGCCAGAGGTGCGCGATGTGTGGCTGCCACAGGCGCCGCGGCGTCCCGGCTACAGCACCTCGACCCACGTGCCGCGCGAGTTCGCGGCAAGCACGCGCACCCAAAGGCCGTCCACGTGGTTCTCGACCATGTTGGTGACGGACGCGGCGACGCGCTCGGCGGCCTCGCGCCCGTCCGTGATTGCGAGCATGGTTGAGCCGGAGCCGGAGATGAGAAACGCGGCGGCGCCGGCTGCGAGCGCGGTGCGGCGGATGGGCTCGTAGTCCGGGATGAGGGTCGCGCGGTACGGCTCGTGGAGGCGATCCTTCGCCGCGGCGGAGAGGAGCTTCGCGTCGCCCCGCCTGAGCGCATCCACGACCGCGACGCAGTGGCCCATCTGCCACACGGCGGTCTGGACGGAGACCTCCTTCGGCATGACCTTGCGCGCCTCTGCCGTGCGGACCTCGTACGGGGGCGCGATGGCCACGAACGTGAGGTTGGGCGCGATGTCGAAGCACAGGGAGCGCGTGCGGCCCTCGTCCACGAACGAGCTCACGAGCCCGCCCATGAGCGCTGGGGCCACGTTGTCCGGATGGCCCTCGATCCTGGTGGCGAAGTCGAGCGCGGCGTCTGCGTCGAAGCCGCCCGCGTGGAGCACCTGCGCCGCGACGACGCCCGCGACGACGCAGGTGGAGCTGGACCCGAGGCCGCCGGAGAGCGGCACGGGCGAGTCGATGGTGATGTGCAGGGCGTGCGGGCGCTGGTACAGCTCGCGGCAGGTGTCGAGGTAGCTCGTCCACACGAGGTTGTCCTCGCCGCGGAAGCGCTCCTGGCAGCCGTCGATCAGGAGCTGGTCCGACACCTCGAACGTGAAGCTCGCCGTGAGGTCGAGCGCGAGCCCGAGGCAGTCGTATCCCACGCCCACGTTCGCGGACGTCGCGGGCACGAGCACGCGGAACCTGTGCGGCGCCTCGTCCTTCTCGCCCGCGCGGTCCTTGGTCTGGTCAGTCATGAGTTGAGCCCCCAAAGGGTCGATGCGAGTTCGCTAGGCGAAGACGCGGTTGCAGGAGCCCTCGACGAACGCCGTCATGCCGTCCATGTCGCACACGTCGGTGTGCAGGACGGGGGCGTCCCTGAGGCCTGAGAGCTGTGCCGGCGCCGCGACGCCCGTGAGGGCCTGCAGCCTGTCCATGCACGCGAAGCCGTCGAGGCCGCTCACGTCCGTGCCGAGCGCCGCGAGGACGTCCGCGGAGAACTTGTACGGGCTTGCGGTGGAGAGGCACACGCGCTGGCGGCCCTCCGGCGCGAACCTGTTAAGTACGTGACGCGCGACGGCGGTGTGGGTGTCGATGAGGACGTGGTCCTTCTCCCAGGTGTCGCGGATGGTCTGGCGGGTCTCGTCATCCGTCGCGAAGCCGCAGTCGAACGTCTGGCGGAGCTTGGCGAGAAGGTCCTTGGATATGGTGTAGTAGCCCTTCTGGGCGAGGTCGGCCATGTAGCCCGCGACCGCCTCGCAGTCGCCGTCCGTGAGGTAGTACAGCATGCGCTCGAGGTTGGACGACACGAGGATGTCCATGGAGGGCGAGATGGTCTTCACGAAGTCGCGACGACGGTCGTACGTGCCGGTGGTGAGGAAGTCCGTCAGGACCTTGTTGCTGTTGGACGCGACGACGAGCTTGCCGACGGGGAGCCCGAGGAGCTTGGCGTAGTAGCCGGCGAGCACGTCGCCGAAGTTGCCGGTGGGCACGCAGAAGTCGACCTCGTCGCCGATCACGATGGCGCCGGTCTGCACGAGCTGTGCGTACGCGGAGAAGTAGTACGTGACCTGAGGGACGAGGCGGCCGACGTTGATGGAGTTCGCACTCGAGAGCATCACGTTGTTGGCCGCGAGGCGCCCTGCGAGCTCCCTGTCCGCGAAGATGCGCTTCACCTGGGTCTGGGCGTCGTCGAACGTGCCCCTGATGCCGCAGACCGCGACGTTGTCGCCGGTCTGGGTGACCATCTGCAGGTGCTGGACGTCGGAGACCTTGCCGTCGGGGTAGAAGACCGTGACGCCCGTGCCCGGCACGCCCGCAAAGCCGGCGAGGGCCGCCTTGCCGGTGTCGCCCGACGTGGCGGTGACGATCATGACGTTGCGTCCTTCTCCCTTGCGCGCGACGGACATGAGGCGCGGCAGCATCTGCAGGGCGACGTCCTTGAACGCGCAGGTGGGACCATGGTAGAGCTCGAGCAGCCAGTCGGTGCCGAGCGGGGAGAGCGGCGTGACGGCGGCCGTGTCGAAGTTGTCGGCGTACGCGGCCGCCACGCACGAGGCGACCTCCTGCTCCGTGAAGTCCGGGAGCAGGGTGCCGAGCACGCGGCACGCGATCTGGTGGTAGCCCTCCTGGCACACGGCCCGAAGGTCCAGCTTGTTGCGGACGGCGTCGTCGCTCACGTACAGACCGCCGTCAGGCGCGATTCCCGCGAGGATTGCTTGCTTGCTTGTTACGGTTTCGCTATCGCTGCGCGTGCTGTGATAGAAAGTTGTCATCGTGGCGCTCCTTGCCTCGGTTTGGCGGCACTACATAACGTATGATAGCCGCAGCCGGCATTGGGCCGTTCTAACGTCACACAACAGAAAGATTGGATAGCCATGAAGATTGCCGTCCTGGGCTATGGCACCGTCGGAAAGGGCGTCGACCGCATCATTTCGGAGCGCGTGAGCGGCGTGGAGGTCTCTCGCATCCTCGAGCTGCCGGACCGCCTGACCGACCCGCGCATGACGTCGGACTATGCACAGATCGTGGAAGACGACGACATCGCGGTCGTCGTGGAGTGCATGGGCGGTCTCGAGCCCGCGCACACGTTCATCCTCGACGCGCTCGCGAAGGGCAAGAGCGTCGTCACGTCCAACAAGGCCGTGGTCGCCGCCTACTTCGACGAGTTCGTTCGACAGGCGAACGCGACGGATGCGAGCCTGCTCATCGAGGCGTCCGTGGGCGGCGGCATCCCCTGGATCGCCTCGATCGAGAAGGTGCGCCGCATCGACGAGGTCACGTCCTTCTCGGGCATCATGAACGGCACGACGAACTTCATCGTGGACGCCATGGTGAAGGAGGACGCGGACTTCGACCAGGTCCTGGCCGAGGCCCAGGCGCTGGGCTACGCCGAGCGCGACCCATCCGCCGACATCGACGGCGTGGACGTCCGCAACAAGACCATCATCACCGTGGGCGTCGCGTTCGACACCGCGTGCGAGAAGGACATACCCACCACGGGCATCAGGACGCTCACCAAGGGCGACCTCGACGCGCTCCGGGCGATGGGCAGGGGAGTGAAGCTGCTGGGCCGCGGCGTGCAGCACGAGGGCGGCTACGCGGCCGCCGTCGAGCCCGTCGCCGTCCCCATCGAGTCGCTCGAGGCGAACGTGCCCTCGAACTTCAACCTCATCTCGCTGGACGCCAC
>Ga0256404_1006125_pt1 | contig 20307 bp, 24 predicted proteins | sample RumenRJG_01DNA_FD_185990 | JGI IMG/M metagenome (GOLD analysis project Ga0256404, IMG submission 185990) | Bovine rumen microbial communities from Lethbridge, Alberta, Canada - RJG_01 | ecosystem: Host-associated > Mammals > Digestive system > Stomach > Rumen | place: Canada: Alberta | collected...
TGGGATCCAGCTCCTGGCGCGCGCGATTTTCTTCTACCAGGCGCTGAACCGCTCCTGCCTGCGTCTTCAGGTTGCGGAGGAGAACAGCATCGCCTGCGCGTTCTACGAGCGGGAGGGATTCCGCCGTATTGCGGAGCAGAAAACGCCGACCGGGAGGCTCGCGATCATGGAGCGGAGCGGGATGTCCTGACCGGAGCGGATTAAGACCTAGGGCGGGAGGCATGTGAGAAGATGCTGCGACAGAAACAGCAAACCACCCAAAAGAAACCGTTGAAGCACGCCGGATTCTATGATAAAATACAATGAAAAACAACATGATCGCTTTGAGCCTGCGCGGAGGGAGGTAGGAACGCCGTTGCAAACAGGAAAAAGGCTTCTGTGCGCGGCACTGACGCTGCTGATACTTGCAGCGCTGCTTCCAAATCTGAAAGCATATGCCTACACCGCGCCGGAATTCCGGGATGCCGAGTTCCACGAAGCTGCCGCGATACCCGGCGACCGGGTCAAACTGGATATTTCCTGCCTGGATCAGGGCTATGTAGCGGTGTCCGCCGTCTCGGACATGCGCCTGAAGTTCCAGGTCATCAAGGATGAGGCGACCTACAACTACGATCTGCCGTCAGACGGAACCCCGGGGATTTTTCCCCTGCAGGGAGGAAACGGGAGCTATCGCTTCCGCGTGATGGAAAACGTGGTGGATAAGAAATACTCCGAGCTGTATTCCATGACCTGCGATGTTTGGCTGCAGGATGAGTTTCAGCCTTTCCTGAGGCCGAGCACCTATATCAATTATACACGGGATTCCGCATGCGTCAGGAAAGCGGCAGAACTCGCAGCGGCAGCTTCCGATGAACTCGACCTGGTGAGTGCGGTCTATGATTATGTATGCAGCCAGGTCACCTATGACAGGGAAAAGGCCGCGACCGTCAAAAGCGGATACCTTCCGGTACCCGACGAGACCATGAGCAGCGGAAAGGGAATCTGCTTCGACTATGCCGCGCTGGCGGCCTCCATGCTGCGCAGCCAGGGCATTCCCACCAAGATGATCTTCGGTTATGTGGCGCCGCAGGGGCTTTATCATGCCTGGAACATGTTCTACACGCCGCAGTCCGGCTGGGTAACGGTGAGCTTCGAGGTCCGGGGAGAAACCTGGACCCGGATGGATCTGACCTTCTCCGCCAACGGAGCGGATGCAACGTTCATCGGCGACGGCAGCAACTACTCGGATGTCTATTATTACTGAGAAGACTGATTTCATATAACAGGCGGTGAAGCAATGAGCGGAAAGAAACTGGATTATCTGGGCGTCAGCGCTTTCTGCGAGAGCATGGCGATGATGGTACAGTCCGGCATCCAGACGGACGAAGCCGTCACCCTTCTGCAAAGCGACAGGACACACAGCGGCGGTGTCCTGGAAGAGGGACTCGCGGTCATGAAAGAACAGGTGGACCAGGGCTGCGGCCTGGCCGCGGCAATGAAGAAGAGCGGGATCTTTCCGGACTACGCGCTGCAGATGGTGGAAGCGGGAGAGAACTCGGGCCGGCTGGAGGACATTCTCTTCCGGCTGTCCCGATACTATGCCGACCAGAAAACCATCTCGGAAAAACTGCGCAATGCCGTGACCTATCCCGCCGCGATGCTGGTGCTGATCATCGCAGTGCTGGCCGTAATGCTGGTGATGGTCCTGCCCGCTTTTACCGATGTTTACGACAATCTGACCGGCAGTCTTGCGGCCTCAAGCTACAGCTATGTCCGTCTGGCTTACGGATTCTGCTGGTTTGCGCTGATCCTGATGCTGGTTCTGGCAGCCGGACTGGTCGCGGGCCTTCTGCTCTGGAACAGCGGCAAGCGAAAGAAGATTGAGGCGATCCTGAGGAAGAACAGACTCTGCGCTTCCATTCTGGAGAGCATGGGGATGTTCCGCTTCACTTCGGCGCTCGGCACTTTCCTGGCCAGCGGCGAGATGCAGGACGAGGCGGTGCTGAACAGCCTTCCGATGACCGATTATGAACCGGTGGAAGAGAAACTGAAGCGCTGTGTGCTGCGCATGGAGGAAGGACACAGCATCGCGCAGGCGGCTTACGATGAGGAGCTTTTTGAGCCGGTTTACGGACGTATGCTTCTGGCCGGAGAGCGAAGCGGCAATCTGGAACACGTGCTCGGCAGGCTGACGGAACTGCTGGAGGAAAACTGCGGCAATCTGGTGGAGCGTCTGGTCGGGATCATCGATCCGCTGCTGTCGGGCGTGCTGATGTTTACGGTTGGCCTGTCACTGCTGAGCGTCATGCTGCCGCTGATCGGCATGATGAACTCCATTGCCTGACGGAGGACGGACATGTACTCCGACAGACTCACAAAACGGAAGAGCTGGATCCTGTGGGCTCTGCTGATTCTGCTGCTGTTGGGCGCCCTGTGCCTGCTCTTTTCCGACGGAGGAAGAGACCTTGATGACAGCAGCGCCCTTGCCATCCGTGAAGCGGTACAGCGCAGCGCCCTCCAATGCTATGCAGTGGAGGGGGCTTACCCTCCGGATCTGCGGTATCTGGAGGAGAACTACGGCCTTCAGGTGAATCAGCAGGACTTTTATGTGACCTATGATGCCTTTGCTTCCAATCTCCCGCCCACAGTTCGTGTGACCAGACGCTGAACGGAGAAGGACGTCGGCAGAGGCGTAAGAATCGTATGGAGAGGAGGACCGGCGATGAGAAAGGAACATCATTCCCCCATCGGGTTTTATACCATCGGGGTGGCCGCGCTGTTTCTGGCGGGGTTCTTTCTGCTGGTGGTGTTCGGGGCGCAGAGTTACCGCAACACGGTCGCCGGGCAGAACGGCAACATGCAGAGCCGTGCGCTGCTGTCCTACCTTTCGACAACGGTGAAAGCCTGTGACGCGGCGGGCGCGGTCTCTCTGACGGAAGACCCGGAGGTCGGCCGGGTACTGGTTCTGGCAGACGGCAGCAGCGGCTACGCGGTGCGGATCTATCATCGGGACGGGATCCTGCTGGAGGATTATGCCGCGGCGGATACCCCACTGCGCCCGGAGGAGGCACAGCGGATCGGAGAGACCCGGCAGTTTGAAGCGGAGAAGCCGTCCGGCGATGTGCTGAAGCTGAAGACCGATGCGGGCAGCGTTCTGCTTCACCTGCGCAGCGGAGGAGAGAAACCATGAAAAAACACAGCCATATCACGGGCTTTTACCTGGAGACGCTGATGCTGATCGTGGTGTTCCTCGTGATCATCCTGGTCCTGACGCAGGTCTTCGGCCTGGCCCAGATGCAGAGCACGAAGGCAAAGAGACTGACGGGAGCCGTGATCCTTGCACAGAACGCGGCGGAAGCCGTTTCTGCCAGCAGGACGCCGGAGGATCTGCTGACGCTGCTGAATGACGACGACAATGCGTTCCCGATGCCGGATACGGCCGGCGTGACGGCCCGGTATGACAGCGACCTGAACCCGGATGCCAAAGGGATTTACCGGGTGGACGTAACCTGGCTTCCGGAAGAGGCCGGTGACGGAACGATGATCCGCAGCATGGCGGAGGTCCGCTGCGATGAGAGCGAAGAGCCGGTTTACCGTCTGGAGACGGAGAGCTTCCGAACGGGGGTGGGCGCTTGAAACAGGTTCCGATCAAACTTGGACCGCTGGCGCTGCTGTTGACGGTGATCAGCATCTGTGTCACGACACTGGCCATCCTGACGTTTACGACGGCGCGGGCGGATCTCTGCCTCGCCGAAAAATATGCGCAGACCGTGGAGACCCGCTACGCGCTGGAACGGGAGGGGCAGGAGTTCCTCTGCGAACTGAGCGATACAGATCCGGCAGACTACGGCCTGATGGACTGGGAGCGGGATGCCGCCGGTGTTTACTGGACGGAATTTGAACAGGACGGTGCAACGCTGCGGATCGGATTCAAACCGGATCGGGAGTCGGGATACAGACTGCTCTCCTGGCGGCTGGAAAAGGGCTGGGTTGAAGATGACAGCATCGGAGAGCTGTGGGACGGAGGATTGATGCCATGACCATGCAGGAAATCTTACAGAAAGCCATCGAACAGGACGCGGCGGATATTTTTCTGGTGGCAGGGCTTCCGGTTACCTTCAAGTGCGGCGGACGCCAGGAGAGATCGCCGGAGGGGTTCCTGCGCCCCGACGACATCAACGCCCTGGTTGACTCCGTTTACGAGATCAGCCACCGCAGCCGTGCCAACCTGGAAAACGGTATTGATGACGACTTTTCTTTCGCGGTCTCCCAGCTTGGCCGCTTCCGGGTGAATGTCTTCCGGCAGCGCGGCTCGCTGGCGGCCGTGATTCGCGTCATCCACTTCGGCCTGCCCGACCCGGTGAAACTTGGCATCCCGGAGAGCGTGCTTTCCCTCGCGGATAACAAGAAGGGACTGGTGCTGATCACCGGCTCCGCCGGAACCGGCAAGTCCACCACGCTGGCCTGCATGATCGACCGCATCAACCGCAGCCGGGACTGCCACATCATCACCATGGAGGACCCGATCGAATACATCCACCGGCACGACAAGGCCATCGTCACCCAGAGGGAAATCTCCATCGACACCCCGGGCTATCTGGAGTCGCTGCGTTCGGCGCTGCGCGAGAGTCCGGACGTGATCCTCCTGGGAGAGATGAGAGATTATGACACCATCTCGGCCGCCATCACCGCGGCGGAAACCGGCGTCCTGCTGCTGAGCACGCTGCATACCAGCAGCGCCGCGAACACCATCAACCGGATTCTTGACGTGTTCCCCGCCAATCAGCAGAAACAGGTGAAGATTCAGCTGGCTCAGATCCTGAAAGGGGTTGTCTGCCAGCAGCTGGTTCCTTCCACGGACGGCGGACAGATCGCAGTGTTTGAGATCATGAAATCCACCACCGCAATCCAGAACATGATCCGGGAAGACAAGCTGCATCAGCTGGAATCCGCCATGCAGGCAGGCGCCGCGGACGGTATGTGTACCATGGACGGAAGCCTCCTCAGGCTTTACCGGGAGAAAAAGATCACGAAAGACACGGCGCTGCTCTCCTGTGTCAACTATGAAAACATGGTAAAACGGCTGAGCCTTTGAGTCAGGGAATGAGGATCAAATAAAATGAGGATGACTGAGACCAGACAGAATGTCCTGTATGTGAGAATGCTCGGCGGGTTCTCCATACGATGGAACGGAAAGCTGATCGCCGGCGGCTCCAAGGCGAGTGAGTCGCAGCTGACATCTCTTCTGCAGGTCCTGATTCATAACCGTGCACACGGCGTGACCAGGGACCGCCTGGAGGAACTGCTGTTTGAAGACAGGGATATGGCGAATGTGCACCACGCCCTTCAGAGCGTGATCTACAACACCAAGAAAAAGCTGATGAAGGCAGGGCTTCCGCCGGCCAACTACATCGAACAGCGGAAAGGCGTATTTTTCTGGACGGAAGAAATCCCTCTGGTCGAGGATGCCTCGGAATTCGAGCGGCTCTGCCGTGAAGCGGAAACAGAGGAGGATCCGGAAACCAGAATAGCGCTTTATCAGGAGGCGGCGCACTGGTATACCGGGGAGTTCCTCTCGAATCAGACGGCCGTGATCTGGGTCGCGCAGGAAGCCAGACGCCTGAAGGGAATGTTCTGTGCCTGTGTGGAGCACGGTGCAGCCATGCTGCGGCAGAACCAGGACTATTTCCAGCTCGAGGAACTCGGCATGCTGGCTTCGAAGATCGACCCCCTGGCAGACTGGGAAACGCTGACCATGGAGGCGATGGTTTCCCTCGGTCGTTATGATGAGGCGCGACGGCTCTATGACGACACCGTTCAATTGTACTTTAACGAACAGGGACTCCGGCCGTCCAGGAAGATGCTGGAACAGCTCGAGCGCCTGGGGGCCGGGATGCAGCATCAGCACGAAGCGCTGGACGTGATCCAGGCGGAACTGTCCGGAAAGGGAGACGACTTTCCGGGGGGATATCTTGTCAGCTATCCGATCTTCGTGGGAATCTACCGCATGGTGGAACGGATGCTGGAGCGCGGCGGACAATCGGTCTATCTGATGCTCTGTACCGTTATCGACGGGAAAGGCAATCCGCTGCGGGAGGGGCCGATGCTCGAAGAGCTCAGCAAACGGATGGGGGACTCGGTCCGCCGCTCCATCCGCCGCGGAGACGCGATGTGCCAGTACGGAAAGGGACAGTATCTGGCACTGCTGGTCAACACCACCCGTGAAAACTGCAGTGTGGTGCAGAACCGCATCAATGAGCGCTTTATTGTCGGGCGTCAGAGAACCAAGATCCAGTATTATATCAACTCCGTATTCTGGGTGCCGCCTCTGGAACTGACGGATCCGGGAATGCGGAGGGCAGAGTGAGAGGCGCGGCGGCATGAAGAAGACGCAATGGTACATCGGCGCACCGAACGGAGTGATCCTCTGCATCAATCGAAACGATGAGGGCGAGCTGTCGGGCGAGTTTTACCACAGCTACAGCGAAACACCGGTTCCGTTTCAGGGGATCGGGCAGATGACCCTGCGGATGGAAAAGCTCTATGACTGGCTGCGCTTTCCCTATCCGGGAACCAACAGCCGCAGCTTCGGCGAGCTGCCGAAGCCGGACGGCAGAATCCATGAAAGGAAAAGAATCATGAGTGATGAGACGCTTCTGGCGAAACACGGAGATATCGGAACATTTATCGTAAGAGTTCAGCACCGGCAGAACAGCAGCTGGCAGGGGAGAATCACCTGGATGGAAGAGGACAGAACCATCCAGTTCCGCTCCGTCTGGGAAATGATCAAGCTGATCGAAAGCGCCGTGGACAGCGTCAGCCAGGAGGACGGGGATGAAATCAGCTGGTTTCCGGAAGAAGACAAACCGGATCAGAAAGCCTGATGCCGGATATAACACTATTCTCTCAGGAGGAAAAGAATATGCTGACGATTGAAAAGCTCAAAGCCTACGGCGCCAATGTGGATGAGGGATTGGGACGCTGCATGAACAATGAGGCATTCTATCTGCGCCTGGTCAATATGGCGGCAGATGACGGCGGATTTGAAAAGCTGCGTGCCGCGATGGAAAGCGGGGATCGAAAAGAAAGCTTTGAAGCGGCGCATGCCCTGAAAGGGATGCTCGGAAACCTGTCGCTGACCCCGGTCTTCAGACCGGCTTCGGAGCTGACGGAGCTCCTGCGGTCAGAGACGGGAAATGAAGCGGCCGGCCGTCCGCTCCTGGAGGAAATCCTGACCCAGAGAGAAAAGCTGCTGCGGCTGAGAGATGAGGCGTAACTACCAGCAGGAGCTTGACGGGATCATTTCCCGGCAGGCAGGGAAGCATCCCCGGCTGCTGCTGCACAGCTGCTGCGGCCCCTGCAGCGCTCCGGTCCTCGAGTACCTGACCGGGTATTTTGACGTGACGCTGTTCTGGTATAATCCGAACATCTGGCCGCAGGAGGAGTTTGACCGCCGGCTGGAAGCGCAGCGCAAGCTGATCCGGGCCATGGGACTGGAGAATCGGGTTCAGGTCGTCTGTGAGCCAAGAAACAGCGAAGAATGGTACCGTGCGACAGAAGGCCTGGAGCGGGAGCCGGAAGGGGGAGCCCGGTGTACGGAATGCTTCCGTCTCCGCCTGCGAAAAGCGGCGGCATACGCGGCGGAATACGGCTTTGACTGCTTCTGCAGCACGCTGACGCTCTCCCGCCACAAGGACCCGATCCGTATCAACGCCCTGGGAGAGCAGTTCGCGGAAGAGTTCGGGATCCCATGGCTTCCCTCTGAGTTTAAAAAACGCGGGAGGGAACTGAGATCCAGGCAGCTCTGTGAGCAGTATGACATCTATCGACAGGATTACTGCGGATGCGAATATTCGGTAAGAAAAAACCTCCCTGTGGAGATTTCAAGAGAACAGTAAGAGACAGAGGTGCAAGCATGAAAGTGAGAAAAGCGATTATCCCCGCGGCGGGACTGGGGACCCGGCTGCTGCCCAACACCAAGAGCATTCCGAAGGAGATGCTTCCGCTGGTGGACAAACCGGTTCTGCAGTACATCGTGGAAGAAGCGGTGGCGGCCGGTGTGGAGCAGATCCTGATCATCACCAACCGCGGCAAATCCCCGATTGAAGACTACTTCGACTATGCGCCGGACCTGGAGGAACGGCTTCTGAAGGACGGAAAGGAAAAGGAAGCCCGAACGATCCGCGCGGTGGCGGACATGGCGGATGTTCTCTTCCTCCGTCAGAAGGAAACCAAGGGCCTCGGCCACGCGGTCTGGCGCGCCAGGAGCTTCGTAGGCGATGAGCCCTTTGCCGTCCTGCTGGGCGACGATATCATGTTGGGCGAGAAGCCGGTTCTGAAGCAGCTGGTGGAAGCGACGGAGGCCAACGACTGCAGCGCCGTGGCGATTCACGAGGTACCGGACGAGCTGATCGTGAAGTACTCTTCCGTAAAAATGGAAGAAAAGCTCTCCGACCGGGTCTACCGGATCAGCGACATGAACGAGAAGCCGACCCTGGAGGAGAAATTTTCCAACTACGCGATTCTCGGTCGCTACGTCCTGACTTCCGGGATTTTTGACATTCTGGAGCATACTGCCCCCGGCCGCAACAATGAAATCCAGCTGACGGACGGCATGAAGGAGCTGCTTGGCAGGGAGCGGATGTGCGGTGTGGATTTTGAGGGCAGGCGCTATGACACCGGCAACCTCAAGGGCTATCTGGAAGCCATCATCGATTTTGCCCTGCGCAACGAGGAAGCCGGGGACTGGCTGCGGGAATTCATCATTCAGAAGGCGGATTTGCTGCGCTGAAGGAAATTTTAGTTGACATCAATCAGCACAATACGATATAATAACCACTCGGCGGCCCTGCCCGCCGAGTGGTTTTCATTTTGTCAACTGCTTCTTCCGGTACGGTCCGGGACCTGCTTCAGCGGCCCGTCCGGAGGATGTTGAGTATTCAGATGTGAAAGGAGTGCAGACAATGCTTCGTACCTATCAGCCCAAGAAACGTCAGCGCAGCAAGGAGCACGGCTTCCGGAAGAGAATGCGCACAGCCAACGGCCGCAAGGTTCTTGCCCGCCGCAGAGCGAAAGGCAGAGCGAAACTCAGCGCCTGACCGTAACGAAAGAGAATGAGCAGGAATGGGGCAGACGGAAGTGCTTCACAGGGCGGCGTAATCCGCCCTTTCGGCATTTTCCGGGCCCGTGGGAGGCTATGACTTGAATCCCGTCACGAGCATCAAACGAAACGGCGACTTCCATCGCATTTACGCCAGAGGGAAGAGCGCCGTGAGTCCCTGCGTCGTGGTCTACTGCAGAAAAAACCGGCTCGGAACCAACCGCTTCGGCTTCACCGTGTCCAAAAAACTCGGAAAAGCCGTCCTGCGCAACCGGATCCGGCGTCGGCTGCGGGAGATCATGCGCCTGAATAGCGGGCGGACGGAGCAGGGTTACGACCTGATTCTTGTGGCGAGAGGACGGGCGGTACAGGCCGATTATCACCGGCTGGAGGCAGATGTTCTCAACTGCCTGGAGAGGCTTCGCCTGATGAAGAAAGACGTGAAAACATGAAGCAGGTTCTTCTGGCTTTGATCCGGTTTTACCGGAAGTATATCTCTCCGACCCGGCCGCCCTGCTGCCGGTTTACGCCCACCTGTTCGCAGTATGCGCTGGAGGCCGTTGAAAAATACGGCGCTCTGAAAGGCGGCTGGCTCGCCCTGAAGCGCATATGCCGGTGCCATCCCTTCTATCATGGGAAGCACCCCTATTATGATCCGGTTCCCTGACGGAACCGCAGAAGATTTGAGGAAAACACCATGTGGAAGACCATTACAAAACCCTTTGCATGGCTGATGATCTGGCTCTATAACCTGACCGGAAGCTATGGCTGGGCTGTCGTTCTGTTCGCGCTCGCGGTCAACCTTATCCTGACGCCCTTTATGGCCAAGAGCAAGAAGAGCATGATGCGCTCCACGCGTCTGCAGCCGAAGATTCAGGAAATTCAGCGCAGACATGAAGGGAATCCCCAGAAGCTGAACGCGGAGATGCAGAAGCTCTACCGTGAAGAGGGCGTCAACCCCATGTCCGGCTGCCTGTGGTCCCTGATCCCTTTCCCGATTCTGATCGCGCTGTACAGCGTCATCCGTCAGCCCCTGACCAGGATGATGTTTGTCGCGGAGGAGTTTGTCACCACACTGCAGAACTTCTTCGTGGAGAAGGGCCTCTATGAAGTCGCTGCACGCGCGGACGCCTATGTCGAGATCAAGCTTACCAGGCTTGCCCATGACAACTGGGACCTCGTCCAGTCCGGTCTCGCGGGAAAAATCGATCCCAACTTCATGGATATCGACTTCTCCTTCATCGGACTGAACCTCGGAGATCAGCCGAAGTGGAACTTCTTTGTGAATACCGACTGGAGCGACGTCCATGTCTGGCTGCCGGCTCTCGGCCTGTTCCTGATCCCGTTCGTCTCGGCCCTGCTGTCCTGGGTTTCGATGAAAATCAGCTCCGCTTCCAACCCGCCCACCGCGCAGAACGACCAGAGCGCCGCCACGATGAAGAGCATGAACCTGATGATGCCCCTGATGAGCGTCTGGATCTGCTTTGTCATGCCGGCCGCCATGGGCGTCTACTGGATCGCCAACTCTGTCTTCGGCATTGCCCGTGATTATATTCTGACAAAGGTCTATAAGAAGCAGCTGGATGCCGAAGATGCCGAGCGCAAGGCCGCCCGGGATGCCAGAGAGTGGGAAATCGAAAAGCAGAGGGAAGAGACCGAACGCCTGCGTGCGGAAGGAAAGACCGAAAAGAACAGCAACACCAGTAAGAAAAAAATCCAGGCCAACGAAAAACAGAAAAGTGATGAGCGCAAAGCGGCGCTGGATCGCGCGGACCGCGCTGCCCGCCGTGAGCGCCTCGGCATCAAGGAAACGGAAAAGCCCGCCTCTCAGGTCGGAAACAGACGCTATGCGAGAGGCCGCGCCTATGTGCCCGACCGGTTCTCAAATCCCGAAGCGGCGGAAGCCGCGACTCTGGCCGCCGCGCTGGAGTCGGAGAATGCCGCTTCCATCGATGAGACGGTGGAAGACGATGTGACCATGCCGGCGGAAATCCCCGCAGTCACGGAACCGGAGCAGACGGAAGCACAGAATACTGCCGTTGAGCCTGCCGCAGAAGAGAACGGAGAAAACGCATGATCAACTATCTGGAAAAAACCGGCAAGACCGAAGAGGAAGCCATCGCGGCCGCCCTTCGGGAGCTCAAAATGGAGCGGGACGACGTCTCTGTGGAGATCGTCGAACGCGCAAAATCCGGATTCCTCGGGATCGGAGCTCAGCCGGCGAAAATTCGTGTGAGCTGGGAAACGGCAGATCCCGTACCGGCTCCCGCAGCTGCCGCGGAACAGCCGGCAGAGGAAAAACCAGCCCCGGCGGCAAAACCCGCTGAAAAGCCGGCAACGGTGGAAACGGTAAAAGCTTCCGCCCCTGAGGCGCCGGTGGATGAAGCGGCCGATTACGCAGCGGTTCGCAGCTTCCTTACCGGTCTGCTGGAGCATATGGGCATCGAGGCGGAAATCAACATGAGCGAGAGAGAAGGCGGCGGCATCGCCGTCGACCTTGCCGGCCCCGGGATGGGGGCGGTCATCGGACGCCGCGGAGAGACCCTCGACGCGATTCAGCACCTGACCAACTATGCCGTCAATCACGGAAGCGAGAAACATCTTCGCGTCAGTGTTGACGCGGAGAACTACCGCGCCAAGCGGGAGGAATCGCTCACCAAGCTTGCCGAGAAGATGGCGGAGAAAGCCATCAAGTACAAGCGCAGCATGGCCCTGGAGCCCATGAACTCCTATGAGCGCCATGTGATCCACACCGCCCTGCAGAATTATGAGGGCGTCACCACTGCCTCGACCGGCACGGAACCGAACCGGCGCGTGGTGGTCAGTTACGTCCGCAGCGAGCAGCCCGCAGCCCGTAAGCCCCAGAGCAGAGAGTGGGCCTGACTGCCGCCGTATTGCAGAAACTCGTATCTGTGACCATTCTTTATTATTCGACAGATCGGAGGAAGGAAAGCCATGTATTTTGATAAAATCAGAGATGCCCTTGCGCAGCAGTTTGAGCTGGACCCGGAGACGATCACAGCCGACACGAATCTGATTGATGATCTCGGCGCCGATTCTCTCGATGTGGTTGAGCTGATCATGTCCCTGGAGGACGAATTCGGCGTGAGCATCTCCGACGAAGACGCCGCTCAGCTCTATACCGTCGGGCGCATCGTGGACTATCTCGAGAACATGAAGTAATCCCTGCTTTCAAAAGCAGAAACAGACATCACCCGCTCCTTCTTTTGAAGGAGCGGGTGATGCCTGTTTCCGGACGAGTGTACTGTTTGGAGTCTTCAGATCGGATCAGCCGAGGTCGAAGTCGTCCGCGGAGACGTCCACGGCAGCCGTATCAGCAGGGGTACGGCCCGTGGCAATGGCGGCACGCTTGCCCTGGGCGCCGGCCAGCTTCCAGGCGTTTTCCCGGATCTGCGCTTCGATCCGCTCACAGACCTCGGGGTTGTCCATCAGGAACTGCTTCACGCCGTCACGGCCCTGAATCCGATTGTCCTCCACGGTAAACCAGGCGCCGCCCTTTTCAATGATCTCAAGCTTGACACCGAGGTCCACGATCTCACCGACGCGGGAGATGCCCTCGCCGTACATGATGTCAAACTCGGCTTCCTTGAACGGAGGGGCAAGCTTGTTCTTCACAACCTTGGCACGGGTGTGGTTGCCGATCATCTCGCCGTTGACCTTGAGCGTCTCCACACGGCGAACGTCAATACGGACGCTGGCATAGTACTTCAGTGCCAGACCGCCGGGCGTGGTCTCGGGGTTGCCGTACATGACGCCGATCTTCTGCCGCAGCTGGTTGATGAAGATGACGGTGCAGTTATTCTTGGAGATGGCGCCGGCCAGCCTGCGCATGGCCTGGCTCATGAGCCGGGCGAGGACGCCGACGACAGAGTCGCCGATCTCGCCTTCCAGCTCGCTGCGCGGGATCAGGGCGGCGACCGAGTCAACCACCACGACGTCCACCGCGCCGGAACGGACCAGAGACTCGCAGATGTCGAGCGCCTGCTCACCCGTGTCCGGCTGAGAGATCAGCAGCTCGTCAATATCCACGCCCAGAGCCCGCGCGTATGCCGGCTCCAGCGCGTGTTCCACATCGATGTATGCGGCAGTGCCGCCCTGCTTCTGGGAGGAAGCGACCACATGAAGCGCCAGGGTCGTCTTACCGGAGGCCTCGGGCCCGTAAATCTCCACAATGCGTCCCTTCGGCACGCCGCCGATGCCCAGGGCGAGATCCAGCGTAAGAGAGCCGGTGGAAAGGGCTTCCACATTCACGGGAATATCGTCGCCCAGACGCATGATGGTGCCCTTGCCGTAATCGCGTTCGATCTTCTTCAGAACGGTCTCGAGCGCCTGCTTTCTGTCCTCGGTGTTCCCGGCTTTGGAAACCGGCGTGACGGGGACCTTTTTCTTTTCAGCCATCGTGATTCAATCTCCTTCTTGTCAGGATTTATGTTACGAACATCATAGCATACAATCTGTCCGAAAAAACGGACAAGATTGAAATGACACGAAAAAAACAGGGGAGGAAAACGGAACATTCTCCGCAGAGGGATATATCCTGAACACAACAATAATACAGGAACCGACAAAATGCAAGCGGAAAATTCCCCGGCCTGACCGCATCGGCCATACCTGTACGCATAAAAGTGAAGCGAACCACAACATCCTGTGGTGCAGACGGAATACCAGCAAAACAACCAAAAAACGAGAAAAATATTTGTGAAAAAGGGAGAAAAATCTTGACGCCGCCCTTTTCTTTTGCTATAATCACCAATTGCGTGGATTGCACTTTGACGGGTGTAGTGCGCGCTTCGGCGGAAGGCTTTCTGCCGGAACCTATTCTTGAAGAAAGGAGGAAAACAATGCCAACCTTTAACCAACTGGTGAGAAAAGGCAGAGAAAAGGTCACCTATAAGTCCACCTCTCCCGCACTGCAGAAGAGCATGAACACCCTGCGCAACAAGGAGACCAACCAGAGCTCCCCTCAGAAGAGAGGCGTCTGCACCGCAGTCCGTACCTCTACCCCGAAGAAGCCGAACTCCGCTCTGCGTAAGATCGCGCGTGTCCGTCTCACGAACGGCTACGAGGTCACCGCTTACATCCCCGGTATCGGCCACAACCTGCAGGAGCACTCTGTGGTGATGATCCGCGGCGGTCGTGTCAAGGACCTGCCTGGTGTGCGTTACCACATCATCCGCGGTACGCTGGATGCTCAGGGTGTCAACGGCCGTATGCAGGGACGTTCCAAGTACGGCGCGAAGAGGCCCAAGGCCGCAAAGAAAAAGTAATTCTACGGCGGCAATCTGCCCTGTCGTTTATGATATAGATTTTTATAGATAAACCTCAGGGCGCAACGGACGCGAGAAGTCGCGTTTGAGTACCTGTGATTCCATTTTTTAATGAAGGAGGGAAGCAACGTGCCCAGAAGAGGTAATGTTCCCAAGAGAGAAATTTTGCCCGATCCTGTGTACAACAGCGTTCTGGTGACCAAGCTCATCAACGGTGTTATGCTCGACGGCAAAAAGGGTGTTGCTCAGAAGGTCGTTTACGACGCTTTCGACATCATCAAGGAGAAGACCGGCAAGGAGCCCCTTGATGCGTTTACCGAAGCCATGAACAACATCATGCCCGCTCTCGAGGTCAAGGCACGCCGTGTCGGTGGCGCCACCTATCAGGTGCCGATCGAAGTACGGCCTGCCAGACGTCAGACGCTGGCACTTCGCTGGCTGGTGGATTATTCCCGCAAGCGCAGCGAGAAGACCATGAAGGAACGCCTTGCAGGCGAGATCATGGATGCATGCAACAACCTCGGCGCAGCGGTTAAGAAGCGCGAGGATATGCATAAGAACGCGGAAGCCAACAAGGCCTTCGCGCACTTCAGATGGTAAGCTGTTCAGGAGTTTAATTCTATGCCCAGAAAGTATTCACTGGAAAAAACGAGAAATATCGGGATCATGGCTCACATTGACGCCGGCAAGACCACGACCACAGAACGGATCCTGTTCTACACTGGAGTCAATTACAAGCTGGGTGAGACGCATGAGGGAACCGCGACCATGGACTGGATGGCGCAGGAGCAGGAGCGTGGCATCACCATCACTTCTGCCGCGACGACATGTTTCTGGCGCGATACCCGCATCAACATCATCGATACCCCGGGTCACGTGGACTTCACGGTTGAGGTCGAGCGCTCATTGCGCGTGCTGGACGGATGCGTGACGGTGCTGTGTGCAAAGGGCGGCGTGGAGCCTCAGTCCGAAACTGTCTGGCGGCAGGCGGATCACTATCATGTTCCCCGCATGATCTATGTGAACAAGATGGACATCATGGGCGCGGATTTCTACCATGTGCTGGATATGGTGCATGACAGACTGAAGTGCAACGCAGTGCCCATTCAGCTCCCCATCGGCAGTGAGGAAACCTTCAAAGGTATCATCGATCTGGTGGATATGAACGCCGACATCTATTACGATGACCTCGGCAAGGACATGCATGTTGAGGAAATTCCCGAGGACATGCGTGAACTGGCGGAAGAGTATCGTGATAAGCTCCTGGAGGCCGTGTCCGATTTCGACGATGAGATCATGGAACTCTATCTGTCGGGAGAAGACGTGCCCGCGGACAAGATCCGCGCTGCCATACGGAAGGCCACCGTGGCGGTGAAAATGGTTCCCGTCACCTGCGGCACTTCCTATAAGAACAAAGGCGTGCAGAAGCTCCTGGATGCGATCGTGGATTATATGCCGTCACCGCTGGATGTTCCTCCGGTGGAAGGCAAGAATCCCAAGACTGACGAAACCGAGACGCGGGAAGCCAGCGATGAAGCGCCCTTCTCCGCTCTTGCGTTCAAGATCATGACAGACCCGTTTGTCGGAAAGCTCGGCTTCTTCCGGGTATACTCCGGACAGCTGGAGACCGGAAAAACCGTCATGAACACGACAAAGGGTCAGCGTGAGCGCCTTGGACGTATCCTGCAGATGCATGCCAACCACAGAGAAGATATCGAGCATGTGTATTCCGGTGACATCGCCGCTGCGGTGGGTCTGAAGAATACGACGACAGGCGATACGCTCTGTGACGAGAAACATCCGATTGTACTGGAGTCCATGGAATTCCCCGAGCCGGTAATCCGCGTGGCGATTGAGCCCAAGACGAAGGCCGGTCAGGAAAAGATGGCGATCGCGCTGCAGAAGCTGGCCGAAGAGGATCCGACCTTCAAGACCTATACGGACGAGGAGACCGGACAGACCATCATCGCCGGCATGGGCGAACTCCATCTGGAAATCATCGTGGACCGGCTTCTTCGAGAGTTCAAGGTCGAGGCCAACGTCGGCAAGCCCCAGGTTTCCTACAAGGAGACCATCCGGAAGTCCGCCACGGTGGACACCCGTTATGTCCGGCAGACGGGCGGCAAGGGTCAGTTTGCGCATGTCAAACTGATTGTCGAGCCGAACGAGACCGGCAAGGGCTACGAATTCGTCAACAAGATCACCGGCGGCGCGATCCCCAAGGAGTATATCCCCTGTGTGGATCAGGGCATCCAGGGAGCCATGCTCTCCGGTGTGCTCGCCGGCTACCAGGTGGTGGACGTCAAGTGCACCCTGATCGACGGATCCTTCCACGAGGTCGACTCCTCTGAACTGGCGTTCAAGATCTGCGGAAGCATGGCTTTCAAGGAAGCCTGCCAGAAAGCGGATCCGACGCTGCTCGAACCGATTATGAAGGTCGTGGTAACGGCGCCGGACGATTATATGGGCGATGTGATGGGCGATATCAACGCCCGCCGCGGCCAGATTGCCGGCACGGACATCCACAACGGCACGGCGATCATCACCTGTCATGTGCCGTTGAGCACGATGTTCGGCTATGCCACCGACCTGCGCAGCAAGACGCAGGGCAGAGCCACCTACAGCATGGAGCCCAGCCACTTTGTCGAACTGCCGAAAAATCTCCAGGAAGCGCTGGTCAATTCCAGACCCGTCTATTCCAGGTGATTAGAATCCGATCATAGAAGAGATTCATCCATTTTATCCTTATAAAGACAATTATTAATCAGGAGGATTATTACAATGGCGAAACAGATGTACAACAGAACCAAACCCCATGTCAACATCGGCACCATCGGTCACATTGACCACGGCAAGACCACCCTTACCGCTGCCATTACCAAGTACCTGGCCCTGCAGGGCAAGGCCGAGTACACCGACTACTCTTCCATCGATAAGGCTCCGGAAGAGAGAGAGCGTGGTATCACCATCAACACCGCTCACGTCGAGTATGAGACCGAGAAGCGTCACTATGCACACGTCGACTGCCCGGGCCACGCCGACTATATCAAGAACATGATCACCGGTGCTGCCCAGATGGACGGCGCGATCCTCGTTATCGCCGCTTCCGACGGCCCGATGGCCCAGACCCGTGAGCACCTTCTGCTTGCCCGTCAGGTTAACGTTCCTTCCGTCCTGGTGTTCCTGAACAAGTGCGACCAGGTCGACGATGAGGAGCTGCTTGAGCTCGTCGAGATGGAAGTCCGCGAGCTGCTTGACTTCTACGGCTTCCCCGGCGATGACACCCCGATCATCCGCGGCAGCGCTCTGAACGCCCTCGTCAGCGAGTCCACCGATCCCAACGCCCCCGAGTATGCCTGCATCAAGGAGCTCATGGACGCTGTCGACAGCTGGATCCCGACCCCGGATCGTAAGGCGGATCAGCCGTTCCTGATGCCCATTGAGGACGTCTTCACCATTTCCGGCCGCGGCACCGTCGTTACCGGCCGTGTCGAGCGTGGCCGTGTCAAGATCGGCGACAAGGTTGAGATCGTCGGCCTGAAGGACGAGAGCACCGAGACCACTGTCACCGGTACCGAAATGTTCCACAAGACCCTCGAGTATGCAGAAGCCGGCGACAACGTTGGCTGCCTGCTGCGCGGCATCGACAAGAAGGCTGTTGAGCGTGGACAGGTTCTGGCTGCTCCGAAGAGCATCCACCCCCATACCAAGTTCAAAGGCCAGGTTTACGTCCTGTCCAAGGAAGAGGGCGGTCGTCACACCCCGTTCTTCAACAACTATCGTCCGCAGTTCTATTTCCGTACCACCGACGTTACCGGCGTCATCTCCCTCCCCGAGGGTGTTGAGATGTGCATGCCCGGCGACAACGTTGACATGGACGTCGAGCTGATCACCCCGATCGCCATCGAGAACGGCCTTCGCTTCGCTATCCGTGAAGGCGGCCGTACCGTCGGCTCCGGTGTTGTCATCGGCATCAACGAGTAATTCACAGACATCTGCCGATTCACCCGTCCCGCGAGGGGCGGGTGAATTGCGTTTTGGTGCATTTTGAAAGAATCAGCAAGGCCTGCTTCAATTGTTCGATGAAGCAGGCCTTGCTGATGTGCAAGATATGATTCTGTCGGTTGATCCTCTGAGTTCGCTCAGGGATTCTGAATATCCACCAGGGTGTAGGTCCGGCTGCCCAGCCCGATTTCCGCTGCGTGCTCCAGGGTGTGGAGACCGTCCAGCTCCTGGATACGGTTGAGGAGCTTTTCGTTGCCGTCCGCTTCCCAGACCAGATCGATGCAGGCCTGATCCAGCGCCACCGGATCGGTAGAAGCCAGGATGCCGATGTCATGGATGTCCGGTTCCTCTGGGTAACCGTCGCAGTCGCAGTCAATTGAGATCCGGTTCATTACGTTGATATAGATAATCCGGTCGCCGAGATAGTCCGAAACGCCGCTGGCGGCCTCGGCCATGCTCTCAAGAAACTCGATATGCAGCTCATCGTGCCAGTGCGTATCGCTGGTGCCGCCGGAATGGATCCGGACCTTTCCCATGCCGGACGCGAGGCCGATGGAAGTGTTCTTGATGGCGCCGCCGTAGCCCGCCATGGCATGGCCTTTGAAGTGGGAGAGAATGACATAGGAGTCATATTCCGGGAAGTGTGCGCCAACCAGATCGCCGGTCAGATGCGTGCCGCCGGTGACGGGAATTTCAATGGAGCCATTTTCATCCAGAATCTGAAAATCCGCAATGTCCGTAAAGCCGTGATCCTCCGCAACCTGGTAGTGCTCCGCCGTTGCGGAGCGCGATCCGCCGTAAGCCGTGTTGCATTCCACGATCGTCGCATCCAGCAGCTGCACCAGGTCCTTGATCAGTTCGGGACGCAGATAATTGCTGGCGGGCGGCTCACCGGTGGAAAGCTTGACAGCCACTTTGCCGGAAGGCTCCCAGTTCAGAGCCTGATAGACCGCGACGAGCCCCTCCGGAGAGATGTCGCTGGTAAAGTACACGACAGGGGGTTCTTCCGCAGCGGCTTCCTCTGCAAAGGCCGTGAGCATGCAGGTACTCAGAACACAAAGGCAGAGCAAAAGAGCCAGAACTTGTTTCATGGTTTCCATACGCCTCCTTCTTTTCTTTAAAAAATAAGATTCACAACAAGCCCTGTGATGAGGGCAAAAACGACAGTAAAAACCAGGTAGAGAATGAAATTGCGAAGGCCCAGAATGATCTTGACGGCGCCGAGATTGGTGATCTTTGTCGCGGGGCCGGTGAGCATAAACGCAGCTGCACTTCCGTAGCTCATCCCATCCCAGAGCCATTGCCGCAGGAGGGGGATGGTTCCGCCGCCGCAGGCATAGAGCGGCACGCCGATGGTTGCCGCCATCAGGACGCCCCAGGCTTTGTTTCCGGCAAAGATCTTTGTCATCAGATCCTGGGGGACATAGCGCTGAAACACTGCAGAGAGCAGGATGCCGAAGAGAAAATATAGGCCGGTCGCCTTCAGATTCCGCCAGACGTTCAGAAGATATCGGATCAGCAGATTCGGATGCATGTCATGGCTGGCGCGTTCCTCGAAGCCGGAAAAGTCGAAAAATGACCTGTCCCGACAGAAGAACCAGAGCAGCAGCCCGGCCGCAACACCGCAGAGGAAACAGCTCACGATGCGGATGGCCAGCACAGCTGGTCCGAGGGAAGCGCTGTAGATGATCAGCTGCGGATTGAGCAGGATCGAGGACATCATGAATGCGGCGAGCCAGTCTTCCCGCATCCCCTGTTTTGCAAAGGATGCCGCGATCGGAATGGTTCCGTACATACAGAGCGGGGAGGCGATCCCGAGCAGGCAGGATGGAATAATCCCGAGGACACCCCATTTCTTATCCCGCATTCCCCGGAAAAGATTGTGGATCCCATCCTTGGCAAACACCGAGACGAGAGAGCCGATGGCGATGCCCA
>Ga0256404_1006126_pt1 | contig 20306 bp, 16 predicted proteins | sample RumenRJG_01DNA_FD_185990 | JGI IMG/M metagenome (GOLD analysis project Ga0256404, IMG submission 185990) | Bovine rumen microbial communities from Lethbridge, Alberta, Canada - RJG_01 | ecosystem: Host-associated > Mammals > Digestive system > Stomach > Rumen | place: Canada: Alberta | collected...
TCAGAATTATTGGAAAAATATGCAAAGATATCGAAAGAGCGTTCCGTTTTAAAGGAATTAATGTGAATTTTATTGTAATGATGATCGATTATATTGGATTTGCGTTTATATTAAAGTGGAATTTGCAAACAAATCGAGAAATGAAAGAATTTGAGTTGCCTTTACCATTGCAAAAAGGGATAATTTTACCTGACATGTGATTCTCCTAAATTGATTTTTGTTCACTATTTATTTTAGTAGAATCCATGTCAAAAAACTGATCCCTACATCTCAACTTTATTCTTTTATTTCAAATAATTACACCTCATTTTTTACTTTTTAAAGATCAATCAAAACAGGCTATTTTTGAGATCTTCTGATCTGGTATATGAGAGAAAACGGAAAAAGTCCTTTTTGTTTCTAATTTAGCATGTCAGTTCAAAGTTCACTTCCAAATATTCAAAAGCCATTCCAAAACGTGGTAAATTAAAAAGAGTTTAATGGTTATTTCCAACGCAAGTTAATTGAACCTAATATGACAAAATCTACCTCAAGTTCTGAGAACAAATCAGATACCTTAATCAAAAACAAAACAAAGCTAGTAAAAGCCATTAAAAGCATCATTGATTCTAATGGCTTTGATTACTTAAAGAACAAACCTTATGACGTATACCTATCTTTAGTAGCTAATAAGAGTTGCTCTAAGAAAGTTGCTATTGGTGTTTTAAGTTCATTACTAGTAGAGGTTCCAGCTCTCCTTTTAAAAGGTAAAAGTAAGAGTATTCAAAAGATCTCATCTATTCTTAAAGATGATTGCTGTTTATCAGATGCAATCAGTGATGAACTTGCCAACGTTTATAATGAAGTTTTTTCTGATGAGAATAAGAAGAGCTGGGAAGATAATAAGAACTCAGGTTTAGATTATTTTCTTGAAATGAAACTCGATATTTCTTGGGAAGGCGACAGCACATGGGAGTGCTCTCAAGGATCAGAGGACTGTCACTATAGTGCAGAGATTAAAGTAGCTCCTTTAAAAGATAGTCTTAATACCTCATTGATAGATGGAATGCTTAAAGACAATCCTTTTATAACAGATGAAGAGATTGCTAACGTTTATGAAGATGATCTCAAAGATTATCTTGATAGCGTTTTTTCAGAGTATTGTGAAGGTGATGATTATTATCCACCTAACACTGAAGATTTTGAAATCGAATATTATGTTGGCAAGTGGTGCCAAAAGAATGGCTTCAAACTTATATCTGCAAAAGGTGATGGATATGAAGATGACTTTGAAGCTTGGTCTAGGCATTATTAGAACATAGCTCTTCATTGAGTCCTAAGATCTGCAAGAATTAACAATCAACGAAAAATAAAAGTAACCAATCATGAATTTAAAAACATTCCTTACCGCAATTGATAATGTATGTCTTGAAGTTAACAAAGATGTCTTACATTTTTTCATTAGAGAACTAGCAAGAGACCTACCAGAAGAAGACAGAGATGACTTCTATAAAAAGCTAGTAACAGCAAAGATTGAAGCTTCAAAAACAAGTAAAAAAATCGATCCTGAAATATTGTCGATTTTAAATAATTGCATCGAAAACACAGCTAAAACTGAAGACAAGAAAGTTGAAGATGAACTTTCTGAAGAAGTAGATGAGCTAGTAGAGTACTTTTCAACATTAGATCCTAAAAAATCTTATTTAGATAGTGAATATAACGAGGAGTACGATTACTATCATCATGATGAATTAGATGACGGAGAGTACATTTTTACAGATCACAACGATCTTTTAGGTCATATCAATACAGCTTGTGATGTTGTACTTCAGTGTTATGAATATGAGCTGTTTGAAAAAGGCTGGCCTTTATTAAGACAACTTTTAGATCTTGAGATCCCAATTAAGGGAGAGCTGTCTAAGGATGAAGGGGTAAATCATCTTCATCTATGGGATCTACCAGATTATGAGGTAACACCTTATAAAGATATTTCAGAAGTGATGGCTGATGCGCTTCCTTTTATATATTTTAATTATGATAAGGAAAATAGAATAAAAGTAACCATGTCGATGCTGCTTGGCAGTAACTACAGCATTCTCTTTGATTTTTCTTCTTTAAATAACTTCAAAAATATAGACAAAAAAGAGAAAGATGATTTTTATAAGAGTCTAATCCAAGAGCTTATATCTCAAAAGAGTTATAGTGCAGACAGTTGTATAGAGGATCTTGTCGATAATATTTCTTCTCCAGAGCTGTTAGTTTTAGAGGCTAAAAAATATCTTGAGACCTACCCTAGCATAATGAAAAGGTACATTACTACCTCTGTTGATAAAATAACAAGTTCTTCAAATATAAAAGATAAGCAAAAACAAAACGAAAAATTTGCTTCACTATTTCCATTGCTTTTAGAGTCTATTACTAAAATTCCTTCAAACTTTGGTGAAAAAGAATATTTGATTGAAATAGGAATTTTCATAGCAAGGAAACTTAGAAGACAAGAAAATCTCGAGAACTTATGTTTAGAGTTATTCTCATTGAGAACTAATCCTGTAAATTACCTAAAGCTTCGTTACTATTCAGATGACTATCATAAGTATGATGCAAAAATTCAGAATATTTACGAAACAGCATATGTAAATAGTGGAAAAGACGTAAGTGGTAATGGTTATTTAAGAGATAATCTGCGTCCTTATTACGCAAGTCAATTTTCTTTGCATGGATATCACTTAATGAGAATGCTTGATGGCAGAGCTTATGAATTTTTCTACTGTGTCAAATGTGATATTGATTGTCAAAATTTCAAAGATACTTTGCCTTATACGGGATTATTACTTAGCTACCTTCTTTTAGCAAAGAAAGGGTATTCTAAGCGTGCTTATGGCTATATTCTTGTAGCTTTAACAGATTTATTTATTAACATTCCAAATTATGAATCAAGACTATCATTTAAGTACAAACAAGCAGTAGGTAATTTACCTTCTTCTGAGGATTTATTAAAACTATGGCTAGAGCAGACATCTATTAAAAATAACTTTGATGAAGAGCTTTTATCCATCGTCGACGTTAATTTAATGACTTTAATTAAACAAGTTCTTACCTCAAAAAGAACCAGTCTTTACAGTGATGTTATTTGCTGGGTGGTTATGCTTTTTGATCTTTATAAGATCTACAAACTAGATAACAAGAGAGCAAAGCTAATAGACTACATTATTACCAATCATTCAGGTAAAAAAGCCTTCTTAAAAAGATTAGAAGAGGCAGGGATTGCGTTAATCAAATGATAACGTGGTTATAACTTTTTGCTTAGCAAAGATAAATTTCTCTGCTAGGCAAATTAGTTTTGATATTAGAAAAATCCTCTTTTTAATTAGCACTTCTGAGTTTTATCTTATCTTTTAAAGCAAATTATGACCTATCTGTGTTACGGCTCTCCCAATATCATTGATTGTTGATAGGTAAGTAGTTTATTTCGTAATACAATGGAATAAGTCATAAATTCATTCAATATGTGAGTGTTAGTTTCTATCTTCTATTGGAACCAAATGTATGTTTTTCGATTTCTTATTAAACGTTAACTTTCCAAAATCTGATAAAAAATTTTCTAAGGCTACTGAGCTGCATAATTATTGTATAACAGCAGAAAAATCAGCAAGAACAGATCCTGATAAATGTTTTTTGAATTTAGGAAAAGCTGTAGAAGTATTAACAAAATGTTTATTGGAAGAAAATGGTGTTGATTGTTCTAATTTAACCTTGGAAAACATGATTAAAAGATGTGATTACATCAAGGATAAATTAAAATTTCATGAGTTCAGATGGGATAGAAACAGAGTCGCTCATATACAACAAGATGTACAAAAAGGAAAAAAGTATCCCCCAATAACAAATGCGTGTTATAAAACAGTAGGTCTGTATACTGAATTATGCAAGATCTTTAGTTATCACGGTCAAAAACTTACAGCGGATATTTTACCTATTGGTGATTATGAAGTAATTAAAAAGGTAAAAGCCAATAAATTTGAATCTGTAGCCGGTGATTACAATTATATATGCAAAAAATCAGGCTCTGACATAGACGCATATGCATATGTAAGACCATTCAATTCTGATGAAAATAACTGTAGAACTGTTTTTAATGAAAGAGATTTAGAAGTCCAAAACTTTTTCTCTAATATGAGAGGCTCAAACTACATTATCAGAGGAAACGAAATCCCAACCTCCGACATATGCGAGTTAAGATACCTTGCTTACGAGATAAGGGAAAATACTAAAACTCTTGATATGTTAGAAGATGAACTTTCTGAGTATGATGTCTTAGATATCATTTCTCAAATTACAGAAGGTTTGAGTGCTCTTTCTACAAGAAAAATCAATATCCACCACCGTGGAATTAGACCTTCATGCATCTTTGTTAATAAATATGACGATGAGTATGAAGCAAAGCTAGGATGTTTTGAGACTGCCAAAATTGAATATAAAGAAAGAGAAATGAGAACTGTAATGTCATATATGGTTGAATCTCAAAAAAATAATCCTTTCATTCACCCTGAACTTGTTGGCGTACAGACTGCATCTGATGAAGAGTGGGAAAAGGGCGATGTTTATTCTTTAGCTACAGTTCTTCTTTATTGTCTAGACAAAGAAAGTGTGCAACTTGATAGTGTAGATAGTTCAGTGCTACTAGAGCACTTTAGTGAAGAATTCTATGCGAAGTTTACAGATATCTTAGACAGTGGCTCTCTTGAAACTGTTCCTAATTTAAAGGAGTTTCTTGAAATTCTAGAAGAGGAAAAAGAGAACTTAAATTAGCGACAGCACTTTGGTTAGAGTAAATAGTAGTAAGAGTTGAATTCAAGATGGAAAAACTGAGTTATACAGGTAACAAAAGCTACATTGTAGAAAAGCTTATATATAACAATGAAGTTACCAACACGAAGGTTTTGTCTGTAAAAGATGTTTTCTTAAAAAGAAGCGTAATTTTAAAGGAAATTACCTATCAAAATGTTGCCCATAAGAATCAAATCTTAAAAGAGATCAATAACCAAGTTATATTGGAATCATATACTGAGTTCATTCCTTTCATCCACAATGTTTTCATCAATGATAAAAAGCAGACAATCTCGATTGAAATGACGAAGGTAATAGGTACGAGTTTGAGAGAAATCATTTCTCAGATTGACTATTCAAATAAATCCTCAATTCCTATTGATGATTTATTGTTCAATTTCAAGAGAATATGCTCAACTCTTTCTAGGCTCCATAAATTAAAAGGTTTTGTCCATAAAGATCTTAAGCCTGAAAATATCATTATTAATTCATTGAGAAACGCTGCGTATATTATAGATTTTGGTACTAGTGGCCCTGGTTTAGGTAAAGGAGTTGGAACAGTTGGTTATATGGCTCCTGAGCAAAATCCTCGTTTTGACAAATATCATGTATGCCAAGCAACGGATGTGTTTGCTCTAGGACAAATCGGTATAGAAATGTTCACAGGAAAGGTCTTGTCTGTAGAAAAAGATCTTGTGTTTAACCCTTTACCATCAGAAAACAAATGGAAAAAAGATTCTAACATTGATGAAGTTATAAATGGCTTATGTCCAAAGTTAGGAACTGTTTTGAAAAAAGCCATATCAATGGATCCTCAAGAGAGATATCCAAACGCTATCGTTCTTTATTCTGCACTTAAGTCAATTAAATCGAGAAAGTAATATGGAAAATCAAGAAGAGAAAAAACAAGAGATTAAAGCCAATAACTTTGGGGAACTCTTTGACTTCATTGATCACAATTTGGTTTCTGACGACAATTCATATTTTTTCGAATTACCAGTATCACTTGAAGAAACTTCATTAGAAGATATAGAGGAAAATCAAGATGCAGTATGAGATTAACCTAAATCCTCTTAATTATTTCAATTTAACTAGTGAACTGATTTTCTTCGTATCTGCAAAAAATCTTACTGAAAAATTTATAGCATTCAAGGCTGAACTTTGCAAAGCAGAGTACATAACAGTATGCCGAGTGAAGGATGGTGAAGATAAAAAAAGGAAGTACACCTTTTTGACTCCAAACTATATGTTTGAAGCGTACTTATCTGAGAAAAATAATTTTTCTTTGTCTATGAGTAGTGTTTTTTCAGACAAAGATGCACTTTCCAGAAAAAAATATAATTACTACCAAAAAAGTGTTTTCGTTATCAAAACCAATAAAAAGTCAGCTGTTATTAGCTATGCAGATAGAAAAAAGTATACAGCTTTTGGCGAAGGTGATGAGGTTTGGGAGATGGATCCCATTATGTCTCAAAGATTGATCCGCTCTATCAATGACTTTTTTGATGAAAATCAATCCAAAATAGAAAGCGGAAAAATTTCTCCTTTATTTGAAAAACGCATTATTCAACCTATTTCAGACTACAACAATCTTGAATATGAAGTTGAGAAAGAATCATCTTTTAGTAGTGATAGATTTAATTACAGCAGATATGAGATTGTATCTAGTACTGCTAAGAAAAAAATCTATTCTTTTTTCTCAAATTCTTTTGACCCTGAATCAGAATTATTTTCTTCAGGAAGCAAAGTTTGTGTCGAAACAAATATAAAAATAAATGATGAAGAAAAAAGAACAATTTTAGGCAGTGTTGTAGATAAAGAACTTGTTGATGAAGGTGTCGCTCTCAAAGTAGAATTTATCGAGCAATTTGATAATTCTATATTGAACGAAAGTGATGGCAATATTTATCCTCAAGCTAATGACACCCAGAAAAAAGTAAGAGACGTTGTAATACGAAAAATTAGAAATCATGCAATAGAATCTAAATATATGTATGATTTCTTCTCTAATTTCTCAACTCAAGGGTATGAGCCTCAAGAAGGTTGGGCTGAATTTCATGAAGAATTGATGTCTAAAAAATATCCTCCAAATGAATCTCAAATGGAGGCTATTAAAAAAGGTATCGAAACAAAAGATATTCAGCTAGTGTTAGGTCCTCCAGGTACAGGTAAAACCACAGTTATCGTTTCTTGGATTGAATACTTTATAAGACACGGAAAGAGAGTTTTAATTTCATCACAAAACAATTCTGCTGTTGATAATGTATTAGAAAGAGTTGGCAAAAATCCTGATGCAAGAATTATCCGTATTGGTAATATGGATAAAATACAGGAGAACTGTAAGCAGTTTTCTATTGACTCTCAAATAGGTAAAACATCTGAATTCTACCAAAAGAAAATTAATGACAACTTGAGCAAAATCCCTCAAGATTTGATCTTGATTTCTGAAACGATTGAGAAAATTGATAAATGTAAGGATGACTATGCCGAGCTTGACCAAAGTTATAGTCTTCTAGAGAAGTTCAAACCAAAGATAAATAAAGCAATTTCAGTTCTAAACAAGATCTATGATAAAACTAGTGATTTGATTCAGGAGATTGTAGAGAAAAAAGAACTGAATAGAGGCAATGAATACCAAATCAATGAAATTTACAAAAAGAATATCTTCCTTATCATCTATTTTTATCCTAGGGTTTTAGCTCTCAAGTTAAATTTAAAATGGAATAATTTTGTAATCAAATCATTAGTAAAACGTCGTAATAAACTTGTGTCGGCATATAACAAGCAGTCGGCTAGCGTCCAGTCCTTACTTAATATTCCTGAGTACTTATCAGTAAAGAATTTAATCAGAAGTAAGTTATCAAAATTTGCGAATAATAATTTTCAAATTGATTTTAATACTCCGTTATACGACAAACCTTATATTTCGATACAGTCTCAAAGAGGTTTTTCTTCTGGTGCTTATGATGATCTGATTAACTACAAATATCAGCTTATTAAACTTCAAGATAGATTTAAAAAGATCGAAAAGGCTCTTCAAGATTGGAAAGATGCAATCTTATCCAAAAACAGTGATGTCGTATCAGATCTTGTAATTCAAAATTCAAATGTAGTTGGCGCAACTTGTGTTGGAATAAATACTCAAAGGCGCTTCTTAAATTTAAATTTTGATGTCTCAATCATAGATGAGAGCGGTCAAATTCAAATTCATAATGCAATTATTCCAATGACAAGATCTCGTAAAACTTTAATGTTAGGTGATCATCTGCAGATTCCTCCAATGGCTAACGATGAAGTTGTAGCACTTTGTAAGCAGAGTAATGTAAAAACAGATCTGCTAGAAATGAGTTTCTTCGAGTATCTATTTAAATCACTTGAAAATAGAAGAGGAGGACCTAAACCTTGTCCTAATATAACTAGGTTAAATGAACAATTTAGAATGCCTGGTAATATTTCTGATGTTATATCTGAATGGTTTTATGAAGGTAATTACCATGCAAGATATGACATGAGTAAGTGGAAACCTATTATTCAGGGCACAAATTCTCCTCTAATAATGATTTAAACAAGTGATGTGAATAATAGAGAAGAGCAAGGACCTAATGAATCAAAAGATAAATCTCCAGGATATTGCAATCCTCTAGAGGCTAAGCTTATTGCCGATATAGTTGCAAAATTGTATAAGTCTGATCCTGACTTTAACAGTGAAATGATCGGTGTTATCTCTGCATATGGTAAGCAAGTAAGACTTATTAGAAGCGAAATAAGAAAGAAGTTACGAAAAGAACAAATAAAAATTACTGATGCACAAATTTTTAGTATTGCAGCTTCATTAGATAGTTTCCAAGGTCAGGAAAGACCTTTGATCATATATAGCTCAACACGAAGCTCTAGACGAAAGCCAGAGAACAAAGCTCGAGTTGGTTTTATGAAAGAGTTAAGACGATTGAACGTTGCATTTACTAGATGCCAAAGACAATTAGTGATTATTGGTGATTTAGATTATTTAACATCTTGTAAATATGAGGAACTCGATCCTGAAACAGGGGAACCAATACCTAACAAGAGCGAGAAGAAATACGCTGAATTTATGGGCAAGATGGTTGCTCAAAGTAAGAGTGACAAAGGCGAATTTTACAAGTATACAGATTTCTGTAAAGCAGTGGAGTTATAAATGGCATTAGAAGACGATTTTAAAATATTTAAAAAGTGTTGCCCTTCGCTGTTTAACAATGGAAGAGAAGTTAAGGTATTCAAGCAATTTGAATGTCCAATTTCCATTCTTGAGGCCAATGTTAAAGAATACGTTGTTGACGAATATGAAAGTGCTGAATTACTAATTTTGAGATTATTCGATGCTGGTATTAAAGCTCCAAGAGTTATATCTGAGTTATCAGGTATTAACATAAACATGGTAAAAAAACTTTTGGCATCAGAAGTATACTCTTATGGTCACATTAGTAGTGAAACAGAAGAACTAACAGAAGCAGGAAAACGTACATTAGCAGAAAATAATTCTAGTAAAAAAGTCTTTCAATATGCTCTGTATGATGTAAAAAGAAATTTACAGGTTGAGTCTTTAACTGGAACAATTATCAAACCTGAAGCAGAGATCTTTCCTCTAAAAATGAAGATCTACAATGAGAAGTTTGATCCAAATTTTTTCCCTAAGGGATCCGTAGTTGTAGATGACGAATTCTCAAATGAAATCAACAGAAATTTACAGTATTACGTTGATCATGACTATTTAAAAGATGGCAATACGATTGAGTCTATAGGGGACTTTATATCTCGTGAAGTTAGATATAGAAAAGCATACTTCGTTTATATGGATGGTTTTAGTTATCCATTTATAGCCTTACCTTATCGCAAAGAAGTCAACAACCGCTATGTTAATGCTATTGAACCTACAGCCATAGCATTCTCTGATTCTAAATATGTGAAGGATGCTCAAGACGATGAATCTTATCTAATAAGAAATGATTCCAAGTTTTTCTATATAGCGCAGTACCTTGCGGCTTTTGCTGATTTGTAAAAGATATAAGTGTGTTGACGTCAAATAGCACAAATACTTAAGGATGCAATGATTATTGTTACAGGTGATCTGCACAGAGATTACGATATTAAAAAATTAGATGAAATCGCTAGGATTTCGAATCATCCTTCAATTGTTCTAATAGCAGGTGACTTTGGAGGAATATGGAATCAATGCTCAAAAGAAAATGATGGGACAATTAAGTTACATCAAAAAGATATGGATTTCATAAAGAGTTTAAGCAAGTACCCTTTCAAAATAATCTCTTGCCTAGGAAATCACGAAAATTATGATGTAATAAATCAGCTTCCTCGTGTTGATGCTTATGGTGGTCAAATTATAAAACTATCAGACAACGTTGAATTGTTAGATCGAGGTTATGTTTATGAGCTAGATGGATATAAGTTTCTAAGCGTTGGCGGTGCTATGTCAATGGATAGAAGATATCGAATTGAGCACAAGTCATATTGGAGCGAAGAAACAATAACTGAAGCTGATATTGTTAGAGCGATCTCATCTCTTAAAGCTGTTAACAACAAAGTAGATTTTGTTTTAACTCATACATGTCCATCAAGCATTTTAGAAAAAGAGCTATCTCTATCTAGAAATGCAGATCCTGACTATATCAGTAAATTAAAGTTTGCTTTAGAAAATGATCCATCCGTTAAATTATTGGAATCATTAAAACATAAAATCAATTTTACTGAATGGTATTTTGGTCATTTTCATGTGGATAGAGATGTTATAAGTGAAAATGGTCACAAATACTGTTGTTTGTTCAACTCTTGGAAAAAGATAAATTAGAACTCAGGTCTTAATGATTATTTAATGGTATGTTTGTTTACAACGCTTATTAGAAAAGACGCCTAATAAAGCAATGCAGCTCTGTTAGGCGTATTAGCCTTGATAATTTTAGATTATTGATCTCTTTGATCTTCAACTCGGCGGGTCTTCTTCTCACTTCTAGCTAAAGTGCCAACAGGTGCAATAGCAACATGAGGGGTTACACCTAACTTAGATTTAGCAAGTTTTGCAATTGTCTGAGCGGTCTTACCAAAGTCAACTCTACCTTCAGCTTCAGCAGTAATGTGGAGCACATCCTTGTGAGTATCAACATCACGAGCAAGAATAATTCTATATTCACTGCCCACACCATCAACCATACCCAGAATGCCTTCAATCTGGCTTGGGAACATGTTAACGCCGTGGATCTTGAACATATCATCGCTTCGACCCTGAATAATATCAAGACGAGGGAACTTGCTACCACATGAGCATTCACCTGGAATAATTCTTGAAAGATCATGAGTTCTAAAGCGTAATAGAGGAGCACCTTCTTTTACTAGAGTAGTGATTACAATTTCACCAGGCTCACCATCAGGAACTCTCTTACCAGTCTCAGGATCAATGATTTCGATATATACGTAATCATCCCAGTAATGCATACCGTTTTCAGCATCACAGCTAATGCCGATACCTGGACCGTAGATCTCGGTTAAACCATAGATATCGTAAAGTTTAATACCTAAGTTCTTTTTGATGGTGTTACGCATCTTTTCGCTCCAGCGCTCAGAACCAATAACACCTTTCTTTAAAAAGATCTGGTCACGAATGCCACGACGGGTAATTTCCTCAGATAACAGGAGGGCATATGATGAGGTTGCACATAGAACTGTTGATTTTAAGTCCATCATCATGGTTAGCTGTTTATCAGTGTTACCAGGACCCATAGGTACAGCCATAGCACCTAACTTTTCACAACCTGCCTGAAAACCAATACCAGCTGTCCACAGCCCATAGCCTGGGGTTATTTGTACTCTATCTTCTTTGGTAACACCTGCTGTTTCATAGCAGCGAGCAAACATAGTAGCCCAATCATCAACATCCTTCTTGGTATAAGGAATGATTACAGGTCGACCTGTAGTACCAGATGAAGAGTGAATTCTAACAATCTCACTGTCATCTACAGCCTGAATACCTAAAGGGTAGGCAAATCTTAAGTCGTCTTTGCATGAGAAAGGGATCTTGTCAAAGTCGTCCTGGTTCTTACATTCTGTAATACCCAATTCACGATACTTTTTGCCATAGAAGCTGTCTGATTTAATCAGTCTTTTAATTTGCTTGTCTACTAGTGACAGCTGTTTTTCATTGAGCAGCATATTCTTCACCTACTTTTAATCCTGCAGCAAAAGCTTTCTTGTTGACCTCAACAAACTTTGCTTTAACTTTTTGTTCGATTTCTAAAATCATGGAGTCTTTGCTAATACCTAAAAGACCAGCACCTGTAGCTACTCCAAGAATAATGATGTTAAAGAATTTGGATGAACCAAATGGTCTGCAAATTTCATCAGCATCTACCACACAAGTTTTAACGTTATGTGATTTTAAAAACTCAATCATCTCTGTACCGTCATAACCGGTATCTTTTAAAGATTCGGTGATCGGTTTTACAGGATGAGAATTTACAATCACACTTCCACCAATTTTTAGAAAGTGTAAATTGCGTACAGCTTCAGCAGGCTCAAAGGCTAAGATCAAGTCAGCCTTACCATCAGGAATTAAAGGTGAGAATGCCTTATCACCGATTCTGACATGGCTTGTAACAGAACCACCACGCTGAGCCATACCAATAGTTTCAGCTGAATGAACGATATTACCTTCTCTCATTGCAGCTGATGCTGTAAGTTTTGAGGCTAGAACTGTACCCTGTCCACCTACACCACATATAAGAATGTCTTTATTCATGAGTTACCTTCTTATCTGTTTTTTCAGCTGTTTTTGCTTCACATGCGTCTTCGTTACCATTATTTGCAACAGCTTTATGAGGGCATACCTGAGAGCAAAGAGTACATCCTGTGCACAGGCTCTCATCAATGGTTACCTTACCGTTGTTAATGATGGTAGCAGGACAACCTAACTGCTTGATGCAGATCTTGCAGTCTTTGCACTTGTCGGTCACGGTGCACTTTTTAGTGCTCTTTACAATAGAAATGCATGGTGACTTAAAGATAATAGCTTTAACGCCCTTGATAGCAGCGCATTCTTTTACAGCTGCAACTGATGCTTTTAGATTTAAAGGATCTGTTTTAACTACCTTTTTAACACCAATACCTTTGAGTACAGCTTCAATATCAACTTTATCTACAAAGTTGCCCATGAGGTTAAAGCCAGTACCTGGATGAGGCTGATGACCTGTCATTGCGGTAGTGGAGTTATCTAAGATACAGATAATGATATTAGCTTCGTTGTAAACAGCGTTGACTACACCTGTAAGACCTGAGGCAAAGAAGGTTGAATCACCAATAAAAGCAAAGGAGGTAGCTTCAGGATCAACAAAGTTAAAACCTTGAGCCATAGTCACGCCACCGCCCATGCACAAGCAGGTATCAACCATATCTAAAGGAGAGGCATTACCTAAGGTATAACAGCCAATATCACCACAGAAGTAAGTCTTCTTTTTGCGCATTGCAACTTTTACAGCATAGAAGGCACCACGGTGTGGACAGCCTGCGCATAATACAGGAGGACGAACTGGAAGTTCTGGAGTCTCTGAAATAAATTTAATCTCTTTTGACTCAATGCCGTAGAACTTATCAAGAATTTCAGATACCTTGAGTACAGATAACTCTCCAGAGTGAGGAACATCACCTGTAAGCTTGCCTTTTACGTTGAGCTTTAAGTGATGACGACCTGCTACTCTTAGCAGCTCTTCTTCAAGATAAGGACTTAACTCTTCAAGACAGATCACCTCATCAAGATCAGATACTGCCTTTAAGATGAAGTCTTCAGGTAATGGATAAGGAGTTGCAACCTGAATTAAGCATACATCTTCGTGCTCTGTCTGGTATTCTTTAGCATAGGCATAGCTTACACCTGAGGCTAATACTGCTTTTTTGCAGCCAGTCTTTTTACCAGTTATAGTATTGAATCTGTAGGAGCTTAAATCCTTACCATACTGAACATTACGCTCTTCAATTAAAGCATGGTTTCTGTTTGAGAGCTTTGGAAAGATCACCCATTTACTTGAGTCTTTTACAAAGCCTTCATATGGTTTTACCTTGTAGTTCTCATCAAACTCAATTGAAGCATAACCATGGCAGACACGGGTAGTAGGACGCAGAATTACTGGAGTATGGTATTTCTCTGACAGTTCAAAGGCATCCTGAACCATGTAAAAAGCCTGCTCAGGGGAGGCAGGATCAAGTACTGGAATTCTGCAAAATGAAGCAAAACGTCTGGTATCCTGCTCAGTCTGAGAGGAGATAGGACCTGGATCATCAGCAACAGCTATGACCATACCGCCTTTGACACCTACATAAGCTAAGCTCATTAAAGGATCTGAGGCTACATTAAGACCTACCTGTTTCATGGTCACCATTGAGCGCGCACCTGAATAAGCAGCACTGGTAGCTACTTCCATTGCAGCTTTCTCGTTTACAGACCACTCTAGGTGGACACCATCATGTGGTGCATGGAAAATCGATTCTATGATCTCGGTTGAGGGAGTTCCAGGATAACCTGCAACTAGTTTTACACCAGAGCACAAAGCGCCTGCAGCAATTGCGCTATTGCCCATTACATAATCTTTACGCATGTGTGATTCTTTATGTTTTATTCTTTATTGTTAAGAATTGTATGTGCTTTTGAGCCATGTTTTAAATACAGTTACTGCTCATTACTTTATTTAACAATGATAACCTTTTAAAGCTAAAAAAACTAAGAACGTGATAGAGAAATGACAATGCTTGTTTTTAGTGCACTAAAGGCTCTAAAAGATACTGTTTTTAGGGAGAATTAAAGGAGAATTTTGCTTTTTCTCATAGCTCTGATCTTAAGATCAGAGCTATGGTAAAAGCTTTAGTTTTGACTTGAAAAGTTAAAAGCACTTAGCTTTTAACTAGTAGAGCTTTTCTAAGATCTCATCATCAATCTTAAAGGTATGCTCAACTGCTGGGAATGAAGAGTCTTTTACCTCTTTAGCATAGTTATCAAAAGCTTCTTTCATGGTTTTACCAATCTCAGCAAAGTGCTTTACAAACTTTGGAGAGAAATCCTGATACATGCCTAACATATCCTGATACACCAGAATTTGACCATCACACTCAACGCCAGCACCAATGCCGATAGTTGGAATTGAGAGTTTTTCAGTCACAATGGCAGCTAGTTTTGCAGGAACACATTCAAGTACGATAGCAAAGGCACCAGCCTCCTGCAGTGCAAGTGCATCCTCAATTAGATCCTTTGCTGCCTTTTCTGTCTTACCCTGTACCTTATGACCACCAAAAGCATTTACTGATTGAGGTGTCATTCCAAGATGACCACATACAGGAATACCTGAGTCCACTATTCTCTTAACAGTGTTAGCTACTGATCTGCCACCTTCTAGTTTTACAGCATTAGCTCTGCCTTCTTTTAACAGGTGACCTGCGTTAATTAAAGCCTGCTCAGCGTTTACCTGATAAGACATAAAAGGCATATCAGCAATGATAAGTTTGCTCTTACAGCCACGAGCTACAGCTCCTGTAAAAGTAATCATGTCATCAATGGTTACCGATAAAGTATCCTCATAACCTAAGATCACGTTGCCAAGTGAGTCGCCTACTAAGATGGCATCTACATTAGATGCATCAATGATTTTGGCAGTTGAAGCATCATAACAAGTAAGACAAGCAATTTTCTGCTTTTCTTGTTTCATCTTAGCAAAGGTAGCTACTGTTACTTTCATTTTTTGTCCTCTGTAAAAAGTAGTGTTTTTATGTTGTCATAATCCTTATCAGGATTTTTGTTTTTAGAAATCTCATAGAGCTTTTTAGAGAGCAGTCTATAAAGCTTTTTGTCATCATCATTAAGACAGTTCAGGTGCTTTTGTACTGTGATTGCATCATCTCTTATTACAGGACCTGTAAGTGCATCATTGACACCTTCTCTGACGATGTTGTTAGCATTGTTAATAAATAGGGGAGCCAATGCTTTTAATGCTTCATCTTTGGTAAAACCACACTCGCACAGTAAGTTCTGTCCCATTGAGAAGAGTCCTACTACGCAGTTACTTACCATGACTGATGCTAAATGGTATTTAGCCTTTAACCTGTCAGGATTATCTTTTGAGTTCAATACAGCGTGTTGTAGTTTTGTTTTACACAAGATCTCTTTTAATTTTTCAACACCAGTATCAGATCCTTCTAAAGTAAAAAAGGCTTTTTGAATGCTCTCTATAGGAGTCTCTTTTGAATTAAAAGCTAACATTGGATGCAGCGATACTGTATCAGTAAGTTCTGAGCATCTTTTAAATCCAGCTTGAGCTGAGAGTACACCTGAGCAGTGCACTAGAACTTTGTCTTTTAAAGCTTTGGATCCTAGTAAGAACAGCTCTTCATCTACAGCTCTAATAGCTGTATCAGGTACTGTGACAAAGATGATGTCTGAATTTTCAACTACCGCTGATAGAGAGCTTGTAGCAACTAGAGAAAGAGGCTTTGATTTATCACAGGATAACTTTGAAATTAAAGAAATGGTATCGTTTGCAGAAGAAAGGTGTTTTGAATAGATAGCGGATAAGGCAAGAGACGTAAGACCTTTATGAACGTAATATTCATAAAAGAATCTGGCAAGAGAGGTGCCTACTTTACCTGCACCAATAAAACCTAACACTAAAATTATTCCTTAAACTGTCCTGTAAAAGCACTGAGGTAGTAAAAAGATGCTGCTTTTTAGCAGCATCTTTTGAAGTACTTTTATGAGATAGAGCTTTAGATAAGACTATTCTTGCTCTTTGAAAGTATCATCCTCAATTCTAAATGAGGTGCTCTTTTCAACAGAACGCTTGATCTCAAGTCTCTGTCTGTCAAGCTCAAGTAACTTAGCTACCATCTTGTCAGCTTCTTCTCTAAGGTTCTTTGAACTCTTATACATAGGTAGCTGTTTTAAGATCTTACTCTGTAGAACCTTAATCTTATCACCAGTAGTCTTCATCTTTAGATAGCGCTGCATATCGTAAGATTTTAACTGACAGAAGATTAAGCTTTGTGGATATCTAGCTTCGTTTAAAGTTCTAATTACAGCAAAGCACTGACCTGCGATAACATCAGTTCTGTCATCATTAAAGTAACCTACTTTACCGATGGTACCTTTAATTGAAAGTACGATATCACCTTTCTGCAGACGGCTGCGCTTTGCTCGAGAGTCATCAGAGCTTACTCTGATTTCCTTTTGTACATCAGACATAACACCAGTCTGTGGTACATCATTTAAGTTTAACTCGTAAACAATCTCAGTGTTTTTTACAACCTCAGGATCAGCTACTGAACATACCTGAGCTCTGTAAATCTGAGCAATGTTCTCAAGCTTTAACTCACCTTTTTCGATATAGCTTACGCTCTCTTCATGATCTGGACCTGCTACATAGCAGCTAGGATCAAACAGACACTGATCGTCATTTAATTTAAATGCATTCATGAAGACGCTGTGGCTAGTCTTTTCACCTGCTAAAACTTCTTTTAACTCAGTTGTAGCACTCTCGTTTAAGACGTTGTGCTGTCTGTCTGATAGTACAGAATCGATACAATCCTTACCAGATAAGTCTAAGAAACTTACCTCATCATTGATGGTGGTAGTATCAAATACCATTGCACACATTGGGAATGGTACCTGTCTTGTAAAGAACTTAGGTAAGTTTACAACTGCCTTTAAGTGACCTTCGTTAATGATTCTCTTTCTGAAGGTTGTAGCTTCAGACTGGCTTAAATAGGTAACTGAGTTGTGTACAAACATTACAAAGCGACCTTTTACAGATTTGCTCAAAGCCTGGTAATGATTTACAGCACGGTTAAACCAGTCTGCAATACCCTGAGGGTATACATTTAAGAATGCATAGCCACCTGCAAAGCTCTTTTCTTCAAGAGCGCTAAAGCTAGTTGCTGTGATTGGATTAGTTAGGTTATAAACTAATGATCTGCACAGCTTTTCAGCATAAGTATCTAAGCTTACGTGGAAACCTGTCTGACGATCAGGAACTTTGAAAACATCAACCTTACAGTTGTTTTCAAACTGCAATGAGTATTCAGCATATGGGTTGAAGTTATCTAAAACCATTACTGATTTGTTTTGAGCTTCAGACTCATCATTTACGCCTTTAGCTACAAATTCAGCAAATACTTTAGTTGAACGTGACTCAATAAAGAATTCAGCCTGATTCTTTAACAGCTCTGCTTGTAGCTCTGTAAAGAAATTAACTCTCTTTAAGTTGTCATTAAACATATCAAAGCGCTGAGTATACAGCTGGAAGAACTGGCTCTTGAGCAACTGATAGGTTGGCTCTTCCATATGGTTCTTATCGATATACTTTGAGATATAGATTTCAGCTTCTTTTAACTCATCAGGAGAGTACTTGTTGCCATATTCTTTGTGCAGGCAAAAGAGTAAATCGTCCTTAATAGAACAGCTGTTGGCTAATTTTGTAGAGTCTGTTCTTGCTAAATAGAAAAGGGTAGCTAGAGAAATTAGGCAAGAATTGTAGTTATACCATTTTTCGCCTAAGGCACTTAAAGATTTAAACTTATCTGATTGTTCCATATTGAGAATATTTTCGTTATATAGGTTAGATGATAAATAGCATTACGAAGACAAAATCCTTTAAAAAATTAAGTTTCATCCTTCAAAAAATTAAGCTTCGTCATTTAGTAAAACTGTTAGTAATTTTAGCAGAATAATAGTGTATTACGACATAAATGCCTAAAATATTTCAAAAACTAACTAGCTATAATATCTTTACTATATATTAAGACTATGGCTTGGCTGTTTTATTGACGCATCTAAACTAGGGTAAAGACAAGCCTATCATGCTCTTAAATTGGTGTTTCAGGAGTGCGCCAACTACGCGGTCACGTAGCGACAGCAACGCGACCAGGCAATTTCACTTTTATTGTGAGATCTTCATTCTTTTTTTACTCATTCTTTAAAATTGGTAAAATAGAGCCATGTTCAATTAGAAGGTAAGTATAGATATGAGAGATCTACTGCAGTGCCGTGATGATATCGATAGAATTGATTCACAGATTTTAAAGTTACTACAAGAAAGAATGGATGTAGCTACAGATATTGCAAGCTACAAATTAGCTCACAATCAGAGCATCACAGACAGTGTACGTGAGCATTCTAAATTACAGACTTTAAGAGCTAAAGCAAAAGATCTTGGATTACCTCCATCATACATCTCTGATGTATATAAACTCATCATTCGTCATACCTGTTCTGTAGAACAAGAATATATCGTAGCTAAAGCTAATGAGAGCTCTATTGATAGAGATACCTCTGTAGCTTACTTAGGTACTAAAGGCAGCTATTCACATGTAGCTACTTGCAGATATTTTGAAGGCTATAAGGGTAAACTTGAAGCTCAAGGTTGTAGCTCCTTTGCTGAGATCGCAGGTTTAGTTGAGACAGGTAAATGTGAGTTTGGTGTTCTGCCTATTGAAAACTCAAGCTCAGGCTCAATTAACGATGTTTTAGATGTTATGCAGACTACTAAAGCTTCAATTGTAGGTGAAATCTTTGTACCAATTGATCATGCTGTTTTAGGTATTGAGAATATTGATTTAAAAAAGATCACTGACGTTTACTCTCATCCACAGCCAGTAACTCAGTGCTCTCATTGGATTAAAGATTTATTACCTCACGCCAATATCCACTACACCAAGGCTACTACCGAGGCTATGGAGATTGTTTCAAAGTTAAAAAATCCTGCTCATATTGCAATTGGCAGTCATATGGCAGCATCTTTTTACAATCTAGTTCCTATTGTTGATAACATTGCCAATAACATTCATAACTTCACACGTTTTATCGTGATCTCTATGACTCCAATTGCAGTGCCTCAATCAATCAGTGCTAAGACCTCATTGTCATTTAGTGTGCAGAAGTATCAGCCAGGCTCTTTAATCTCTGTTTTATCAGAGTTCTCAAAGAGAAACATTAATATGACGAAGTTAATCTCACGTCCAAAGATTGAAGCTTCACGTGATACCTGGGAAGAGATCTTTTTTACCGATTTAGAAGGTAACATTGATGCTCCAGTAATGCAGGATATCCTAGAAGAGATTAAACCTTTTACCAATTCATTAAAGGTTTTAGGCTGCTATCCTAACAGTGAAGTAAAGTAAGACTAAGTGAACATTTGTATAAATCAAGCTTGTAAACTTTAAGTTTACAAATGAAAAGCTTTAACTAGCTTTTATAAATTCAAAAAGAAAACTCTCAGTGTGAAGCACATGCTGAGAGTTTTTTATTATGTTATTCATGAGGTTTTAGATAAGAAAAACTTAAGCAATCACTTAGTTAAACTGTAACTTTCCCAAGACCCAGCTGAGATAAAAAAATAAAAGTTCGAAAATGACCTCCAACAGATTAAAGGAGGTCACATGAACGAGACTACAGAAACAAGCAGCTTTAGATCTCTTATAGAGCTGAC
>Ga0256404_1006127_pt1 | contig 20305 bp, 17 predicted proteins | sample RumenRJG_01DNA_FD_185990 | JGI IMG/M metagenome (GOLD analysis project Ga0256404, IMG submission 185990) | Bovine rumen microbial communities from Lethbridge, Alberta, Canada - RJG_01 | ecosystem: Host-associated > Mammals > Digestive system > Stomach > Rumen | place: Canada: Alberta | collected...
GCCACGTCTACCTTTTCAAAATGACCTCTCATGGGCTTGTTCATTCTCTGAACCTTAACATCGCCGTAACCGAGCTGAAGAGCTGCGTATCCGTCGTTTTCAACAGTCTTCTTCTGTACTACAACGCACGGACCGGCTTCTACTACTGTTACAGGAACAACTTTTCCTGCTTCATCGAAGATCTGAGTCATACCGATCTTCTTGCCGATAATACCTTTCTGCATATCGATTTCCTCCTAATAGGTTATTGGTTGACAAAGGTTGTCAACATGACCGGCGGACTACCGCCATTCCGTTTCCCAAAACGGTGGTTTCAAGCGTAATATCGGTTAATTACTTAACCTCCATAACAACGTCTACGCCTGCGGGGATCTCAAGCTTGTCAAGAGCAGCAGTTGTCTTCTCAGTAGGACGGATAACGTCTACGAGTCTCTTGTGAGTTCTCATCTCGAACTGCTCGCGGCTATCCTTGTACTTGTGTACAGCACGGAGGATAGTAACGATCTCCTTGTCTGTGGGGAGCGGGATAGGTCCTGAAACTCTTGCACCGCTTCTCTTAGCTGCTTCAACGATCTTGGCTGCTGCGATATCAACAGTAGCGTGATCGTAACCCTTGATCTTGAATCTGATCTTTTCGTTGACTGCCATTATTTTCGCCTCCTTGAAAAATTTACGGGGACGCTTGCTGGGACTTCACACGTTTCCGTGTGTTTCTTGCATTATCTGATAAAAAAACCCGAAAAACCATTGTTTTCCGAGCTGTAACAGACATATTGAGACACAAATAGAGCATAAACGCGCACACGCAAGCTGCGCATTCTGATACCACAAACTGTGTTCACTATCCCATTCGCCCGGTTTAAAATCGGACATACTCCACGGAAATTACCTGCCATACCGGCAGCAACCTTCCGTTTCAACGCATATCTTCTGCAGTCAGCGCACTTTCAGCGCGCTCAACAGGTATAATTTTACCATATATCTGGTCAGATTGCAATAGTTTCAGGACAAAAGTTTGCAAAATAATTTGTAAATTTTTCGTGAACGATAATTTTGTTTTAACAATTTGTGCAAGCCGATTCTGCTCACATAAATTAAAACGAACACATATATATTATATAACAGCCTGCCGCTTTGTCAAGTCCAATATAAAAAGGGAGCGTTACCGCTCCCCTTTATCACTTCTTGTTGTAATACACGCTATTATATACATTATAATAAATGCTGCTGCCCTGTACATATCAATTGCCGCTGTTCAAAGCCTCGGCGATATCAGAGGGCATTGTTGTCTTTTCGATAACAGCCTCCTCAGCGATCTTCTTTGCCTCTTCAACTGAAAGCTCCTTCTGAGGGCTCAGAATTGCATATACTCCATATTCCTTGTAGCCTATCATTATCTCGACCGGCTTATCATCCCTTACGGCAATATATATCTTCTTGTTTTCAATTACCGGATCATCATAGATAGTGTATTTAGCGCCGCTCTTCTCAATTGCTGCGGTACGATCTGCTATGCTCTGCTCGTATTCTTCGGTATCATCTGCCATAACCATATCAAGGCTAAAATTGTCCACAACAGCGTTTGCCGATGCAGAGTTAGCTGAAGCACCTAAAGCATCATTTGATGTTTCAGACAATGTTAACGTATAATACACATCCTGTGCATTTGATTCCGTCTGTGACTTATCTTTGAGTTCAACGCCCTCAATGAAGTATCTGAGTTCCTCGTCAGGCACTGTATTGTGAACAGCAAGCGACACGATATAGTCGCTATCAGCAAACCGGATCACAACATCTCTGTTGAAATAGCCTGATGCCGAGCATCTTGCCCAGTCATCCTCAGAGACGCACCAGTCACCGTCAAATTCCGGCTCGTGAGGTCCTTCCTGTCTGTAACTGATATAAACGTGTCTTTCATTATCACCCTCACCAAGAACATAGTCCTCAACTCTTGCAGAACGGTAATTTCCGTCCCTGTTGAATTTGAAATCAAGGTAATCCTCCCACTTCTGAGCAGTATTAAAATGTGCAAGTGTAGGAGTTATACCGCCGGTCTGACGCTCACCGTTGATATAGTATCCGAACTTCCAGCCGTCCTTATCCCGGATGAGATTCTCAGGGATGTTGTTATAAACTACCTGATACTGTTCTGTGCTGTCAAAATCATCGCGTTTTTCATCAATTAAATATTTTTTTCTTTCCTCTTCACGCTGCGATGCGACTGCCTTTTCGTGCTCCATTATATCTGTCTGCGCCTCTGTGAGAGCCTCTGTTGAAGCTTCAGCGGCAAGAGTTGTTGTTACGGCAGTTGTTTCATCAACTGCTGCGCCGAACTTATCGCCGCCGCCATTTCCGGACAATGAAAAATGCATAACGCCGACTGTTGCTGCCGGAATGATGAGGATAGCTGCGGCAGTTGCTGCGATACCTGCATTGAAACGGCGTGTTTTCTGTGTTATTCTTCTTTTCTCCATAGTATTTCCTCCTTGCAATTCTGAGCGCCGGCGGCAATACTTCTCTGAGAATACGTGAGTTTCGTTGGATTCAAACGCTTCCTCAACGATTTTGTTCCAGTCAGTTTTCATTTGGATTCTCTCCTCTCAGTTTTATTATCCGCCTTTTCGCACGTTCAAAACGCTTCCGGACAGCTGCTTCACTCATCGAAGTCCGCTGTGCTATCTCCTTGTAAGGCATTTCGTATCTGCATCTGAACATCACTATCGTCCGGTCGGTCTCTTCAAGACCGTTCATTATCTCACCGGTGCTTCCTGCAATTATCTTATCCTCAACATCTGTCAGCGGATCGGATAATTGCATAATATTATCATCAATAGGCTGTTCATACATATACTTGCGTTTATTCCGGCGATATATGCCGATAGACGTGCTTTTTATCACTTTTACGATATAGCTTTTCGTTTTTGGGCTTTCAGCGTCTCCCAACCGGTTTATTTTGCCGATTATCCTGACAAATGCTTCGGATACAGCGTCCTCAGCCATTTCCCTGTTGTGCAGAAACGCATAGGCGATACGATACATCGGCTGTTCGTATATCTCGTACAGCTTCTGTATTTTAATTGATTCTTTGAGATCCATTATATCACCTTCCCTTCGAGACGTCTCATATAATATAACGCTTTGCAAGGATGATTTGTGACACAGCTATAAAAAATTATTCTGAAGAGGAGTATGAAGGATCAGCGCTTATCCGACAAGTCCTGAGCGCTCGATTCCTTCTGTGAAATATTTCTGAAGGAACATATACATTATCAGCAAGGGTGCTATCGAGATCAGACATCCAGCCTGTTTCCAGACAACCTGTTCGCGGGCATCAAGCTGTATCGTAGCATCTCCGAATATCCTCTGGGCAAGAATACTGTCGAGGTTATAGAGAGCAGTCGAAACAGTCTGGGTGTTGTTGAAGAATACCGCGCTTATGTAATAATCGTTCCAGTACCACACTACCGAGAAGAGGAATACAGTCAGGAACGCGGAAAGTGCATTCGGCATCATAACACGGAGAAAAGTCATGAACGGACCGCAGCCGTCAATATATGCGGCATCCTCAAGCTCACGCGGAAGCCCCTTGAAAAACTGACGGAATATAAATATCATAAGTCCGGAACGTATGCCGTTTGCGGTCATTGCCGGAAGATACATCGTCCACATGGTGTCGATGAGGTTGATGTCAGGACTTCCCAGAAAATACCTGAACTGAAAGAACAGCGGCAGTGAGATTATCTGTGTTGGAACAAGTATCATCATTATAACTATACCGAACAGCAGCTTCTTTCCCTTGAAGCTGAATCTCGCAAAACCGTAGCCTGTCAGAGCACACGAATATACCTGCACTATCGAACAGCCGATATTCAGCAGAAGTGTGTTCTGCAATGTCTGCCAGAAGTCCATAGCCTCCGCGGTCTCACGCATTACTGAGAGCGTAGTATGGCGCGGTATCCACATTACTGTCGGATCGTTCATATCGCTTCTTTCGCGGAATGAACAGCTTATCATATAGATAAGCGGATAGAGTATGATGAAAGAAAGCCCGATGAGTATGCAGGCTCTGAATATCACCCAAACCCATTCCGAAAATCTCTTGTGCGCCTTTCGTTTCATTTTCAGAGCGGAATTAACAGTATTATCCATATTCCGCCCCCTATTCCACTTCGTAGTAAACGAATTTGTTTACTACTGCTGTAACTATGCCGACAGCAGCAAGTACAATTACAAAATATATCCATGCCATTGCCGAAGCAAGTCCGTAATTGATGTCCTGATTCTGGAACACGAGTATTCGCTCCATTACCTTATTCAGCGGGTTTGTAAACGAGTCTATTACTGTATATATAAGGTTTACCAACACAAAAGGACTCACATACGGGAAGGTTATCTTCCAGAAAAACTCCCACGAGGTCGCGCCCTCAAGCTGAGCTGCTTCCTTTGCCGACGGCGGTATATTCTGCAAAGCCGCCAGAAACAGAAGTATCTGTATACCGGAACTCCATACTATACCAAATACATTATCCGCAACTGCTGTTATAAACTCAGTCATGCGCGGACTTATGTTGTATATGCCAAGAAAACGCATAAGATCGCCGACAAGATCAGTAGAGAACATAGTTGAGAATTTAGCAGAGCCGTTATTGCCTGTGGACTCCATATCACCGCTGATTATCTTGAACACCGGTCCTGTTGCTATTATAACAGGCAGAAAGAATATTGCCCTCGCAAAACCTCGTCCCTTGAATTTCTGATTAAGTATCACTGCAATGAACAGCGAGAAGATCAATATAAGCGGGGTTTTCCATAGTGTTTCGATGAGAGTATCAACAAGATAATCGGTATAATAGGGATCCTTATCGAGAGCAGCACGGTAGTTTGAAAGACCTATCCACTTCATATTCAGTCTGCCCGGCTCGATAGTAACGGTATTGAATGAATACCACAGTGATTTTCCGAGAGGTATCAGAAAAAAGGTGATCGTTCCGATAAGCCACAACGAAATGAAACCGTATCCACAGAGCGATTTTCTGCGCTCATAAGAAAGCCGAGGATGCTTTGTCTCCCTTTGCTTCTTCATCAGTATCTGATCTCCCCTTCCTCAGCCTCTTTTCCGAGACTTATCAGTTTTTCATTGTACCATATATTCTTATCCTTAAAATCAACTCTTACGACAGTACCGTTTGAATAGGTAACTGTTATCCTGTTACCGGCTTTGTCATTTTCGTAATCTGTGATCGTACTTGTGCTTATATCGCTCAGAAGCGGTTCAAGGAGAGAATACTCAGCAGCGGCAGTATCCTTCCAGTTAGCCTGATCTGCGTAATAGTAAATATCGAACTCAGTATCCTTTAGCAGAGATGTTTCCGCGCTGAGCATATCAAAGCTGAGACAGCTTCCGGTAGCTGCCGACATGAGAAGCAGAGTTTCCGGATCAGCCGAAGCATTTACCGCCGGCGATGAATAAGGCACTACGCCGTGCATTACCATCTGATAGAACGGTATATCCTCATCAAAAACATCAAAGCGGCTCGAACTGAGCGGTACTTTCTTTACAGCGCTCACATACGGAAAAGCATAGGCATTTGCGTTATCGGCAAGTATTCCGCCGCCGAGACTATCATTCAGTTCCGCATAGCTCTCTGTAAGTTCATTCATAGCGTCATAGCGTGAAATACGCTTCCTGCCGTAGTCGCCGTAAAGCGAGGTCGTGAGGTTCGAGATACAAATGCCTTCAAGTCCGGCGCTGTCATAACTGTCAGCGACTTTGCCCAGCACCTTTTCAAAATAGTGCGGAGTAAGCAGGAGTTTATCCTTGCTGAAGCTGTCTGTAACGCCGTAAGCCATATCGTAGCTTACTGATTTTGAATAAACTCCGGATATTCTCACCGAAGTGCCATTGAACGAATAATAGCCGTTTCCGGAATAGAAGCTGCTGTTATCAGACACCGGATAGAGCCTTACATTATTCTCTTCAGCATAATCCTTCAGTGAATTGAACTCTTTCTTTCCGCCAAGTGTACGCGAAGGCTTCGCAGATGTATCTATCTTGTTGTTGATACCGTCATTAGTCCAGTTGACGTAGGAAGCCACAATATCATCAACACCGCCGTCCCTGAGGTCAGAAAGAATATCCTCCGCCTCATCATATTCAGTAACGGCAGTTTTCATAGTAACAGGTATGCCAAGCACGGACTTCTTCTTCTGAACTCCGCCATACAGGTCGATAAACAGCGGTGCGTAATCCGGCTCGGACTTCTGCTTCACGCCTTTTTCATCCATTAGGTATTCGCGGTAACGAGCGGCAATGTCAACACAGTCCGCCCCCTTTCCCGAAATAGGATAGTAGCGCACCTCAATATCGTCACAATTAATGCCGCCGCGCTCAAATACTGTGAATTCCTGATTGCTGCGTCCGGACATATAATAAGTATCCGTACCTCTGAGCGTAAACACGAAGCTGCACAGATTATATCCGGTATTCGAGCGCAGAGCAGGCTTAGCCGAGATAAGTGCGTTTGAATCGCCCTTATCAGCTATCGCAAGAAGAGCGTTATCCTGCTTCACTATGCCATATACCGGCATATATATCTGTTCGGTCACAGGACCGCGTGAGAGCGGAACAGCTGTAACATCCCTGCCGTAAACTCTTTGCAGATAATTCTCGGTGCTTCTGCTGCCCTTACCATTGAAGCGCATGATCGCACCGCAGCCGTCAGGGATGAGATAGTACCCCTCCTCGGACGTATCAGCTGCACCAAAGTTTCCGAGCAGCGTTATCTCGGTAGCGATATTGGAATCATTGCTCTCGGTTATCTCCGATATTTTCAGGCTTGCCCTGAGATGATCCCCCTCAAGAGTATATTCCACCGGATAGCTGAATCCGGCTTTTTTATAGTCGTATGTCACATTTACTCCGCCGCTGATGTCCTTTACGGTTATCGAGCAATCAGAGGAATGTCCCGAACGCAGGATATTATTGTTGCTGCGTTTTGAAGGAACTCCGTATTTCAGGGTGCTTGAAGAACGAAGGTCATCAACGAGCAGATCTGTTGCATACTCATCCTGCGAAGCTCCGAGCGGCGATGACCACCATATATAACCGGTCTCTTTATTCTCAATGCCAAGCGTAGCGTACCTGTCGTCGATAAGCAAACGGAATTTTTCATTCTCACAGCAGCAGCGGTAAACACCCAGAAAGCGCTTTCCGTCTTCTGAGATCCATGCGGCAGTTCCTGCTGTTTCGCTTTCATAGAGCCTGTAACCGTCACCAGTCGAGGCGTATGTGTAAACAACATCCGTTTTCTTGTTGTCATCTGACATAACAGCAAGAGTTTCAGTTCCGTCAGTGAAAAAAACATTCTTACTGTCGAGCGATGATACTATCCTATATGCTCTGCTGACGTTTCCATTGCTGAATTCAGCAATAAATCTGCCTTTTTCACTGATGTATCTTTTGGATTCCGACGTTGAAGAGATCTCCTCGAATACTGCTGCCGGCTTTCCGCTTTCAGTGTAGAGCGCAGCAGCTGCGCCCATGTTTTTTATCGAGGCTATTTCCTCTTCAGCAGCCTTTTTGGCAGTTTCCTGATCCGGATCAAGCTTAGCCCTGCGGGCAGGCCGTCCTTCGGGGAAACCGTATGACGTCCATATCTGTTTTTCATCCGGTTCACTGCTTCTGAGGTAGAAGTCAAGTCCCTCGGCACTTCCGGCATACGTGAAATACTTCTCCAGCACTGCCGTATCTATTTCAGGCTCTTCTACCGTTTCACTCCGCTTGCTTTCGGACTCTTCCTCGGATGGGACTTCCTCCGGAACGCCGGTCTTGACACTGAAATTTTCATCATCCGCGTAGATATTTCCGTTAACGCTAAGAAGCGATACCGCAGCAAGGCATAACAGAAACCTTTTTATCTTGCCTGCCATGACCTCACCCCACTCTGTAACGGTAAGTGACCTCGGTCCAGACCGTTGAAACGAACATCCATATCTGCTGAACCAGAGAAATGAACAGCACCAGCAAGAACAGCATTACAAACATTGATGCAATAGTCATAACGATAGCCATACAGGTCTTGCCGGCTGAATACTGATGCACCGATCTTATCGCTGAAAACAGCAGAACAGCACTCCAGCCGACCCCTATTATCTCTATCACCTGCATGAAAACTTCCTCATCTCGGACAAGGATGTGCGAGAGGAACACATTCACATAGACCTGTATTATGTAAGGTATCAGCGAATATGCGCTGTAAATGCAGATATTCCGTGCTGTACCCTCGCCGTCAAGAAGAGTGCATACAGCCCAGTTGCCGATAGTCCATGCAGCGAACAGCACCACGCTCTTCACGAAATAAGGAACAATACTGAATGTCTTGTCGTGAGGCTGTCCAAACTGAAAGCCGTATAGCCTTGCGTGAGCAACCTGTGCAAAAAAGAACAGCAATACGATGACTACTGCTATTTTCAGCGAGCCGGACTTCTTCCAGCGCATATCCTCAAAGCCCTCTATCGGATGTGTTACCGCGTGTTTTACCCATTCGCTCTGCTTAAGGTCCATCATCTGAATGCTGTTCCTCCCTTCTTTTTATGCTTCCGGCGCTTTTTTCTGTATCTTCCCAGTATCAACAGCGCTGTTACAGCTCCGAAAAACGACAAAAATATTGCCGTGAAATGTTTTTTTATAAACTCTGCACGATAGCCCTCGAACGCCTTGTTGTATATCTCCGGCGAATCCGCTATGCGAGCATATTTCATTGCACCTTTGTAGTCGCCCTTACGCAGGAGTGCCGAAGCTACTCCGATATTTGCACGGCGGTAATTGCCGTCGTGACGCAGCACCTCATACCACGGTTCGAGTGCCTCTTCATAGTAACCATCGTTATACAGCTTAGTCGCCTTGTGAACAGCCGCGCCGAAAACGGTCTCCTTAAAAACAGTGATCGTATCCTTTGTCGAATCAAGAACATATATCTTATCGCCGTGAGATTCAACTGCCGCGGCGGTATTCACTCCGCCCAGCTGATTGGCTTTAGTACCGGTGATAAAGAGCAGATTGCATTCCTCATCATACTGAAAAACGCGTCCGGAAGTAAGATCGAGACAGTTTATGCAGCCATCCTCAGAAATGTCAATATCAACTATCGCAGGAGCAAACAGTGTGTTCTGTATCGGATCGTATATCGGAACATTATCCCCGAAGGTTGCCGAAAGATCGGCAAAGATATTCTTTCCGGCAGCATTGAGCTTCTTTACTGTATCGGTACGCTGAGTAGATGACGAGGTGCAGGTAAAAATAAAATCGCCCTCAATATCAAAGCTCGTGATACCGGTCGGAACACTTCTCGAACGCCGCGACCTCTTATTCTCAGACATGAACAATTCACGCAGATAATTCCCGATTATCTCCGCAGTGGGCTGAACTCTGTTAGCACCGTAAAAGCCGATGAATCTGCCTTCGGGACTGAACATCGCCGCACCTGTTGTGATATTTCCGAGAACGGCATAAATATTCCCTGCCTTGTCTGCAAGCACTCTCTGCGGCTTGAAGGTCGGAGCATTATACATATCATCATCAGGAGCTTTGATCTCCATGATCACCTTTGCGGACTTATCCGAAACGAGTATCCTCTCATTTTCACTGTCAGCGATGTACATAAGACTGTTATACGGCGAAATATATATTCCCTTCGGCTTATCAAGAGTTGTCTCAGTGCCTCCGGGCGTGATAAAGCTGTCATATATCCTGACAGTGTGCGTCATGTCCTCATCAACAGCGACTATGCGGTCGTTTTTAGTGTCAACGATGTACATAAGCCCATCTCCGGCGAAGAAAATATCACTCGGAGAATCAAAGCCGCCTGCACCAAGTTCCTGACCTGATACCGCACGGTCGGGAATATACCCTGCCTGTGAGGGAATAGCCTCACCCCAGCTGTCGTAGTTGTAGGATTCGTAAGGCTCGCCTGCATTAGCCGGAAAAGCGGAGACACTTCCGCACACCACAGCAAACGAGCACATCGCTGCCAATATTCGCTTTTTCGTATCATCCGCCTCCTTGTCGATTTATGTATATCACGTTACAGGCTTACTCTTTAATTCCCGAATGTGCCATTGTAGCGATAACGTGTCTTTGCGTGAGCATGAACACTATAACAGGCGGTATCAGCATAAAAACTGCCGCCGCCATTGCAACTCCGGCTCTTGCCATTCCGGATGCCGCTGCCTGCGTTACGACAGTCGGCAGCGTTTTATACTGCTCCTGAAATATAAGCGATCCTGCCTGGATATTCCATGCCGCCTGAAAAGCAAAGATTATAAGCGTCATGAGAGCCGGCTTCTGATTCGGCATGACTATCTGCCAGCATATCCGGAAAAGACCTGCACCGTCGACTTTAGCAGCTTCGATCATAGCATCCGGCACCTGCATTATTGATTGTCTCATGAGGAAAAGTCCCATAGGTGAGGCTACTGAGGGCAGTATCAGCGCAAGAGGATTGTCGATAAGGTGCATCCTCGCCATAACTATATACTGCATTATGTAGATAACATTGCTCTGGTAAAGCAGCGATATTACAATAATACTGTTTATCAGCCTGCTTCCGGGGAATTTGCACTTTGCAAGCACAAATGCCGCCATTGAAGCAAATACGCATTGCAGGAGCGTCACCGAAAGAGTTACCGATATGCTGTTAAAAACATATCTTGAAAACGGTACCCTGTTCTGTCTCAGCGATTCAAACATATCGCTGTAATTTTCAGTTGTCGGTCTTAGTGTGTAAAGCTTCGGCGGGAATATGAACAGCTCTTCGACAGGCTTCACCGACATAACTACTGTAAGGTATATCGGAAGTGCCATGAATATGCCCAGTATAGACAGGAATATGAATATAGCGACAGTTCCGCCGATCTTTCTGCCGGCGCGTCTGTTTGAAGCCTTCAGTTTTGCGGTATTGACCTGAGCCATTCAGCCGCCTCCTATTCCATATATTTGCTTAGTAACCTGCTTATGAGCTTGTTGCAAAGGAACATCGCCACGAACAGTATCATACATATTGCCGAAGCATAGCCCATTTCGTAACGGACCCAGCCGTAATCATAAGCATGAGTCATTATAGTATGCGCCTTGTAATCCGTACTCGGGAATCCGACAAGATTCTGTGCGACAGTACCTGCTGTAAACGAGCTTACTATCTGCATAACAGCCGCAAACATCATCTGAGGTCCCATAGAAGGTATAACGATGTATATGAGTTCCTGCCAGCGCGTACGTATTCCCTCAACAGCGCCAGCCTCATACAGTTCGGGATCAATGTTCTGGAATCCGGCACGAAGTGCAAGGAAGCCTGCTCCGAGCGAGATCCACAGCTGTACGACTATCGTGACACCGAGGACGTATCGTCCGTCCGTAAGCCATTGCACCGGTGCATTTATCAGACCAAGATCAAGCAGGAACGAATTGAGGTATCCGTTCATATCTCCGCTGAATATCAGCTGCCACACCGTGTAGACATTAGCCATTGAAGGTATGTAGAACACCAGCGTGAAGAAGGTCTTCAATTTCTGAGGAAGCTCGTTTATCATCCAAGCCAGCATGAAACACAGCACATAGCTTATCGGACCGGTAAAAAGTGCAAATATCAGCGTTACCCTTATCGACTTTACAAATACCTTGTCCGAAAGGAAAAGCGTTGTGTAATTTGAAAGCCCGACGTATTTCGGCGGCTGTACCATATTAAAATCAGTGAATCCCATCGGCAGTGACATGACTACCGGTACTATCGTGAATATGGTGAAGAATATCATGAACGGCGCAAGCATAAGATAACAGGCTTTGTTCTGCTTCACAGAACGCCATAATCCTTTCTTATTCCGTTTTTCCTTTGCCTGTGCCATTATGATAGCCTCCTTTCTATCCGTCCTCTCCTGTACTGAGTCCGAGATTTTCACGTTTTCTTGTTATTTCTTCATTGATGTCAATGTCATACCACATAAGCGTATCACGCGGATTGCGCTTTTCATTTACCGTTTCTCTGAATGCGTTCATGATATTTCTCGTGACTGCATAAGAGGAAGGTATTACAGGTATCTCTTCAAGCTCATCCTGCTGTACACGGAGTCTGCGCAGTTCCTCCGCCGACCATGAAAGCTCGCCAAGCGCCCTGACATTTGCAGTATCAAATCTGCCCATGATACCAAGCAGCCCCTCTGTCTGTTCTGCGAATCTGACCTGAGTATCTGTATCAGTGAACCATTTTATGTACTCCCAGCCACTCTGCTTATCGCCGATCTTATTGAATATCACCGCACCTGTGGTGTTGGAATTAGCTGCATGAGAAACAGTTCCGTCCGTTCTGCGAGTTCCGGGTACAGGACAGAAATCCCACAGACCTTTTATCTCTGGCGAAGCAGCGTTGAGCTGATTTGCAAAGGTATAATTCGCTATGACAAGAGGATATTCACCTGTTCTGAACCGGCTGAATGCGTCATACGTCTGATCGAAGCTGTATTTCGTATAAAAATCCGTCCACTGTTCAAAGGCTTTGACGGCTTCAACAGTATCAAAAGTCGTTCTTGTCTGGCTCTGGTTATAATAATTCATACCGTTCTGGAGCATAAGCATCGCAAATGTATGACCAGTCTCGGTTGCCGGAGAAATATTGGTCGGCGGAAGAACTAACCCTGCCGACATATAATTACGCTGTATCGCCGGAAGCATATCTATCAGATCAGACCAGGTTTCGGGTGGATTAGTGAATCCGAGTTCTGTAAGTATATCCGTCCGGTAGAAAAGCATCGGGAAATTCTGGCTTATCGGCAGACCATAAACTCCGCCTTCATAAGTATACTGCGTCAGTGCATTTTTCTGAAAACGTGACCTTACATCATCGTAATCACTGAACTGAGAAACGTCTGCAAGCAGACCTCGTGCAGCAAGATTCACCGGAAATTCCCCTCCGAGAAACAGCGCTACATCAGGTCCTTTACCTGCAAGAGATGCCTCGACTATACCTCCCGTGACAAGCTTCACCGAAACCGGTATGCCGCTTTCCGGCATAAAATCTTCCTCGGAAAGCTCCTTGACGACTTGTGCCTGATCGCGTCCGAGCGCTACCCAAACCTCGATCGCCTCCTTGCCGGAAACATCGGAAAGCGTAGTATAGTCCTCAAAGAAAGAGCCTATGAATGCGTCCCAGCCAAACTTTACCGATTCTGTGAGCTTTTTCTTACAGCTTGTGAACTCAGCATTTCCCGAGGCAAATTCAATGTAATCTATCTCAAGCGGCTGATCGCGGTAATCGCGCATCCATGCTGATATTGATGTTATATTGTCCTTTATCTGAGCAAGATAATCAGGAATACGGTGCGGCTTATCCACACATTTATCAAGTATGACTGTCATGCGTTCAAGCACAGCCGCCTCAGAGCCTGCAACTCCTGAAATATCCTCAATACCGTCCTGAATATCGCTTAGTTCATCGGAAAGGTGCTCAAATTCATCTATCAGACCTTGGATCTTCTCATGGACATAGTAATCGGTATACTTATCCGGCACAGGTCCGGTTATCATGAGTATTTTCCTGTAATAGACGTTCAGTTCGCTCATGACCTTTTCAAGTCTTCTCATGGAATCTCCTATTTCACCCGGTACTGCCTCAAGCGTTATCGTATGCTCCCGCGTATGATCGAGATAGACGTAAACATCCTCGCCGCTGACAGTCTGAGGAACTTCAACATCCCATTCCTTATCATAATCGAAGCGCACTCTGTTGAGTTCCGAAAAAAGCACCTTGCCGTCTATGTAGATACGGCGGTTCGAGCAGAGTCCGCGCATGGTATTCTGACGATATTTTATCCCAATGCGATACCAGCCGCTGTTGCCAATATCCTCTCTGCTTATCTTCCAAGTAATGCTCTGCTGAGACTTCTTCCAGCCACCCGCACCAATGGTATTATAAACCACCTTTCGCGGATCAGACGGCGAAACGTTATAATTTGTATTGTCATATGTCGGATAGAGTGTCTGTTCGGACTTATACAGCGCATCCTCACCCTCTATCCTGAAAAGCCTGTCCTGAGTTTCCGGCTTATTGACAGAAGCTCTGTATTCAGCATAAGAAGGGAGACTTTCCGGCGAAAAGAAGCGTATGATCTCAAGTGCGAATCCTGCTCTTTCAGAGGTGAGAGTTATCTCATGCTTACCCGCTTCGAGCGAGAATATAAGAGGCTCACTGAAAAGCCCGTCAGTATCCCCGACTGTTCTGGTCTGCCACATTTCCTTCTGTATCTGCGGCGGACGCACCTGATTTCCACGCGTATCACTGGAAATATCATGTTCGTTAGTCCATACTCTGCTGAGTGTAAGACGTGAAGCTGTCTCAAACGGCAGCTTGCCGTCTATTTTCATTGATAGTTCTATCGGCGAACTATTCCCGGAAATACCGCAATAGGTCATATCAAGGCAATATATGCCAGCCTTAGGCACATCAAAAGAGTAACTGACCTCACCGGAAGGAGAATCCCAGATGAGAACATTACTGCGTTTGTCGCCATCCGCAGTATAATTGCCGGAAGTCAGCCCTTCAGAGGCTGACTTATAATCGCCGCCGATCATTTTTATTTCAGTTTCCGGAAGCGCATCATTACAGTGAATATCATAATAATCGCTGTAAGACAGAACTTCCGGGTCTATCGGTGATATTGCGTAATAGTCGCTTTTCATGCTCTCTATAACTGACTGCGGAACTTCACCGCTGCTATTATCAGCTGCCGAAGCTGTAATAACGTTCAATGCACCGCTGCAAGCCATTATACAAGCTGCCGCACAAGCAGTCAGCCTTCCCAAAAGACTTGTTTTTTTCGTACACACTCCCCCCTTTTCCGCAAAAATACACTTATAATAAGTATAGCAAATCCACCTCATAATGTCAATACGCGAAAACATACGCTCTACCAATATAAACGCCGACTGAGACCTCTCTGTAAAGGTTGAAATTTCACGACGGATATGCTACAATATTATAAAATGAACAAGGAGAGATGCTGAATGCTAAAGAAGATACTCAGCGGAAAAAGCTGTGCGGAATGCCGCTTATGCTGTATATTTGACCGCTACGATATATGGGAGACTCCGGTTTTCAACGAGGAAATAAAGAACCGGATAAAGCAGCTTCGTCCGGGTACTGAATTCGTCACTAAAGACGGCGGCTACATATTCAAGGCCGACAATATAGGCGCAGATCAGCTGTTTTCTTGTCCGGCATTGACTGAAACCGGATGTATACTTGGTGATGATAAGCCGTTCGACTGCCGTATATGGCCTTACCGAATAATGGAAGTCGGCGGAAGGAGAGCGATCACTATCGCCTCAATATGTGATGAGCTCTATAACCGTCCGCTCTCGCAGCTTGTCGGATTCCTTAAAGAAGGGCTTGCGGAAGCTATATTCAGCTATGCGGACTCTCATCCCGAAATAGTGAAGCCATATTACGAGGGTTATCCGGTCCTGCTGTTTGAGAACGCTAAGCTCTGAGAGTTCCATATAAAGCAAAAAGCTATGCCAAAAAGCATAGCTAAGAAAAATGAAAAATATAAAAGGGGAATTGGGGGATTACTTGATCCGATTATTATTGTAATCGTTTATTCTTAAAATAGTCTTAAAAACTAACATTTATTCAGAATTTTTTTATACAGATAAATTCCCCGCTGAGAGTTCTTCTCAACGGGGATCTGTTTACCTGTTTTTTTACGTTTAAGAGATCTTTACAGCAGTTTCAAGAGCGATCTCCATCATGCTGCAAAATGTGTTCTGTCTTTCCTCGGCAGTGGTATACTCATTTCTGAGCGGACAATCTGAAACTGTAAGTATTGCAAGAGCGTTTTTTCCAGCCCTTGCAGCATTCATATAGAGCGAAGCGGCTTCCATTTCAATAGCAAGAACATTCATCTTCTGCCACTTTGCAAGACTATCGGCATCATCATAGAACATATCGCTTGAGAATACATTTCCCACATGGTAAGCACCTCCGCGGACTTTTGAAGCCTCAACAGCAGCACTTAAAAGTTCCCACGAAGCAGTCGGTGCATAAGTTCCCGGAAGCTCGAACTGTGCCGCATAAGCGGAGTTTGTGCTTGCACTCATAGCTATGACAATATCGCGGAGATTCACATTATCAGCGATTGCACCGGCAGTACCGGTCCTTATGATGTTTTTCACATCATAGTGGTTGAAAAGCTCCCATGAATAAACGCCGATTGAAGGCATACCCATGCCGCTTCCCTGAACGGAAACACGAACGCCCTTGTAAGTTCCGGTATAACCGAGCATACCGCGCAGTTCATTGTAGCATACCGGCGAATCAAGGTAATTCTCAGCGATGAATTTTGCTCTTAGCGGATCTCCCGGCATAAGTACAGTTTCTGCGATCTCGCCTTTAACAGCGCTGTTATGTGGTGTTGACATAGAAAATACCTCCTTGTGGTTTCTTTATCAGGAATTAGTTTTGTTTTCTTTAACAGCTTTGCGCTTTTTTATCTTGTATTTAGTCTTCTGACCGAAATTGAGTGATATAGTGAATATCTTATCAGACATAAAGAGCCTGAGTGCAAAGAACATACATATAGCAAAAACTATTATCTGGTATCCCAGACCTAAGAAGAACAGTGTTCTGTTACCAAACATTATGTTAGGTATAGCGGAAAAAGTATGTGTAAACGGTATAGCGTAAACAGTGTATTTGAATACAGTCGGAAGACTGTTGATATCTGCAACCATTGAGATCATATAAGGTATAACAGCAAGCATCATGATAGGCATTATCATACTTTGGGTATTCTTGGTGTCATTTACGAGCGCACCGAGTATCAGAGATACCGAAAGACAGATCATGATAGTGAAGAAGAGCTGTAAGCCAACAAGGAAATAGTCCATACCTGTAAGCTGCATACCAAGCTGTTTAAGAGCCTCGTCAACGGAGAGATTGCTCTTGACGTATTCACCAGCCGAATCCGTGATCTTTGAAGTTGCATCACCAACGAATATCTTGAAACCAAACATATAAACAGCAGCATTTATAAGTGCGATAAGACCTGCGGCAAGCATTTTTGCTCCGATAACAGAACCTCTTGAAACAGGGGCAGAAAGAAGCGTTTCAAGCGTTTTATCGGTCTTTTCGTTGGCAACGGTACTCATAAGCATCTGAGAAGTAAGTATAATGAGTACAAATACGATAAGGGGCAGCATCATATTCTGAATGCTTATCTTTCCGACTATCTTATCAGATGATACAGCTGCGGACTTATCATCTACGACCGTGTTCTCTGCAATAATGATAGGATTCTTTACAAGATCATACTGCTTTGAATCAAGACCGCCTGTTTCAGCCTTTTTCTCCGAAAGGTATTTCTCGATAAGCGTTACTGAATTGGAAAGTCCCGCGTTGATATTCGAGATAGTAGCAGCCGAAGTCATTCTTGAAACAGTTACGATCTGCGGACGCTTTCCGGAATTGAAATCCTCGGTAAAGCCTTTTGGGATGACAACAATATCGTTGATAGAATTTGAACTTAGAATATCAGCATAATCATCGCCGGATGTTGTGAACAGCTCTATCTTATTTCCATCTTTCTTAATGGTTTCAAGCATGGTCTTTGTAAATTCGGTATCATCGCGGTCACTTATCCTGAGAGTGACATTTGATGTCTTTTCAACAGCCTCATCAATAGTAACGTTCATGATACCGCCGAGAGCCATGAATATTCCGAGCGAAACGATAAGACCAAGTATCATCTGAAGGTTTATCAGCTCAGAAAGCTCCTTTTTCAGAAGGTTAATGAATTTCATGCTCATTCACCACCCTTTCAAATACTTCTTCGAGATTTGCAGCGTTATAGCGCTCTTTGAGTTCTTTGCCGTTTCCTGTTACCATAAGATGTCCGCCGGTTATTATGCCTACACGATCGGAAACGAACTCTATCTCAAGCATATTATGCGATGAAAGAAGGAAAGACATTCCCTCCTCTGCTGCAAGCTGCTTTATCATCTTTCTTATCTCGATAGCGTTAAGAACATCAAGTCCGCTCGTAGGCTCATCGAGGATAGCAAGCTTAGGCTTGGTCATAACAGCTCTTGCAAGCAGAAGCTTTCTTATCATTCCTCGGCTGTAACTTCCTATCTTGTCCTCAAGACGGTCACCGAGAGCGCATATTTTCTTAGCTCTTTCAACATATTCGTTAAGCGTATCAAGGTCAGAAGTAAAAAGTCCCGCCATAAAGCGCAGGTATTTCAGACCTGTCATATTCTTATAAGCACCTGCTTCATCCGGCAGATAGGTTATGGATTCACGCACCTTTTCTGGTTCTTTGATGATACTGTGTCCGCCTACTATCGCATCTCCGGCAGTGGGAGTGAGCAGAGTTGAGATCATGCGTATGGTGCTTGTCTTGCCTGCTCCGTTAGGACCGATAAGCGCGAATATCTCACCTTTTCCTATCGTAAAGCTTACTTTATCAACTGCAAGCACCTTTGTATATTGCTTTGTAAGTTCTTTGACTTCAAGCACATATTCCATAGAGTTACCTCTCTTTCATCAAATTCTGTGGTAATACTTTTAATAATACCATGAAATCGTGCATTTGTCAATAAACTATTCTGCCCATACTCAATATCCCATAACAGGCACTGACTATATACAAAAACACTCACGGTACACAACAAGCACCGTGAGTGTATACTTTTATGGTAAAATAAGGTATAATACAGCTATTTATCGCTGTTCACAGATGAGCTTGATAGCAGTGCGCTCTTCGCCTTCGATCTGAATATTGGCAAACGCCGGGATACAGATGAGATCTATACCGATAGGAGCGAGATAGCCTCTTGCAATAGCGATCGACTTTATTGCCTGATTTGCAGCTCCTGCACCTACTGCCTGGACTTCAACGGCTTTCTGTTCTCTGATAACACCGGCAATTGCACCGGCTACGGAATTAGGTGATGAATGCGATGATACTTTTAAGATCTCCATGGTAATGACCTCCTGATATAAATTTTTCTACGGTAATTGCTGTTTATATGCGTTGATAAAAGCCATTCGGCTGCTTGACAATATTATACACTATGTGGACTAAAAAATCAATAGTTGTGAAGTGATTTTGTGCATTATCTTACAATAATTCTTTCTATTTTGTGCGATTTGCCGCATTTCTCGTCAAAATCCACTACTATTCCACAGAGGAAACAAGGCCCGGAAGCCTCGGAGAACCTCGCAGGAGCGCGATAACGGAACATATTCAGCACCGGTTCCTTCTCAACACCAAGACAGGAATCCTCAGGACCTGTCATACCTACATCAGTAATATATGCAGTATGAGCCGATAAAATACACTCATCCGCAGTCTGAACATGGGTATGAGTACCGAAAACGCCAGTCACCTTTCCTGCAAGATAGTACCCCATAGCCTTTTTCTCGGAGGTTGCTTCGGCATGGAAGTCCACAAAAATGTTCGGTGTTTCGATCTCAGCAAGGATCTCGTCCATACAAGCAAACGGATTATCGAGCGGCTCCATGAAAGCTGTTCCCATAATATTGACAAAAGCCGCCGAATACATACCCGCATCAAAGACATAAACGCCCTTTCCGACCACGCCGCCATCAGGATAATTTGCAGGACGTATCACATTGTCGCTATTAAAAATTTCCAGCGATTCTTTGCGACGGAAAGCATGATTTCCTGTCGTTATGACATCTGCACCGGCATTCAGTATCGCTTCTGCCGAAGCTTTGGAAATACCGTTGCCGCGAGCTGAATTCTCACCGTTCACGACAGTAACATCTATATTATAAGTCCGCTTTATAAGGCTTAATTTATTACGAAGGAAGTCGCATCCGGCTTCACCAACTACGTCTCCGATAAAAAGAAGTCTTTTCATATTTTCCCCCCGGAAGTGTTATTGTTAATATTATTATATCATTTCCGATGCGCCGATGTCAAGGCAAGGTACTTCCCTCCGGCTGGTCAGCGCGATTATTTCGCCGCACAAAAAAACGCTCACGGCACATTCTCTGTACCGTGAGCGTATGAAACAAGCATCATCGCGAACGCCAGTGGGGCACCCCAACTACAAAAACGCCCACGGTACATTCTCTGTGCCGTGAGCGAGTACGTGCAGCGTTTTTTGTCAAAGTAAGCGCGTGAAACAAGCGTCATCGTGAACACCAGCGGGGGCACCCCAACTACAAAAACGCCCACGGTACATTCTCTGTGCCGTGAGCGAGTACGTGCAGCGTTTTTTGTCAAAGTA
>Ga0256404_1006129_pt1 | contig 20298 bp, 17 predicted proteins | sample RumenRJG_01DNA_FD_185990 | JGI IMG/M metagenome (GOLD analysis project Ga0256404, IMG submission 185990) | Bovine rumen microbial communities from Lethbridge, Alberta, Canada - RJG_01 | ecosystem: Host-associated > Mammals > Digestive system > Stomach > Rumen | place: Canada: Alberta | collected...
TCCGGAAATCTATCTATATTTCTCTTGACCGCCTGATTCAGAGATTTCGTTTCTACACCATACAGTTCTGCAAGATCTCTGTCAACTATTACCTGAATACCTCGAATGTTCAAAATTCGGTTTTCTACAGGCTCCAGTTCGAGGTGGTCACAATTTGTTACCACCTCTGGCCCATTAGCATTCGCAGTAATATTACTTGTCTTCTTTGCCATAGCACGTTCTTTTATGCGAAGGTAATCATTTTTCTACAACAGCCCATTGAGTTTTGTCATCGAAGAAGCCTTTATTTCATCCACGATATCGATGTAAGGTTTCATGGACGAGTAGTCACTGCGCCCTGTCCATTTCATCACGACGTTCGGTGGGATGCCCAGGGACAGGGTGGTGACGATGAAAGTGCGGCGTCCGGTATGTGTGCCGACCAGTTCCCACTTGGGATGGATCTCGTCGGTTCGGACGTTACCCTTGTAGGTTGTAATGCGTATTTCCTCATTGATTCCGGCGAGTCGGCACAGTTCTTTGACATCCCGGTTCATCGCTTGGTTTGTGTAGTTCGGCAAGGCCTTATTGTCATTGAAAGGGGCATCCTTGTATTTCTCCAGAATAGCCTTTGTAACGTCGTTAAGTTCGATGGATATACTATCTGCCGTCTTGACGGTCGTAACCTCTATATGACCGCCTTTTATGTCGCTTCTGCGGAGATTATTGGCGTCCGAATGTCTGAGTCCGGAGAAGCAACAAAACAGGAAGACATCACGGATCGGATTCAGGTATGCCTGGGCTCCCGCCAATTGAAGATTACGGACACGATCCATCTCCTCCTTGGTAAGGTAGATTACCTTTTTCTGAGTTGTTTTCAGTGTTGGCTTGAATGACTTATAAGCCATATTCGTATTGTAACCGTTTTCGGTCGCCCAGTTCAGGAACCAACGGAGAAAACGCAGTTTCTTTTCGATGGAAGAATTCTTCAAGCCTACGATGTCATCGTGGTCGTACTCTTCCCTATCGCCTTTCTTTTTGCGGGGCGTCCGAAGCGTTTTCACATCACGGAAATAACCTACGAATTCCGTTAAGGTAGACTCGGTTATATCCGAGAACTTAAGGTTCTTCTTGAAGGCCTTCAAGTCTCTGCGCATCGTCTCCATCTTCGCATAGGTCGCCTTTGTCCATGCATTCTTCTCTCCGCTCTCTTTGATGAACTTATCGTAAATCTCAAAGAAATCCGGAGCCTTAGGTTTACGCTCCTTCTTCGGTTCAGGTTCCGGTCGCTGGGGAACAGTTCCATTCAAACGGTCCTCGTACTTCTTTTGAAGTTCACTCGGCGTCGGAATCTTGTCTGTTGCTTCGAAGAACTTGAACGTGTCATCCATCTGGTCTTTGATATTCCGGAGCTCGTTATTGATGGACAGAGAGGTCTCCCCCTTGGGGCCTTTGTAACCTGGCTTAACCAGTTGGGCCTCGTCATCCCAAGCCTCTTTATCGACCAACTGGCATCCAGTCTTAATGTCGATCCTTTGTCCATTGAATGTAGTACGGAGCCTGATCTGGAAAAGGTTATTATTCTTCCCGTAAGCCCTCAGTTTGAAAGCGACATTCCTTTTAATCTTCATAACGCATCCTTGTTAAATCGTGACCCAATAATGGCCCAATTTTACTCATAGTCGAGCAACGTCACCGGCAAAGATACGCAATAGAAAGCATTCCTGTAAGGGTTTGTACAGGGGGTAATTGTTGGTTTTCGATCCTCCTATGCTCCACAAAAGTCGGTCTCTCAGTCTGAGGGGCCGATTGCTTTTTCTAGATCCCGCAGATACCCGTGCCTCACCAGATCCTCCCTGCTATGGACTGGATTGGTGTATCCGTCGGCAATCACGAAAAGATTGTCTGCCACGGATGAGATAGCGTCGTAGTTATGGTCCGTTACGATGATGCCGTGGTCCCTGCTGCGCTCCCGGATCAGCGCCTTGACCTCATCGATGCTCACGGGATCGACCTGCGTAAACGGCTCGTCCAGGATATAGAACTGTGCATCGCTCATCAGCACCAGATACAATTCCGCCAGTCGCGCTTCGCCTCCGGAGAGTTCGTAGATGGGAGAATTGTAATGCCGGGAATACTTTGGAACTCTGTTTACGAAAGCCCAGTAATCCACTCCGTAAAGCTCAAAGGCCCGGTGGAGCTGCATCCCGTCCGGAATCAGGCGTCCCTGCGGCATGTACTTGATAAACCGGCCGATATCCTGCCTGTCTATGGGCTTTTCATCTATGCTGACCATGACGTTCTCCACCCGGAGTCCCCCCATAAGTCCACGGAACATGCAGGACTTGCCGGCACCGTTCCGGCCCAGGAGACCAGTGACCGTTCCTGTTTCGGAGGTGATATACCCACCGCTCAGGACCGTCTTCTCGCCGAACCGGACAACGACACTGTCCACTATGAGCCTATGCCTGTCCATGGATCAGATACATTATGGCCATAAGGGCTGCAAGTGCCAGAAAGTCAATCAGGACGGTACTGATTACCAGTCTCCGGGGCGAGAGTCCAAGGTTGATGTAGAAAAAGACGGCGTCCCGGTCCCGGAATAGCTTGACCAGGAACAGGATTATGGCCGTCAGCGCCGCTTTCAGGATGAAGGCATCCACCATGAACGCGTAGGAAAAACGGCCGGACTGGAATCCTGCGCACATCAGGTTGTACACGGCCCCTGTCAGGAAAAGGACTTTCCCATAGTTCCAAGTTACTGATATGCGGTCCCGGAGGGTCATTCTTTCTAGTGTGGGAATCGTTCGATTTTTTGCAAAAATAATTCCAATGCCATTCAAAAGGTCAGGAGTTCGATTCTCCTATTCTCCACAGAAATCCCTCTCAGAATGGTCTGAGGGGGATTTTTCGTATAGAGTGGTCCAAATAATGTCCTATTTTTATCCCCAAACAGAGTTCTGCACGTGTCTATATTTGTGTGCAGATTGTCATCATCTCAATTGAACTGAAAGGATAAAGAGAGATACTTTACGGGCTCCTTGGGAGCGCAGGCCATGGCAAGGGCGGAGTCAATGCCGTGATGTACAAGGGAGAGCCGTCCTGCTGACGTTATCCTGTACAAGCGAGACATGTACAATGGTCAGGGGCAGATTCATTGTTCCACAAACAAAAACGCCTCGCATTTTTCTGCGAGGCGTTTGGAGCGGAAAGCAAGATTTAATTATTTAGAAGAGTCCAAAAAGACCGTCCCGGACTTCTTGGATACGAAATTCTCCACATATATCGCTGCGCAGGCAAGGATGTAGTAAACGACTCCCTGGATACACAGGGCGCGGAGCTGCGGAGCGACGACCTGAAGCGGAGCACCTGCTGTGTTCAGGTTGATGAAAGCCTGGCAGCCGAAGGTGGACGGGAACAGATAGGAGAACAACTTCCAGAAACCCGGAAAGGCCGTTGTCGGCCAGCTGAAACCCGTCAGGAACACACACACCGGCGACATGAACAGGAACAGCAGGAAGGCCGATTCCCGCCGCGTCACCAGCGTCGTCCAGGTCATGGAGAAGAAGATGCACACGGTAACGAACAAGGCGAGCAGGATGAGGATGTCCTGGAAACGGCCTCGCTGCGGGAACCCGAACATCGCCGGCACGACGCTACACACGTAGATGCCGATGATCATGAAAAGCAGCCAGTAAACGGCTCCCCGTCCGAGGACCACGCGGCCCACGCCCCTTCCCGTCAGGGTATCCGGCAGGGAGGCGAAACTGCGGTTCTCCTCGCGCATCGTCCCTACGGACATGCCCATGCCATAGAACATCACCTGCTGGATGATCAGCATCAGGATGGCCGATATCAGGAAGATGCTGTAGGAGAAGGCCCGGTTGTAGGGATTGACATCCTCGTACAGGACGGTGTTCACCGAAGCATCGGCCTCCTGGTCCGTGAGTCCGTCGAGGGACAGGCGTTCGATCTTGATCCGGTTGATCTCATGCAGCATCACGAACTCGGAGCCCATGAGGAGATTCTTGTAGTAGAGGAAACTGCTCATGTCGGCATAGATGCTGAAGGTCGCCGTTTCCTTCGCCGCCAGGCGGTCGCCGAAATCGGAAGGGAAATACACGATTCCATTCACCTTGCGCTGCTGCAGGAGAGCTTTCGCCTCCTCCATGTCAGCACACCGCCAGGCGATGTCCATTTCCCGCGTCGCATCCATCTCCCGGATCATGCGCCGGCTGTCGCTGCAGGCGGCGTCATCGACCACGGCGATGGGCGTTTCTTCCAGGATGCCGTTCCTGTACACGAAATTGTACAGGATCGGGTACAGGAATCCGGCGACGACGAAAATGATCATGATACCGCCGTCACGGAGGATGTTCCGCAGTTCCAGGTTGAAGATGTGGAGGGCGTCGCCCAGCCAGCGTCCGAGGTAAGTCTCTCTAATTCCTTTCATAATTCAGGTATGTATAGGCCCTGCCCAGGCGCCCCATCACCAGGAAGGGCAGGAAGCAGAATAACAGGAGGGCGATGACATGGATATACCACTGCCCGAAACCGCTGCCGAAAATCCCCACTTGTACATACAGTTCGTAATAATGGCGGAGCGGGTACATCATCGTCAGGCCGCGGAGGCCTGCCGGGAGGGCTTCCACCGGCAGGGTGAAACCCGTCAGGGAGAGGCCCAGCACGCTGTACAGGGCGCCGATACTCAGTGCAAAGCGGCAAACCGGGACGCAGCCGATGATGAAAACAGCCACGCTTTCGGATGCGAGGACCAGCAGGAAGCTGGCCAGGAGCATCTGCCCCAGCCGGCCAGCCAGCGGAAAATGCAGCCATTTGTACAGGATGACCTCGACGGTCCAGCCGATAAGGGTGAACAGCACCGTATAGAGGGCCATTTTCCCGCTTACCGCAGCATACATGTCATGTCCGACGGTGTCCAGCAGGTGCCGGCTGGTACCGTATTTCAGTTCCGCACCCAGCGAATAGATCAGGACGATGACCACCACCATCTGCAACATGCCCGGAATCATCATGTTCGCCAGATAGGCGCCATAGTTCATCGTCGCATTGCCGATCTGGTGGACGTCGACGTCCACGGGGCGGAGCAGGCCGGCCATCTCGCTCTCCGGGACACCTTTCATCCGCAGGACTTCCCGCTGCACGGCGCCCGCTGTCAGGTTCACCATCGTCAGAATGTCCTTCCAGGCCAGGGATCCGCCCAGGAAGTACAGACCGTTGACGTAGAAACTGAATGTCGGCTGCCGTTGAGACTGGATGTCCCGGTTGAATCCTTCCGGGATCACGCAGATGCTGGTCACGCGGCCGCCCTGAAGGTCGGCCTGCGCCTCGGAGAAGGATTCGTAATGGATCACCTTTCCCAGCTGCGTGGCATCCAGTTGCCGACAGAAGTTCCGGGAGGTGGAACTGCCGTCCAGGTCCACTACGGCGATGGGCAGGTCCGAAGGTACGCCCTGCCCCAGGAAGGTCAGGTAGAAGACCGTACAGAATGCCATGACCGCGACGGAGCCCAGGAAATAGATGGGACGGCGCGCCCAGATCCGGATTTCCCGTCGGACGACTTTGTATATTTTATCGAAGAAGGTCATTTTACCACAAGGACAGTCATTCCGGGACGGAGTCCCTCAGCGTGCTCCTCGGGCACGGCACGCACTTCAAAGGTCTTGGCGTCATACTGGTCGGTCTCCTTGGTGGCCTTCCAGGTGGCGTAGGATTCACGGACGGCCATGTAATTGACCCGGGCTTTCAGCGTCCGGCCGTCCAGGGCAGGCACTTTCACGGTCAGGACGTCGCCGGTTTGCATACTGTGAAGTTCATCTTCCCGGATATTGAAAGTGAACCAGATGTCGGAAAGGTCTGTCACGGTCGCGACCGGAGAGCCCTGGCCGACCAGTTCGCCCTGTCTGGGATAAACGCTGGAAATGATTCCGTCCGCCGGGGAGACGAGATAGAGTTCCTGCAGGTAGGAATCCACCTCCTGGATGGCGCCGTCGGCCTGGTGGACCAGGGCGGCCGCAGCGGCGCGGTCCTCGGCCCGGGCGCCATCCAAGGCCATGTCATACTGGCTCTTGGCAGCCTTCGCCTGCGCGACGGCGGCATCGTACTGAGCCTTGGTCTCGTCATATTTCTGGGCGGAGATCACTTTCTGGTCGTAGAGCGTTTTCACACGTTCGAAGGACTTCTTCATGACATCCTCCTGCACCAGCGCCTGCTGCCAGAGCTCATAGGCGCCGGCAATCTGTTCCTTACGGGCTCCGTTGCGGGCCTTGGCGCTCTGCGCCTGGGCCGCACTGCGCGCAGCCTGCGCCTGGGCGAGTTTCGCCCGAACCTGAGGCGAATCGATGAACGCCACCGTATCGCCTTTATGGACTTGCTGTCCTTCCCGGCAGTAAAGTTCCGTCATATGGCCGGGAACCATGCAGGAAATGCGATATTCCGTCGCATCGGCCTCGCCCTGGATCACCCGGGGACGGGGTTTGCTCACCAGATAGCCCACCAGGGCGATCAGGAGCACTACGCCCACCAGGGCGCCCACTCCGATGAGGAGATTGTAATTCTTCTTTGCCATGTTGCTTATTTCTAATTGATCATTTCATTCCTTCCGCCTTACGGAGCGCGGCGGCGGCCATCTGAAGTTCGGTGCCCGCATCCAGGCAGTCGCTGTGGGCGGAAAGCCACGCGGTCTGGGCGGAGAGGACGGTGCTGGTGGAGATCACCCCGGCCTCGAACCCGATGGTGGCCGTACGGAGGTTCTCCTCGGCACTGTCGAGATTGGCCTGCGCCATGGACAGTTTCTCCCGCGCTTCGCCATAGGCCTTGCGCTCACGGGTGACCTGGAGTTCAATCTTTTCCTTTGCATCCTCCAGCTGGGTGCGGTACAGGGAAGCCTCCGCCTGTGCCTTGCGGTACTTGTTCGTGTTCTCGAGCCCATGGAAGAGCGGGATGCTCACCATCACGCCGGTGCTCAGCATCCCCCCGTTCCAGGTATTCTGGATGCCGTTGAAGGGATTCGGGTTGGAAACCAGCCAATTCGCCGTCAGGGCAACCTTGGGAAGACCGTCTGCGCGAATCACCTTCGCCTTGGCGTCATAGATGCGGGAGGCAAGCTCCAGGCTGCGGGTTTCCGGCCGGTCGGTATAGATGTCATCCAGGGATTTGTCCTGGGGGCATTCCGGGAGCGGGACCATGTCCAGATGCTCGTCGGCCAGCTCGATGTCGCTGTCAAGCGGCAGGCCGATACGCTGGCACAACAGCATCTTCGCCAGGGTGAGGCCGTTCGTGGCCTTGGTCCGGAGCATATCGGCCTCATTGGCCTTGACCTTGATCTGGAGCGCGTCGGATTCGGTCATGACGCCAGCCTTCACGGAAGCGTTCACGTCGGATTCAAGCGTGTGGAGAAGTTCCGCATAGGATTCCGACAGGCGTTTCTTGCCGGCGATGGAGACGATCTGCCAGTAGGCCTGCTCCACGTCCAGGACCACCTGCGACTCTTCCATGTCATACTTGGACTGCGCCAATTCCTCCCCCAATGCGGCCATCTTGTTGGAATACAGGATCTTTCCACCTGTGAACACGGGCTGTTGCACCGTCACGGCCCCCATCCAGATGTTGTGCAGGTCGGGATGGAGCGCCTTGTCGATGTCCGCACCGATGGCGTTTACCGGCTCCGAGATATCCGGGAGTTGCAGTTGAACCAGGGATGAAGGATCCATCTTCTGGAGCATTCCGAGAACCGTCTGCCACATGGGGCTGGACATATATTCCTGCGCCAGCGCCGGATTGGTCTGGATGGCCGTCATGAGCTGGGTCATCGTCCCGGTCATAGCCTGCGACATGGCCCCGGAGAGCTGTTCCTCCATGGAAGCGGCCGCACCCTCCATGACGCCCTGCATGATCGAGCCTGCGCCCTGGAGCATCGAAGACTGGAATTCATCGACAAGGGCGATGTCCCGGTTGTTATACAGATAGGCGCCGGTGGCGCTGACGGTGGGGAAATAGTTCGCCAGGGCGATTTTCCGGTCAAAGCCGGCCATTTCGATTCGGGTGCGGGCCTGCTGGAGATCCTTGTCGGCTTGGAGGGCCATTGCACGGCAGTCATCCAGCGTGAGTCGCTGCGGCTGGGCGGTCAAGGGAAGGACCGGCAGGAGCAGGGCAAGTATGAGCGCTTCTTTTTTCATCTTTATACCTTTTGACATTTTATCGGTCATTTTATTTCGTTGAAAGCGGGTGCAAAAATACGGCCATTTTACGCCATTTTATGTATAAAAAAGCCAGTAATAATTATCTTCTGGTCGAATTATACGAATTTTTGCAAATATCCAAAGAAAATCCTTATCTTTGCAAAAAGCGAAAAAAGAACAATTATGGCTGAAGCTCCCCTGACCATCGATCTCCAGCGGATCAAGGCCCTGGCCCCTGTCATCGAAGAAATGAGCATCGACGACGACTTAGTCATCGGCGAAGTGAGCGGAAAGCGCGTGGAAAAGAACGAAGCCATCCTGCGGATGCTTCAATATCCCGTCCGCTTCGACGGGTTCATCATTTTCTATTTGAAAAAAGGGCATTTCACGGTGGACGTGAACCTCAATTCTTATGAAGTGCGGGAGAAATCCCTCATGATCCAGGCTCCGGGGAACATCGTAAAAGTGTCCCGATACAATCAGGAACGGATCGGCGACATGGAAATGATCTTCGTCCTGATCTCCAAGGATTTCATGTCCGGCATCCGGTTTGACGTGCTTAAAGTCTTCCAGGACAGCATGCGTCTGCTGGACAATCCGTGCATCACCCTGGACGATTTCCAGATGTCCATGGCCAACGACTACTTCAACCTGGCCAGGAAAATCGTCGGCGCCTCTTTCACGAACAAAAAGGAAATCATCGGCTCTCTCCTGACTTCCCTTACCTATCTGTCCACCGACGTATGGGCGCAGCAGGTGGACGAAGCCCGGAAGAATTCCGATTCCCAGCGCTCAGCCCGGCTGAACCAGGTATTCGAACGTTTCATCGCCCTGGTCAACGAGTACCACTGCTCCGAGCGAGGCATGGCCTTCTATGCGGACAAACTATGCCTGACCCCTAAATACCTGTCCACGCTCATCAAGCAGGCCTCCGGCCGCTCCGCCCCCGACTGGATTGACGACTTCGTCATTCTGGAAGCGAAGAATCTCTTGAAATACACCGGCTTGGCCATCAAGGAAATCGTCTATAAGCTCCATTTCCCCAACCAGTCCGTCTTCTTCAAGTTCTTCAAGGCCCATACCGGCCTCACTCCATCCGAGTACCGGAACGCCTGACAGCCCGGTCCTCAGTATTGAAAAGACATTCGGCAAATGCTTCAGATTACTTCAATGTAGAAACTCACCTTGGCAAAACAGGTGTTTTTGCCCATCAGAATCCGGAAAACCGTCTCCGCCTCGCGAGACAAGAACCGGCCTGGCCAAACGAAACGGAGCGTGGTAGGGACGGCAGGGCGCCCCCCCCCCGGCGAAATAAAAAGGCCACCCTCCTCAGCGGCTTTTTTTTACTCGTTCTCAGAACAGCATCTTCCACGCAGCTTGCTGTGCCCTTGCACTGTGGGTTGCATTCATCTTGCCGAAGTTCCACTTCACACCGAATAGAATGTACCGGCCCATGCACAGACGGTAGCTGTCCTCCTCATAATTAGCCGTGACCGTGTGCGTCAGTCTCCGCGTCTGGTTCAGGATGTCGTAAACCTTGACACTCAGGTTGAACGCGCCGATACTCTTTGAAACTGAGGCATACCATCTCCATTCCGGCTCTCCATATCCCGCTGCATACCCCTTGTAAAAGACATAGCTGATGTCGGTATTGAACTCAAACTCGTGCTTTGTGGTATATGAGCCACGGGCCGTAATCTTCGAGTCCAGGACATTCATGTTGATGCTTGGGTCAAGAGAGTACCGGGCGATGCGTCCCTGCGTGTTTGCCTCCAGGCTGATGAAATAATGGTCCTGATTGTACTTCACGGTGAAACCGGCGTAAGGATTGAAGGAACGGGTCCTGCTCTCCCCGAAGCCGCTCTGCCCGCCGTAGAAGCGATCACCATCGGCATTACCCCAGAAATCGTCCATAAAAGCTGAATAATCGAAGCTGTCTTTGTCCAGACCGGGGAGTGTAGTTTTAGCCTGGTAGTTGACAGAAGATGTGTACACCATGACGCCATTCAAAGTGAGTGTCCAATTCTTCTTTGCGTCCAGAGGCGTGGTATAATTCGCTGTCAGGCTGGCCGTTACACTCGGCTTCTGTGAATTGACAGGGATGGAGTACAGGATGCCGTCCGTATCGTACCAGCGGGCAAAACTGATGGGAGAGGTATTCAGCCGGCCGTCCACATAGACCATCAGCGTGGAAAAACGCTCCTTATTGTCCCTTTTCCAGTTGCCGCCGAAATTCGTCGTCGTGTACGGCTTCAGGAACACGTTGCCAAGACTCAGTCGGGAAGGATCACTGATATTCAGCACGGGCAGCATCCGGGATGAATTGGGACGCTGACCATATCCGGAGGCATAGAGCGAGAAGCGGTCGTCGCCCCTGCCGTATTGGAAACGCATGTTCGGTGTGACGAACCAATTCCATTCACCCTTACCGGTATAATCCTCTATGCCGAAACTCTTGGAGTACGTCTCGTTCATGATACCCGATACCCGGCCGCCGAACGTAAACCAACTGTCCTCCCCAAACTTATATTGGGCGGTAACGTCATATAGTTGATTCAGATAATGGTTGTTGCTCACGGAACTGTAGTAGTCGTTTCTGCCGTTCGCATCAAACGCATCGCGGTTGTTGTTATGCTTGGCCCAGCCCAGTTCGGCCTTGGCAGAAAGCGTCCAGTTTTCGCCGATGGGTTCGGTATATTGAGCAGATCCGCCAAATCCATAAGACTTGCTGCCCGACAGGTAACGCATGGCGTACGAGTTCAATCCTCCTGCTGTTTTCAGGACAGACGATTCATTGCTCTCTCCGTCAGCAGCACCAAAACTGCCATTGAAATCAAAGCGCAGGTTCCTGTTCTTCTTCCCGCCCAACTCCCGGAAAGTAACATCGGCTCTAAGCCCGGTATTATTGCTCGAGGACAATCTGTGGGAAGTATTATCCGAACTGTTCACGAATGATCCACTCCTATAGGTCTCCGAGGACCCAGTTTCCGTCTCATCAATCTTGTTAAAGCGGAATGACGGGGTGAGATGGAACCACACCTTTCCTTTCTCCTTCTTGAATTCCATGTTGGTATTGAGGGCGTTGGCAAACTGCTTGCCGCTGTTCCCGGTAGATGAGTTTAGATTGCCATCATCCTGAAAGGTTGTCCTTTCCGTCCGGGAACCGGAATCCGTGTCCGTGTATTTATAATTCGCACTGACCGTGGTCTCCACATCTTTTATCCGGGACGTGTTGTAATTCACACCCGCTTGGGCAGCCGTCGAGAGTCCCTGGTCCAAAGATGAGCGTTCTCCCTCGTCGTCAACGATAATCATCACGACATTCGAATCATCGACATTCTGTCCATTTGCAATTACCGTCAACTGATCTTTCTCTGTATAAGCCGATACAAGGGCATTTCCGCCCCAGAGCAGTCCCCGGTTATCCTGGAGCGGATTGTCACCGTCCTGACCGCTGATTGTAGTCCCACCTTTAACTCCCACGTTGCCGAACCAGCCTTTCTCATACTCTTTCTTCAGTGCCACATCCAACACCTTCTCCCTGCTGCCGTCCTGGACGCCGGATGCCCGGGTGGCTTCCGACTCCCGGTCGATGACTCGGATCTTGTCCACCACTGCTGCAGGCAAGTTGTTCAAGGCCGTGCTATGGTCACCGAAGAAGAAGGTGCGTCCGCCCACGGTGAGTTTATCGATTTCCTCCCCGTTGAACTTCACCGTACCATCATCGGTGATTTCCATACCCGGCATCCGCTGGAGCAGATCCTTCAGCATCGCATTGGCTCCGACCCGGAATGAAGAAGCGTTGAACTCCACGGTGTCTTTTTTTACTACGATGGGATTGCCCACATCAGTGACCACCGCAGCCTGAAGGAACTGCTCGTCCACCTGCAGCCGGATGGTGCCCAGATCCACCTTTTCCTCACGGAAGAAGCGTTCCGTCACGAAAGGCTTATAGCCCATCATTTCCACGTGAAAGACATAGCTCCCAAACGGGACCTCATCCAGTTTTGCTTCGCCCTTCGCGTCCGTCAGCGTGAAATTGGTGATCGTGGTGTCCTTGGCCGGAATCACATAGAACGATGCAAACGGGATCGGCTCATCAGTCAGTGAATCTAGAACCGTAGCCTTGATTTCGCTCATACGTTCTTTGAGCATGTTTTCGTTAAAAATGTACACCTGTGCATGTGCAGCAGATCCAACACACAAAGACATAATGAGGGCTGACAAGAATCTTCTCATCATCATAAAAGTCTTATTTTAAGGGAGTTACTTTATTTCGTCCTCACGGGTGCCGTCCGTTTCTTTGTGGTGATAATGATTACGCCAATGTTCTCTCCATATTTTCTTTGCTCAGGCGAACCATCCTTGATTACGGTTATATTATCAATATCAAGAGGGGAAATGGAGTTAAAGGCCGAAGCAGCCGTTTCATGCGGAACGCCGTCGATAACATAGACGATTTGCCTTTTGGAAGGGTTGATGATTCTGACCGTGGAATCGATGGGTGCCAGGGGCTCCAGTGACTTGAATGACCCCGTGACAGAAAGCCCCGATTGCCATGTGGTGATGGCATGGACCGTAATGGCATTGCGCCCGGAGCCCTTCGTTGTAATCTTGTAGTCCCGGATGGTCCTGTCCTTGAGTTGGGAGCCGTCGAAATGCTCCACGGTCTCATTGTCAATGATATAAATGGTCTGCTGGGCAGACAGCGTCCATGCGCCGGCTAACAGGCAGATGGAAAGAAGCAGTATTTTTTTCATGACTGATATTATTTCTGGTTCAATGATACTAGATTAAAGGACTCGCCTCCATCCAGAGGTGTGAGGATGTACGAGGCGGTGTGCCCATCGGGGAAATGGGCAGTCATCACAAACCCGTCCCCGACGGGCTTGAATTCCAGATTGTCGGCTTCCGCCGGATTGAAGTTGGAAATAAAGGCTATTTGCTTGATTAATTCGGTATAGTCATCCTGCGGCGCAGCCGGTAAAGCGGGACTCGCCGGCTTGCCCGTAAGCAAGACCACGGCGGCAACGGCAGCGGCCACACCGGCAAGTGAAAGACCCCAGGTAAAGAAAGGCCGCACCTGTGAAGGCCTGACTATCCGGTCATACTCATCTTCGGCTTCCGACAGATCAGGGAGTTCGATGGGCCTTACTGCCTGCATCATCTTATATACCGCCATCTCTTCCTCATCGGTAGGAGGCGTAGTGGCGAAGGAGGCGGCAAGCTCCTGCTCCTGTTCGCAGGTGGTTTCTGCGTCCAGATACAATCTGATCAAATCTTTCCGGTCCATTGTATTACTTCGTGTTAAAGGTTTTCATCAATTCTTGTCGTGCGGCTGAAATGGAGGTTTTTACCCCGCCCTTTGTTCTTCCGGTGATGGCGGCAATCTCATCCAGGGAGAGTCCGGTGGCACGTAATTGCAGCAGCCGCTTTGTCCCGGCAGGAAGTCGTTCCAGCGCCTTGTCGGCTATCCTTTCGACCTCGGATTGCTCTATCAGCGAGGAAGCATCCCTGCCATCCGACAACCATTCCGGATACACCCCACTTCTCATGGGGCCTTTCTTGCGCCAAAGCGAAATGCAACTGTTCTTGGCAGAAGATACAGCCCAGGCCTCGGCACTGCGGATCTGTACGCCGTCACGCCTTGCCATCCAAAGCCGCAGCAGCACATCCTGCACCACGTCCTCCGGATCTCCGTCCAACCTTGATGTGCGAAAAAATTTCTGCGCCGTCGCCAGGACTTTGGGTCTTATCTCTGTGAGTTCTATTTCAAGCGTTTTGTCCATACTTCACAGAAATAGACGCAAAAACCGTAGATGGTCAAGAGAAAAGAGCTACTTTTTCAGATACCCGTGCCTCACCAGATCCTCCCTGCTATGGACTGGATTGGTGTATCCGTCGGCAATCACGAAAAGATTGTCTGCCACGGATGAGATAGCGTCGTAGTTATGGTCCGTTACGATGATGCCGTGGTCCCTGCTGCGCTCCCGGATCAGCGCCTTGACCTCATCGATGCTCACGGGATCGACCTGCGTAAACGGCTCGTCCAGGATATAGAACTGTGCATCGCTCATCAGCACCAGATACAATTCCGCCAGTCGCGCTTCGCCTCCGGAGAGTTCGTAGATGGGAGAATTGTAATGCCGGGAATACTTTGGAACTCTGTTTACGAAAGCCCAGTAATCCACTCCGTAAAGCTCAAAGGCCCGGTGGAGCTGCATCCCGTCCGGAATCAGGCGTCCCTGCGGCATGTACTTGATAAATCGGCCGATCCCTTGCCTGTCTATGGGCTTTTCATCTATGCTGACCATGACGTTCTCCGCCCGGAGTCCCCCCATAAGTCCACGGAACATGCAGGACTTGCCGGCACCGTTCCGGCCAAGGAGACCCGTGACCGTTCCTGTCTCGGATGTGATATACCCACCGCTCAGGACCGTCTTCTCGCCGAACCGGACAACGACACTGTCCACTATGAGCCTATGCCTGTCCATGGATCAGATACATGATGGTCATAAGGGCTGCAAGTGCCAGAAAGTCAATCAGGACGGTACTGATTACCAGTCTCCGGGGCGAGAGTCCAAGGTTGATGTAGAAAAAGACGGCGTCCCGGTCCCGGAATCGCTTGACCAGGAACAGGATTATGGCCGTCATCGCCGCTTTCAGGATGAAGGAATCCACCATGAACGCGTAGGAAAAACGGCCGGACTGGAATCCTGCGCATATCAGGTTGTACACGGCCCCTGTCAGGAAAAGGACTTTCCCATAGTTCCAAGTAACTGATATGCGGTCCCGAAGGGTCATTCTTTTGCATTGTGGATCAGCCGATTTTTTGCAAGAAATAAGCCAAAAAGCCCGGCAGAAACTCTCTGCCGGGCTTTTGCCTCAGTATGCCGTTCAGGCCTTACTTGATCATATAGCGGATACGGACCTTCACGCAGCGGTTAAGCTTGGCGTTGAGGCCGCGGGTGCTCGGGTCGTTCACGGTCCGGATGTCTCCCTTGTTGTTGTAGATGAACGACTGGGAGCGGGCATAGCGCATACGCGGGTCGGATGTCAGCCAGGTGATGACCGTACCGGCGCGGTTGTCTGCCAGGGCGGAGTTGCGCTCCAGACCCACTCGGTTGGCATCAGCCCCGGAGTAGTTGTCCTGGCTCGTCGCCAGACCGTCTACCTGGATGAGCAGAATGGCGCCACGGTCCAGGATGTCCCGGATTTTCTCCACGGTCTCCGCGTCGGTGAAGCGTGAGATATATCCCTCGTTGGAGTATAGGGCGGCGTATACGTCGGCAAAGCTTACCAGCTCGTCGGCTGCATCGACGTCCATATACTTCCTGACGGTTTCGAGGCCGGAATGGGCATTCAGTCCGAAAGACTGGCTTTCTGTGTAGTTGTCTCCGCTGAGGAGCTGCTGGCGCAGGGTGGCATCGTCGATGCGGTACTGCCAGAGATGGAGGCCGTCGTCGATCGGTGCGTAGCAGAATCCAGCCTTGTCGGCGAAAGCCTTCATGTCCTCCTTGTCCAGGCTGAGCGAGAGCGGCAGGTCGTCCCGCATCTCATATCCGCGCGGCACGAAGTCAATGGCGAAATCGCGGTTGGCCCGTTCTGTAGGCAGGTCCACCGCTTTTGTCATCGACGCATCGGAATATTGCTTCTGCGTGAAGATACCGCCGGCGAGGTAGTCTATGGCGTTGACCTCCGCTCCGGGGACGAGCGGGGCGTCGTTGCGGCCAGAGTAATTGTTAGGATAGAATACGAAGAAGGTCAGCGTGCCGTTGCGGACCGGACGTTCCTTCTCTTCCTCCTTCACCTTGAGGATGGTTTTCGCGGTCTCCTTGTATTCCCGCTCGCGGATGGTGCTGGTTCCACGGCGCCAGCCGTTGTTTCCATTCTTGCCCAGATAGAACGTGAGACCGACGTTGAGGCCAAGATTCGCGTCTATGTGCTTGGCTGCGTGATCCGCCTGGCCGTATTCGAGGTCGAAGTTGGTCTGGTACAGCAGCGCCCGGGCCTTGATGTCCAAGGACATCCGCTTGGCCTGGGTGAAGAACTGGCTGTACTGGAGCTCGAAATGGGCGCTCAGTTCATTGTCGGAGCCGTAGCTGTGTTCATACCCCAGGTGATGGACAGCTCCGATGCCCGCGGCGGCCAGCAACTGCCCCATATGGTCCTTCACGCCATAGCCTTCATAGCCGTAGTAAAGCCGGGTCAGATTTATGATGGCGGAGCCGCCGAGGTCCCACCATCCGGTCTTCATCTTGCGGTATCCGGGGTTCCCTTCGATCCAGTCACCGTAGCCGTAGTGGCCTGTCTTGTACTCCGTGTAGCCTCTCGAATCGGAGCAGATGAATTCGGCCTTCAGGGCCAGCCAGGGCATGAACCATTTTCCGAAGCCGATGCTGAAATCGGGCGAGATGGTTCCCGAGAAGGGGCCGTCATTGGAATAATCGCCCCTGAAGGTATGGGCGCCGGCCGTCCCGAATACGAACCAGTCCTGGCGGAAGGGGTTGGAAACCACCTCGAAGGGATTCTGGCCGTCATTGACCACGATCACTTCTTTCGTGTTGGCGACCACAACGGAATCCCGGTACACTTCCCGGTAGTCCTTGTACTTGTCGTCCACCTGGGCAGCAAGAGGGAGTGCTGCGAGCAGCCCGGCTGCAACCCAAAGTCTGTTCAGTATCCTTTTCATAACAGGAAAATATTTATTGTTGTCTTTGTTCATATCGTTTCGTTTCCAAAGGTAATCTTCCGGTTGAAGACGGTTGCCCATATGATCCGCAAGTCCGTCCACGGGGACCAGTGGCGCAGATAGTAGCGGTTGATCCGGACCTTGTCGGGAAAGATTACCTCGTCGTTGTAACGGATGGGGTCGTCCACCGAAGCCAGCAACTCTTCCTCGTTCCGGTATTTCAGCGTGGCCGGGCCGGTGATGCCGGGCCGCAGCCGCAGGATTTCGCGGTCGTCGCCCGTGAGCGCATCGGCATAACCGGGGACATCGGGGCGCGGGCCCACGAAACTCATCTCTCCCACCAGGACATTCCATAGTTCGGGCAGTTCGTCCAGCTTGTTCCGACGCAGCCACGCTCCCAGGGGCGTCACGCGCGGGTCTCCGGCGCAGGTGACGGTATCTCCGGCCTGATTGCCTGTCATTGTCCGGAATTTCACCATGCGGAACGGTTTCCCGTCCTTGCCGATACGTTCCTGATGGAACAGCACCGGGCCATCCGGCATACGGATGCGGATCAACAGGGCGACCACCAGGAAAACCGGCGAGAGTGCCACCAGCCCCACAAAGGCGAGGATACGGTCGGACAGAAACTTCAGCATAGGCCTATTCCTTCTGTTTGCATTCTACCGCGAGGTAGTGGTCTTCCAAAGTCTGCAGTTCCCTGAAATCCGTGCCTTTCCGGCAGGAGGCCATGGATGGCTTGTTGTCCGTGGAGATGGTCGCCTGCATCCGGAGTCCTGTGCGGGCGCATATTCCGGCGCAGGATGCCCAAATGGCCGTCCCGATGCCTTTATCCTGCCAAGCACTGTCCACCAGCAGGCCGGCGAAGGCCCTGCCGATGAAAAAGCACCGGAGGAAGAAATAGCCGACCATCGTGCCGTCGGGAGCATTGACTTTCATCATCAGGAAGGCCGGATTCCGGTACAGCCGCTCCAGCGTTTTCCGGTCGAAGGCGTGGGGATGGAACCAGGTCAGGTTGCTTTCGGGCTGGGAGGCGAGCAGCGCTTCCAATGCCGGCAGGTCCTCTTTCTCGAGGAGCGAGAACCGGCAGCCGGCCACGTCGACCTTGTCCAGGACGGAGGCGGCAGTGGCGTTCATCCGGCGGTAGCGGAGGCGGAAGAGCATGCCATTGGCACACTCGACTTGATTCCAGGCCCACGGGCACCGGCGTTTGAAGGCTACCAGCGCACGTATCATCTCAAAACCTCCCTGTAAAAGATGTCCAGGCACTGCCTGACATAGTTCTGTTCATAGCGGCCGGCGAGGTCACGAGCGGCGGCGGCCATCTCCCGGACCATTTCCGGTTGCTCAAGGAATTCTTTCATTGCCGCGTACAGCGCTTCCGGATCCTGGGCTGGCACGATCTTGCCGTTCTGCCCGTCCTTCACGATTTCGCGGGAGCCGTTGATGTCGGTCACAATGGACGAAAGTCCCATCGCGCCGGCCTCGATGACCACGTTAGGGAAGCCTTCGCGGCGGCTTGGATGGACCAGGGCGTCGGCGGCGGCATACCAGGGCCGGACATCGGCCTGCCATCCGTCGGAAAGATGTATGTGGTCGTCCCGGGTGATGATCTCCCTGGTTTCGTCCAGGATGGATTTTCCTTCGGGTTCCTCTATGCCGACGAGGAACAGGTGGACTTTCGGATACTCTTTTTCCAGCATCCGGAAGGCCTGGACGAGTTCGTCGATACCCTTGTCCCGGTCCAGCCTGCCGACGAAGATGAAGGCGAAGCCGTCGTCGGGGATTCTGTAGTAATTCCTGATGTCTGCCGCCTTTCGGCTCAAATTTTCCGTCCGGACGTAATGGTTCAGGTCGATTCCCCGCACGTTGCCGTTGCCCAGGACCCGGAGGGGTTTCCGGGTGATCCTGAAGCGGATGAGGTCGTCCCGGATGCCGATTCCCTCGGGAATCACGTGGGTGGCGCAGCAGGCGGTAAGTCGGTCCGTCATCATCAGCAGACGTCGTTTCCAACCCTTTTCATAGGGGAAGATGAGGCCGGTGAAGGTATGGATGCGGACGGGGACGCGGGTCCATCTGGCGGCCATCATGGACAGAAGGCCGGCTTTCGGGGTGATGGAGTGGACCATGTCCGGACGTTCCTTCCGGAAGATGCGGATGAGTTCGAACAGGGATTTCAGGTCGCTGAAGGGCGCTATTTTCCGCGCCATGGGCACGGAAATGGTCCGGACTTTCTCCCGCTTGCGTATGTTTTCCAGTTCCGGCAGCGGCGAGGACAGGGCGATGATTTCGTAACGGGACGACAGGTCCCGGAGAAGACCGCGGCAGAACAGGTCCAGCGAGAGCGGGACCGTGGCGGTGCGTATGATCTTCTTCCGGTCGGCCATTTCCTAGAAGCGATAGACGAGAGCGACGCCGGTGCTCGTGGAGGCAGGGGCGACGGTCAATTGGGCACCCGAAGGGGCGGAAACGGAGATGCTGGGCATCGACTCGGACGCCAGTGCGTCGAAGATACCGAAGGCCCAGATGCCGGCCATACCTATAAGCGCCGTGTTGCGGAGCTTCCGAAGACCTATTTCCTCGCTGTGGAAACTTTCCGGAGCGATGGTGCCTTCCTCTTTGCGCTGCTTGTAGTACAGCGACCGGCAGTGGAAGGTGATGGCTGCTGCGCCCAGGGCGATCTCCGAGCCCAGGAGAGCTGCTCCCTTGAAGGTGTGGCCCTTGTAGAGCTGGCCGGCGCCCGGAACGACAACGTTCATCAGGGCCGCCGCCGTCTTGCTGCGCTCATCGTGTCCGAATCGGTCGAATACGGCATCCGAATTCGTTTCGGAAACGGCGTACAACTGGTAATACTCGAAGTGTGGATCGCCGCCGGTGTTATAATCCACGGCGGAATGCACGTCCACCCGCTGTGCCAGCACCGTGCCGGTATGTCCTTCGAACGGAAAGACGATCCGATAGGTGTACGGCTCTCCCGGTCCGTTGGCAAGGCTGTCCAGCGCCATCGAGTCCGGACTGACACCGTGCCGGTCCCCGAGATATTTCAGAAGGGGATGGAACCGCCCTTCATCAAGACGTGTCAGGTTGTTGTCTTCCGTCTTGAATACTTTGAACACGTACGAGGAGTTCGTACGTTTCCCATTCATGTAGGATTCGCCTTTACGGGCCCACTCGGGAAGAGATCCGGCCGAGGCGCAGACGAGTCCCGTCGTCAGGAACACCGCCAGTATCAGGAAATAACGAAAAATCCGCATTCTATATGAATGAAATGATGATTAATTAAACTTACAAAAATATGAATTATTCCTTAATTCCGCAACACTATAATTTAACTTTATTTATAAGTTCCTGAGCAACAAAAAGTTGCCCAGGATTTTGCCATGTCAGAATTTTCACTTATCTTAGTGTTGCAAAAAGAAAACAAGC
>Ga0256404_1006130_pt1 | contig 20298 bp, 11 predicted proteins | sample RumenRJG_01DNA_FD_185990 | JGI IMG/M metagenome (GOLD analysis project Ga0256404, IMG submission 185990) | Bovine rumen microbial communities from Lethbridge, Alberta, Canada - RJG_01 | ecosystem: Host-associated > Mammals > Digestive system > Stomach > Rumen | place: Canada: Alberta | collected...
ACGTCTGGAATCGAAAAACCATGCATCTATTTTACCAGATATAGACTTAGGACTCAGTAGATTTCCCATATTTATGGGCTTTTTATGAATGGATATCATCCGTTCAGCAAACACTATTTAACAATCCCTCTGAATAAACCGCAAAATCTGTTCTTATAATTGGATTATTGCATTGCTTAATAGTATTGTTTCTTTCTTCTGCTATATATATCAGTTCTTTTGTAGGAACGCGGTCTTTTTTCTTTGAATTGCAAGATGAACACGACAGAACAAAGTTCCATATCTTATCATCCTTAACAAATGACCATGGTATTAAATGATCAACATGCACTCCACGCGTAAGCTTTTTTCCACAGTAAAAGCAATTACAGACCTCAAATTCTTGGCGGAGTATTTCACGATAAATAGATAAATCTGCTCTTCTAGGTGTAGACAATTCCAATTTATCAATAACCTTGACTAAAACATCGTCGGAATTAATCCGCTCCATAAATCTGGCCCATGAATAGTAGTTCAGTTTCTCAATTTCCATTTTATACTTGAGTAAAAAGTCGTATGCTTTATAGCTCAAATATAATCCATCTTCGATTAATGAAAACCCATATAATGCCCCACCAAAATCCTCATATAATGCTCCAATAACACACTTTTTACATTCGGCAGTAACACTCTTAACAATTTTTGCTTTTTGTTTTTCATCTATTGAATCATATTCAAAATGTACTAGAATTTGATTTTCCGATACAGCCTTCTTTAATATGGTTTCAACCTTTGACAATTCAGATCTCGAATCTTTTCGCATCTGTCTTAAATCATATTTAACTATGAGATTCCAGTAGTTTTCCGCAAACTTTCCAAATATGTCAGCATATGAAATAAAGAAACCTTTTTCTGTATTATTTCCGTTGAACAAATTATCTAGAATTGACTTAATAAGTCCAAATTTATATGTGTTGCGCTTCATACTTGAGTCCGAAAACACATAATTAAACAATGACCAATACTTGTCATCATTAACATCTGTATCTTTCAATACACCATATTTAAGATTCCATCCTGCCATTTACCAAATCTCCAACTGTATATCTGAAAAGTTGTTGATTTATACCCAATTTACTATTAGTAGGTAACCAACCTTTTAATTTGTTATGATAGGCTCCGCAATGTTGTAATTATTAATAAAGAGTATACCACTAGGCAAATATGCCGGATAGCAAGTAACATCTAATGCCTGTCACCAGTAATCTTAACAGTAAATCTATCTTCGAAATGATGTTGATGAATCCAATCCCATACTTCAGGTGTTATATCACTTAAAGACAAAACATTTCTGTCTGCCATTTTCTCAAAAAACCTTAGGATTGACTGCTTTAGATTCAAATCCTTTATCAACTCATCAGTTATCTTTTTGTATTGTTTTATTTTAATTAATACTTCTTTGTTCCCCGGTCGCATATTCGCCTTAATATCATTATAAAGCCCTACTAATGTATTATACCTTTGCGAATTTTCAATAAGAATATTCAAGGTCTCAACAATGCTCCTCGAGGTCTCAATTTCCTTTTGTAGGTATCTTCTCCATATTTCATTGATACCCTCTTGTTCTTTTTTTACATTCTTTATGATAAGCCCATACTTATTGGATTTATAGTCCGCATTTTTCAATACATCTTCTTTTACTTCAATCAGCAAGTTAAGGATATCCGAAACCTCATTTCCTGATATAAGCCCTATTTTTCTCATATTCTTCGCATCTTGAAACACTTTTATAATATCCTTTTGCGAATCCTGAATTTTCGAGAATAACGCTTTTGCATCAGACAATACATCAGAAAGGTTCTCATTGCGGCCATATGCGTCACCAAGCCTAATAGATTCGTCAATTTCATCAATAAGTGTCATTGTTCACCTCCTGGCCAACAGAGATCAATTTATTCAAGTATGTTTGTATAGATGTTCGTATTCTTTCAATCTGATCATTAACAGAAACATCCATCCCTGACCTAAATTTTTCATTTTTCTCATTTACTAATTGATCAAAATATTGGAGCTCTTCGTAGATGCAAGTAATATGATCAAACGGATTTCTGGCAAGAGCATTTAGCCTTTCATGTCCAGATTCATACGTCAGTATTTCATCTAAGATAGTCATTTCCGCCACAAAGTCTTTAGCCATCTTTAATGATGAAATACTGCCTAATGTCGGTATTTTCTTTTCGTCATATGATAGATTTCTTCTATCCGTTAAATATTTCAGGTATTGTACAATTCTTTGCAAGGTCTGCTCGACTTGATCAATATCCGAATACTTTGGTATCTTTCTACTAAAATATGTAGTATATCCCTTAACCATCTTCAATTCTGAAGAGATTAAATTGTTCATATTTCTTGAAACTATTCCCACGATTTGAGGAGCCTTATACCAATACTCTTGTTTGTTCTTTTTATCATAGAGTGCAGCATATTTCGTTAAATCCCAGCCGGAGTCAATAACACTATTCAACGCAGATAATAGTTTATATGCATCGACAAAAGTGTATTTTTTATCGTTAACGTCTGCTGTACCGATGACATTGGAAAAAAATCTACAAACTCGATCAGGGTATTCATCTATTTCATGAGACGGCAGTATACTAATTATTTCGTTGTATAGTGTATTCCAATTATCACTGTGTAGATTGCTATGGTCATTTTTGCCGTTAAACATTTCAATTAAAATATTTTCTGGTCTTGCGGTGTTATTAATTCCACCATTAAATACCTTTACGCAATATACGGATGCCAATAAAACTTCATGATATGGCACTGTTGCTTCATACGGTGCAGTAACCAGTCTTAATATTTCATTTCGGTGTTTTAATAGCCATGTTTTTGCTATGTTGTAATAGTCCAGCCCTGATTCGAAATTCCAAGAATTATTTCCATGATACTTGTATTCAAGCATCGCATAAAGCAAATATTCGCTTTCCCTATTTCTTCTTATAAGCAGACCATCTACACGAGTTGTTCCTGTTTGTCCTTCAATATTAACGAATTTAATTTGATTATAATAAGCTTCCACTATAGAATGCGGAACTTCTTCTACATCCCATTCCATATTACCATAGATAAAAGTACAAATGATTCTTCTGAGTTCTGCCGCATATGCCAGCTTGACTTCTGCATCCTTGGCCCATTCTCCTATTGATTTCCTAATATTCAGATAAACATCTTCTTTTCCGCGGCCTACATTTTGCGCGCTTGTTTCACCAGTTGGTACAGGCTCCGGAATCGTAGGAGCGGGTTCCTTTATCGATATTTGTGGTCCAGTGGGAGCGTCAATGATTTCACTTCCAGAATATGCTCTAAACTGCTCAAGTCTCATATCGATGCCGAATGCATCGAATATTTCTTTATCCAATCCGCCTACAGTGTTATTCCTTACTTCTGTAGTTGCGTCTCCCCAAATTCTAAGAAGTAATGATCTTTTTTTTGCGTCCGGCCCGTTAACACGTGTATCATTAATGATTGTGTACACAGGTTTTTTAAAATCGTTAAGTGACGTAATTGAATCATTCTTAAATGCCGACTCATTATCCAGAAAATCTTCCGGAGAAGTATAGTATAGATTTAAAATCGGATATAGAACATCAAGAATAAATCTTCTCGGGGTCTTGCTGAAACTATCGAGTTTTTCATACATATTACTAATTGCTGTCCTGTTAAAAGGAAATATGCTCATTTCTTTTCCAAAACATACTTCCCGGGCAAAATTGTAATGTATGGGTGCAATGGGTAATTCTGCTTCGTCACAGTCATATTCTTTGTCCCATGTTTTAATATCCTCTTCAGTAATCATGCATGCGTTAATATACTTTGCGGCAAATTCGGTCAAGCGGCTCGGGTCTCCAAACAATGACTCTTCCCTAATATATACCTCAGCTCCAACATCTTTTACACGATCACGCAAACTATCATTGAGTCTGTTTTTGTAAAAGTCATTTGTTGAACCTACAACTGAAGCAAGTCTGCAGTACTCTTCATTTCCTTCAGCTTCATGATTTGCAACTAATACATCCATCAGTGCAAGATCAATACCGGTAAATGCATTTATATCTTCAATAAATAAGGTTAATCTCATACCCGCTTCTTTAAGCTTGGTCCGCAAACTCCAAAACAACTGCTTAAAATCTGAAGTAGTTAGTTTTAAGCTTCTCTGGATTACTTCATCCACCTTGGAATTCATGTATTCTGCTAAGCTTTTCCTAAGCTTTGGATTCTTAAGGAGTTTTCTAGCAATTTGGCAGGTATATTCGTCTGCTCTCTCTGCCCCGTTCTCTAAATTATTCTTTATATCCATCAGAGAAATACTAAAAGCTTCTTCCGTAAAAACTTCTCCTTCAAAGCCTTTAGACTTGGCGTTGTCAATATTATTCAGTTTTGAACATATACGGTCCAGCGGTCCGTTTTCTTTCATCAAATATTGCTCGAGAATATACTGATTCTTCAAAAAATTAGGAAGCATATTCCTTGTAATGGCGTCAATATACTTCGGCTTGATATTCTTTTCTTTTTCATTTTCAATGACGAGGGTAAAATTAAAATTAATGGTTTTCTTTAGCTCATTTCCAGATATGGCGCTTTGTGCATTTTTTACTTTTTCAAGTTCATTCTTTCGGATCTCTTCTGGAAACACATTTGATTTCAATAATTGCATTAATGCATCTTGCAGAGTATTATGCGCTTTTGAAATCCAAAGAATCTTTTCAACATCGTCATTAGGACCGTATTCTTTAATGTATTTTTCATATAACCATCTGATCAAATGTGATTTTCCTGATCCATTTTCTCCTAAAATCATTATGGTTTTGTGTTTATCCGGATCAGCAAGCAGTTTTTCTTGAAACAGCCTTTCTTCTGTAATAGGTTGAGTGTCCCCTAACGAAAGGTTTCTAAAGGGTACATGTGTTAATAGGAAATCATGTCTTTCAGGCACTGTCGCCTCAACATTCATGACCTGTTGTATTCTTTTTAAAACCTCTGCCCTTTCCATATTAAGCCCCCAGTATCATCAATTCAGAAAACTCGTTTTTATACCTACTATTAGCGTCATGATCACTAATAATCCATGGATCTAAATCTGAGTCCATAATATGCCATACATCACCACTATCTTTTACTCTTCTTGCATCAATATAGCCTGCGTTTTTCAGTACGCGCATTGCCATAGAGAACGCCAGATTTAAATGATTATTATGAATCATTGTCTCAAATAATGGGCAATCTCTGACAAGCTGATCCATTATCATCCTTACCGGCAGATAAACGTTCTTTTCAAATTCTTGCTCCTCCAACCATTGGCGAAGATAATTATGACAAGAAAACAAAACCGCTCCTCTTCTATAATTTTGGAAAGATAAAAACCCCAAATCAACCATCCAAAATCTAAACCCCAATGCGTAGGATTTATTAACTTCAATTTTTAATTCGTCAATAATATACGCAGCCAAAGCCTGGCTGGTATCTTGCGAAAAAATATAGTAGTCCTCTTTATTCATGTACCATTCCGCTATTTTTGCGAATTTAGTCGTTTTATCCTTGAACACACTGTTCGCAACCTGCATCCTGAACTGGGAGAATTTCTCCAGTTTGCTATTATCCAATTCACATCTGACTTTCCCGTTTTGTTCTGTGATAAACTCACAGTCACAAGCAAATTTAAAAACCTGATTAAACTGTTCCTGCGAAAACTTGTCATTATTGTTTAACGTTATTGCCTTTTGGATCATCTCTCGATCATCTTGAATAAGCGCCATTTTACAAATACTGAACACCATTTCTGGCATACACTCCTGCCTAAGCCCATCCGCGATTTTCATAAATACTCCCCTCCAATCATATTATCTAGAGGCACATTATAATTAGCTAATTCCTTAAGTGTTTTTTCTTCACTGTTTATTCTTAAAGATGATTTCCCCACAAAAACAATTGGGGTACTATCACTTGCAAGTGATTTTCCGACATTATAGAGTTCATTATTCTTTACATCATCTTCTGATAAAAAAAATACGATCGGACCGCCAATCCAACCTGGATCAATTAAATAGAATTCGTCATATGTAAGAAGAAGATAATTAGCCCTGTCAAAATCATTTAGCTTTTTCAAAACACTAAAATCCCATTTCTTCTGTATAAAGCATTCAACACCGTAGCGAACCAACAATTCAACTAACTGATGACCCTTTTCTTCATCTAATTTATCTCGGTATGTAATAAAAGATACTCCGCGCAAGCAAATGTTGTTCATGAAATAATTATCATAAAATAGCGAGCAGCACGCGCTTTTTGTCAGCTCAAGATGATCCCCTTCAATATTTTTGAGGGTTGCCGGTATCATCCTCTTTTTGGCTCTGCAGTAGGGGCAACCTGAGCATAAGTCCGGTGCATATGGAAACTCTTGAGTAAAGAATGTCGAGAAGCATTCGTCCTTATAGTATTTCAGCATCGTATAAACTGAATACTGGTTATCATTGATTGCCTGCCTCTCTTCTTCCCTAAATGTTGCAATATACTCCTCTAACCGTGTTTTATCTTCAAGAACGGAAATATTATTAAGCGATACTTCAATCTCGTACTCCATGTTATTAATGAATTGCAGATCTACAATGTCTATTATTCCCTCTCTATATAACAATAACACTGCATCCTTATTCCAGTTCGCATGCTGTTTTCCTATCAAATTCCCCTTCATATCTTCGGGAACAGAATCCATCCTAATACGAATCCGATCTGCCGAAACTCTTTTTGCTGATTTATATAAAGCCTCCCATCTTTCAGACAGCCTTTTTTCTGTAAGCAAGGCTGTGTCGGTTAACTTTTTGACAATTTTATCATCCTGCTCATAACAGTAAAGCCAGAAATTTAAAGCTGAATATCCATCTCTTCCAGCCCTGCCAACCTCTTGATAATATCTGCTGACAGATTCTGGAATATACGTTGTAATAATAGTTCTAATATCAGGTTTATCCACTCCCATGCCAAATGCTGAAGTTGCCACAATAATGTCGAGGTTATCGTTATTCCATTCGTTAATTATCCTCTTTCTGCTTTCATTGGTCGTATTCCCGGTAAACAGGTCAATTCTGCTATAACCATAGCCTTGTATCATGTCATAGTACTGTTCAGCAATGGCAGGCGTCGCTGTGTAAATAATCATTGGCTTTGGTGCCTGATCCACAATTGTTTTAATATGCATTCTACGTTCTTCTTCTGAAGAGCATTCATGCGCATAATACTCAAATTCCGGTCGCAGTTCATCCGCCCGGTATTCTATCAATCCATTTTTTCCAAACAAGCGAATAATCGTTTTTTTGTCATATTCAGTAATTGTAGCTGAAAGCAAAATGGTTTTAATACCAACTGGTGAAATTGCCTGTAACTCATTCCTCAATGACGGAAGCAGTTGAAATTCTGGCCTGAACTTCATCCCCCAGCTCACTACCAAATGAACTTCATCGATAATAAGAGCACTTATTTTCCCTTTTTCCCCGGCTCTCAACACATTATTCTTAAATTCTTTTGCTAATAAAGCTTCAGGCGAAACAAACAGCAAAGACAGTCTGTTGTTTTCTAATTCTTCATATATGATTCTTTTTCCATCATTTCCCAAATTCGAGTAATAAGCCCTTACAGTTTTTGAAAAGCCGTCTACCTTTGTAAATATTTCACTAGCACTTCTTTCATGGTTGATCGCTAAAGCAATTGTCGGGACCACTACAATAATGCAACCACTATTCAGCTCAGAAATTGCAAGAAACTGCCAGGAAAAACTCTTGCCTGCACCGGTTGGAAGACATGCGAGTAACGTTTGATTGTATTTTAAATTACATATGAAATACATCAGCATTTTTTGTTGCAATGAAATAAAAGAAGGATAATTGAAATATCTTAATACCGCGCCATTAGATATTGACGTAGGGTTGCTCTTTCGCTTTTCAAATCGATAATTTGATTTCAAATCTGGAACATTGACAATCATTTCCTTCTTAATGTTAATTTCATATGCTCCGTTATCTGTCATTACAAATCCAAACCGCTTTTTATATGGCAGAATCTTTTCATACATCTCCCTACTAATGAATATTGGGCTATTAAAATAGCCCAATACCTGTCTGAGATGTGTACAGAAATCAAAAAACTGATCTCGTTCGCACGATTTTATACATCGAAGCAATGGTGAATACTTCGATCTTGAATAATAATCCTGTTTAGCAGCAATTGCCTTTATCTTATTTAGAGCGATGAAATAGTTTTCTTTTCCCTGCAAATAGTTACTCAATATCTCTAATTCTTTCATTATCACACCATTCATTGATTTTCACTGCCATCCTCCAGCTCCTTTACCTCAGATGGCCTGCTTTTTATACTTCAATATAAAGGATTGAATCAATTACTGGCTTGCTATTACAAACCGCTGCCTCGATAGCCTTTCCCATGGTTATCAAAGTATTATATGGATAGCATACCGTATGTTTTATAATCTCATGATTAATCCGACGCTTATATAAATAATCGAGTAATTCCTTTTGTTTTAAGAATGAACCAGAAATGCTCTTAGCTGATAAACTTGACTGTTTTAGAGCATTATTTACACAATCTTCCCATGAATCATCATCATATATGTCGCCATACCCTTTTGTTTCTTCAATACTTGTTATTGGCTTTATTTCTTCATTCTCCAGCTGTATGAGAATATCATTCTCGTTAAGTGTTTCCGTCCCAAACAGCTTAAATGAGGTAATTATTTGCTGCTCATTCAGATATTTCTTTATAAAGCGATATCGCTGCGGGTCCAACCCTTGTTTTATTAATTCTCGTTGGTTGATTTCTATATTCCATACAAATACAAATCCACCCCAGCGTACATCTTCTCCTATTGCTCCGGCCAAAAAGCGTCCCCTTTGTTTTCGGTCCAATTGATTCATGAGAGCTTTATATAAATGATGATTAGGCGAAAAATACTCGATAGAATCATTTTCCAGCGCTAATGCTTTTCTGAATGTTCCCTTTGACCTTTTCAGATCAAAAGCCTCAAAGAATAAATCCATTTGGCGTATGTGCTTCATGTCATTATTCAAGTCTATGGATACAATCCCTGTTTTCAAATTGCGTGCTGCATTCATTCCAGATTGATTTATCCAATATATAAAACTATCCTCGGTCTTCCTTTCACTTTCCTCTTTAAATGCATTGGCCACTTTCTGAATATAGGCCATTTCATTTGCATCATTTTCATTCGCTGTTTTAAAGTAGATTTCTGATTCAACATCTTCTTTCATTTTATATACAAGCTCTTCAATGTTCTTTTGTGCATGTGATAGTCCGAACATAGGGTCGTTTATAAATGCATCAGCTATCATATTTTGTAATTCATCAAATATGATCTCCAAGCCGCAAAGAGATGTGTTAAAAACCTGCAACGAATTCTTATATATGTTAAAGATGGTCTCCTCAACAGTGTCATTTGCATAAATGACAATTGATTCAACACCTCTATTAACATCTCTTCCTATTCGGTCCAGTCTGCCAATCCTTTGCTCCATCACTGCAGGAGACCACGACAGATCAAAGTGTATTATCAAATCTGCTTTTTGAAAATTGCGGCCTTCTCCCCCTGATTTATCACAAACTATAAATCTGCAATTTTCGTCATTCTGAAATCTACGGGCCGCTGTTTGAACTTCCATCCTGGACATCTCAGAATTAAACATTACTGTGCTATCATTCCCATACAGTGCCCCCATCAGACCAAAAATCACTTTTACGGTTTCTTTAAAGTTCGAAAATATCAGTATTTTTTTTTTGCTACTCATTCTAATTGCTTCTATTAAACATCCGTATCGGGTTCTGTAACTTGAATACCCTCTTTTTAATCTCTGCACCTCCAGATCACAGGATTTTTTCCATTTTAAAATTAAAGTATAGATTTCCTTTTTATCATCTCCTGATAGTTCCATATTGGTAAAGTACGGTAATAATGCATGCGGGGAGCTATGCATCGCTTCAAGTACAGTAATCCATTTATTCTTGTTTTTATCATTTATATGATTATCCATTAATGAAAGGAGGGAATCATAAAGATTACTCTCGTATATATCTAAATCTGCCCCTTCCATATTATATGTGAAGATTTGTCCAAGGCTGCGCTGAATACTTGCCTCTTGAATATCTGCACGCCTATGTCTTATAACATTCGCTTCAATGACATACTTTTTATGCAGGTACTCCATTGCAAGTTTTACTGCATATAAACCGTTATCATCAGCTTCTATCATAATTGCTTGTATGGCTTTGTTAAGATAATTATCATTTAATTCCTTGTTCAGTTCCTGTAACCGTTCAACAAATGAATCTCTCATATCCATTTGATCATAAAATGCTATATCACTTTTTAAGTCAAAAAGCTCGCCGGTTACAATACTCTGTAATCCCATCAGCTTCTTGAACTGCTCAGCATTTATTTTCTTGAAGCGCGCAGGCTCCACCAGCTTAAACAGACGAAGATACTCTATGCCATCACGGACAATCGGTGTTGCGCTTAATAAAATGACATTTCGAATTCTGCAACAAGCAGCATGTAATGAATTGTAATATGGTCCATTAAGAATCTTATGTGCTTCATCTATAATGATCATATCCCAATCCATTTCTTCAATTTCATACCTGTATTGATGGTATTCCCCATATGAAATTATAAATACAGATGCATGTGTTTTCTTATACCTGATTCTATTAAAAGAGAAAATCTCTGCTTCGATTCCAAACCGTTCGTTTGTTTCATTAAACCACTGGTATTCCAATGTACTGGGTACCACAATCACACATCTAAACTTTTTGTTTTTTCGAATATAGTATTTTAATATTGATAACGCTTCAATTGTTTTACCTAATCCAACTTCATCGGCGAGCATTACCCTTGTCCTATTTCCCTTTGTTGCCTTTAGAACTGTGTCTATCTGATGAGGATACAGGTATATGCGTGTATTGACTAACAGATTAATAATGTTCTCATAGCTATTGATATAAGCTCTTCTTTTACTCAAAAACTGGCGTACAAAGAAAAGCTTACTATCCATACTTTTGAAGCTGACAGCTTCATCCTTTGCATTATTTTTTATATTATAAAAATCTATAATCAGCTCTGATTCCGGAATGATTTTGTATATAAACTTAGCTTTATCGACATACCTGCAATAATATTTTACTAGACCAGTATGTCCCGTTCCGGATTCACAGATAATCGTTATATCGGTATCTTTCCACCTTCCATTAACAGGACAATTTATTGATGCCCGTTTTACATCTGCGATTGCAAATACTTTTTGTTTTGTACTAAGAACCTGCAACTTATTATTAACAAGCTGTTTATCATAAAATACAACATCTATATCATTTGTTTCTTTAAAGACCTGCTTTACTTTGCCCAGTACATATATGGTCACTGTTTTTTTTGAGATCGGACATGACACATACATTCCTTCAGAAATCATCTTATACCTCGTCGTCCAACATGTTTTAGTCAGTGTATTTGATTGTTTCCGTATAAACCTCTTCGCAATTACAATCTCTTATATTAATGTTTAAACCAGCCGCTTCATATGAATAGGTAAACTCTATTATTGTTCCACTAATTGAAAAAGGGACATACATTTCTATCTTACTAATAGAGCTATTCTTTATATCCTTAATTCGAATAATGTGACAGTTGTTGAAATCGTTTTTATTAATAAACGATATCTTTCCCTCCTTAGAACTGAGCTCCGAACGGAAATCATCATACTCAACTGAATATAAGCCAATGTTCCTTTGAATTCTGTCCCGTAGTTTATGATTAACTATGTAATTGTAATATGCGTTTCCCCGGGATACCATAGCTTCAAAATATGGTTCTGTTTTTATCGATATATACATATCACGAGCCAATTCGCCTAAGTAGCGTTCCATAATCCTATTACTTAACGATCGGTCTAAAAAAACGGATACAATATCATCCTTCTCGAGGTTATTACTGATCTGCCCAATTAGTTTTCTGATAATTATCCTGTAACTATCCGCGAGTTCTTTGGATATTTCCTCCGTATACCATGTCTTTTGAATTTCGATCCTGTTTCCAAATAATTCTACATATGCAATATTACCGACAAACTCAATCTGGTCATGAATAGCATCTATAAGTTTTTTTACTGATTCATGATTGCATGTCATACCCCCGTTATAAAGATCTTCTTCATATTCTTGCACCTTTTCCTGCGCCGATTCCAATTCCCGATGGTTGGGAAATTCACTTATAAAAAGATCAAGTATATGTTTCGCTGTAATTAATCTTTCAGATTCTTCTTTCTCAAGGTGTTCTGTTTGATGAAGCATCTCTATAGGTGTTTCTCTTTCAAACCCCTCATAAATATACATCTCGGCCTTATCATCACCGCATATTATCCTATATACCCTTTTTTGACTAACCCGAACTCTGCTAATAAAGCTATATGCATAATACGTTAGTGCCGTTTCCTTGTTAACATTACCTATAACCGAGTCTTTATCTGAAGTAATGAATTTTTCTGTTTTTCTGTTTATTTCTTCCAGGTTAACTTCTCTATCCCTAAATACATAGCCATCATAGGTGCTGATCCATACTTGTTTTCCTATATAAACCCCACTACTGTGATCCATTTGCTAACACCCTCTCTAAAACACAAGAATTTTGATTATGGTTAACACGGCGTCCTTAGATTCAGCTATACAAAACACTTTCGCTTTATTTTTGGACAGGTAGTTTTCGTAGTAGTCTTTTCTTTGAGCAGAATACATATGCTCCCAGTATTCTACCCACCAGGGATCTTTGACATATGCAACACGTCTTTCATTTGTACCCCAAAACAGAAAATCAATTTTCTTTCCTTTGTCTATAATTCCAACCTGTCTGATCCGAATGATTCCATATGATACTCCGGCCATAGTCATCATTATTCTTCTTGCATATGATGCCTTATTTAACATTATCTTTAAGAACTCCGGGTATTCCTTTTTCAGGCATTCATTGCTTGTAATAAAAAGGTCCCTATATAGCGGATGCTTTGAAATAGTATCAACTTCTGTAATGTAACCAATTCTCCACTTAGTACTAAGTTCCCCATTTTCTTCTGTTTTTGCAATTTTCAATATTTTCTGATATGTCAGTTCAAGTACGTATAGGTAATACTTCTGCTTACTTACCATTTCACTGGCCAAAAGCACTAATTCTTTCACCCGCTATACCTCATTGTCTTTAAAACGAGATTCATCATAGTATTTCATCAAACAGTCCGCATAGAAATTACAGTTTTCACATACTTTTATATGCGGCCGGTTGGCTAGTTCGAGAAGGACATCATCATTCGCCATATAGCTAATAACTTTTTGCGCCGATTCATCCTCAAAACGCATGCTATCATCCCATTTTGCAATCAAAAAATTCTTCTTTCTTCTTTTATGTGTCTCTGACTGTTTATAATTTCTAATATGATATTGTTTGCAATAATTCAGTCTTTTTTTTACATCTCGCTTAACAGTTCTTTTAACATCTTCAAATATAACCAGATCGTAATTCGGGAACATTGAAATGAACAATTCTATATACTGTTCTATTCTTTTATCTACAGATATTTGTGCCAATCTCTCATCTTCTAAAATCACTTGTGTAATTAAGTTCGTCAAATAATACCTGACCTGAAATTCATTTTGGTAGGCAATTGTCTCACCCAATACCCTTGATAAAAAGAACTTGTATTTACAAATTGCAAAGATCTCCCTTTGTGCAATTGTAAGGCTGCTATAATCAAATGTCTTTTTACTCGTTTCATTTGTCAGGTTTTCTAAGTGAACATCTGAATTGCCTTCTATGGTTTTCTTTTTTAGTTTTAATAGGTCAAGAATATAATATGCCCGCTGCTTTTCACTATTCTGATCTAGCACATAGCTAAAAACGATCCTTTTCCTAAAAAAGAAAGTCCCATAGAATAATGAATACTTCAAAAAATTGGCTCGTTCCTTATTGCATATTGCATTTGCATTCATTGAGCTTTCCAGTTTGCAGTCATACTCATTAAATACAACTTCAGACAATGGCCATGGAAGATCGTTGTTCATTTTTTTGGTCATGTTTTTCATAGACAGTAACGCAAAGTGATACTCCCTAGCTCTTGTCTTATCTGCCAATAATACTGCACCATCTAATTGTTCAAAATTTCTCACAATCCAATTTGATGTGTCATCATTATTTTTTTGATGCAGATAGAACATCAGCGCGTTTTTGATATCGTAGTAGTCTCCTACAACATTATCATTTAATCCCAATGATTCCAGCACCCCTTCTGCTAATTGCACTTCCATCCTGTGAACAATAGCAGCATTACTAAGCGGTACTGATAGGATTTCCATCATGGCTTTAAAATGCTCTCCATAATTAATCTGATCACTTTTATGATTAAATATTTTTTTTGAAATTCCATTAATCAGTTTTATATATTCTATGAATCTGTCTATATCCTCTATTTCCCGTGAAAAATAACAAATTGACTTCAAATCTGATAACCCCGGGTTTCTATTTATAAAGGCAATTTCATTCTTTAAATGTGTAAGTCTATCTATGATTTCTTCAACCTTCTCAAGACCTTCAATATACAGGATAATATCATCATAAATCTCCGAAATATCGCCGCCTACTTCATCCTCAAGCATGCCTGAAACGGTACATTCTCTCAGTGATGAGGGGATAATCTTCATCTGCGAGTTTTCAAAATCCCACATGTTATAAATGCTTAATATGAATTGTCCAATAGGATATGAGAGAAAAGGTTTTGCCTCAAAGTGTTCAGGAAAATAATTCTTTAATATTTTATTGGTTTCCTCATTACTTACTGCATAATACTGAGTTCGCATTTTCTCTAGTCGGCATGATGCATTTTGGAATACAGGTCTGACTTCTCCCACAGCAAAAGAACTAATATTCTCATACACTATTTTAGAAGAATTCAAGTTCTCGGTTGATAATCTCCCTGAAAATACTTTTGCAATCTCTCTTCCTGTTTGACTACCGTCACTTATGTTAAAGTTCTTTACATTTTTGAAGTCTTCATTCATCCATGAGTAAACTTCCCTCCAAGTACCATATACTTGAGGTAGCTTTTCCACATAATGGATTAAAAAAATAATGTTTATGCCTGCGTTCTCAATTGCCCTTATCATTAACAGAATCTCCGGAGTAAATTTATGTACCCCGTGAATAATGATCGTATCAGTATCAATGGAGTCAATTTTATTGATAAGATTGATCACGTATTCCACTCTAGGCAGTACAGCCTTATCAACAGATGTATTTGAATAATCATCTGGTCTTCTTTCTTTGATCTTATCAAGAATAGTTTTTTTATATTCAATCAGGCAATTTTCAGCTTCCTGCAGTGTTTTCAGTTGTTTCTTAATGCTTCGATTTTCATTTGCGCGCTTTCTTAACAGATACTCCGCTTCAAAGATGATGGTTTCCTTTATTACCTGCTTAACATCTTTTGACGATTTATTAATTGCCTGTTCTATTATTGATTTATATTTAGGATAAACTGCACTAAAAACCTTAAACAGTTCACCTTGCTCTTTACTTACGGGTTCAATTCTAAAAAGGCTTTCAGGTGTAGCCTCAAGAAAGAGGAGATATCTGATCGAAGCAACAACTTCTCCAATACTGTTCTGGAAAGATGTTCTCAAATCTTTATCCCGGATTATGTTTCTAATTTCATGGGACACATCAAGAAATAGCTGCACATCAAATCTGGCATTGTCAGTAACCTCTCCAACCAATGATTTGTTTAAATCATTAATTGAACGAATAATATTAAACTCTTTTCTCCCATAGTATTCGACCATACCCTGATGTAATGTATCAGATGCACAAAACTGAGGATATTTATTAATCATATTCCAAATTGTTTTATCCTTATCCATTTTTAAAGGATTTGCATATGTATATATCTCTCGCATAGGTTAATCCCCAATTTCCAGCATTGCCTTCCAGTTTCCCATGGCTTTATTATTACTATTTGATTCGTCCACATAATAAGACAAAGATTTTTTTGCTCTAGTCATAGCTACATACAGAATACGCACTTCTTCTCTTCTGCGGTCATCACGTTCTGTTTGCTTAAATTCATAATAATAATTATTAACGAAGGGTTTATCAGAATAGTCTTCACCCTTCACGGAATATCCCACTTTTTTGCTTATATAAATAATATCTACATCACCTTTTGTTTTTGAACCTGCCACATCATATAAGCAAAAAGGCAGAATAACGTGATCATACTCTAAGCCCTTTGCCTTATGGACTGTTGTACAAAGCGGAACACTTGTATTAGTGGTGCTGATTAAGCTTTCACGCTCATCTTCCTCCTGCTTTGTTAAAATCATCATTTCTAAATAATCAATCAGAGAATTTAAGGTCAGATAATCTGTATTTGACAACAGAGAAATCTTTTCGAATATTTGATTAAGGTTTTCCAGATAGTACTTTTTATTTGCCAGTTGTTCTTCTTTTGTCCCCCCTACCTTGCATGCAAAAATTGACCAGGGCTTTGCATCATCAACAAGGTCTCGCACAACCTTTAATACAGGTTCGAGTCTGAGTCTCCTAATATATTCGTTCCATTTCTTTAATGATTTTGGCGTATTCTTCAAAAAATAATGCAGCTTATCCGTGTGGGGCAAAGAATCAATTTCTATCTTATCTAACGTCTCTGATACATAAGATGTTGTAAATAGTCCGTAAATATCTTTAGGACTCTGGTGATATTTCAAAGCATGCAGTAATTTGAGCAAGTCCAATGCAGGCTCACTTTTATATAAGCTCCCACCCACTGAAGTCTCGACTCTCAAATTCGCGCTATTACATATCTCTTTAAACTTCAGAACCTGATAATTAGTTCTTACAAGAACAGCAATTCTGTCGTTAGGGAAAACCTTTTGTAATATCTGTATGTCCTCAATGATCTTTCGGTTTCGGTCATCTTCAGATACATATATTTTTTTATAATAATTATCGGAATTGTTATACTCCTGTGTTCCGATTAGTAAATCACGGTCGCTATATTCAATATCACCTTTTTTATCCCATGACAAAAAAGTCTTGTTCATTCTCCTTAACAGCAATTTGTCCGTTCGATAATTCTTTTTAAGTTCGATCTCTCTTACACTTGAGTTTATTTCCTTCTTCAGCCGATCAAACGCAGCATCATCTGCACCACGAAATCTATAGATGCACTGTTTCGTATCTCCAACTACAAAAAGCTTAAAACCCAGTGCTTTCTTAAATCTTGTGATCAACCCTATTTGCACATCATCTGTATCTTGAAACTCATCCACGAATAGATAGTCTATTAATCCTTCAGAGCTTTCTAATCCACTTGCTAATGCATTTAACTGTAACAATATGTCACTTAGAGCCATTTTATTATTTTCCTTACAGTTAAGCTGATATGACTCCTTTGCCTTTGTGATCACAGGAAGCAGTTCGCTAAATCGCATTCTTCCATTTATAGAGTCTTCTTTTCCAAAATCGATTTCATGGTCATTGACAATATCAATGTTTTTATTCTCGATTTGTGATATAAAGGACTCAATTCTGTTCTCCAGTTGATATAGCGGAATATTTGTATTTATGCCATTTGAAGAAGTAATGTACTCATTTAGTGCATCATGAATTCGTCTATTTTTCTCATAATTACTCCCAGAAATAGTAAAGTTCGTTCCAAGGCCTATTTTAACTGCGTTTTTCTTTATGATCTCTTTTGCCAACGAATGGATTGTCGAAATATTCATATTTTCAACAGCTTCCATATATTCTAAATATGCGACACTTTTCGTTAATAAAAATCTTTCAAAAAAATAGTTGGCGAGTCTGTCTTTCATTACTCTTGCAGCATCATTAGTAAAAGTTATCATTGCAATTTTGCTTTCTAATTCAGCTGCATTATATTGATGCTTCCAAATCAAATAATTGATCCTTGAAAGCATAGAATATGTTTTTCCTGTTCCTGCACCTGCTGTAACAATAATATCTATAGCATCAGCGTGCTCAACCTTATACTGCTGATAATTAAACAGGCACCTTTCATCAATCAGGGATAAAACGTCGTCATACTGCTCAGATTTCTCACCATTTCGTATTAGAATACTCTTAGAAAGCCCACCTACACGCGCAAAGACAAGGTTTGGCATAGTATCAGCCACTTCACAGAAGGGCTCATACTCATTTAACCCTTCTTCTGCTAATCTATTTTTAACAGTTGCACCAAACCACTTATAATCGCTTTCATTTGCAAAAAACAGAAAAAGCTTGCCTCCGTGAAACCATTCACTGATCAGCTGCTCAAGTATTTCCTTATCAGCATGTTCCGGAAAAGTAATCAGTTTAGAATAATAGTCTACTTTTACCGGTGTGCATCTTGATATATCCTTTTTCTCTTCTTTTGCATCTTTATCAAATTCGGGTGCAAATAGATATGCAGTCTGTTTGACCGCTTCATTTTCAAACCGAACCTGCCCAAATCCGATACCCATCGATTGATACACGAAATCATATATTTTCTCTATTTTTTCATTAAATGCTGTTTCATCTACGAGATCCTCCTCAAGGATCGTCATCTCTTCCATTGAAATTTTATATAGCTTTTTTTCAATGAATTCCTCATGCTTGATATATGGATAGCATACTGCAACAGCAATTAAGGCAGGATCAAGTTCCGAGTTCCGGCCCATCATTTCTATCAGTTTGTTCCTGTACTCGATTGCCTGATTAAATGGCGAGCCTTTAGGCGGGGCATTATAAAACTTGATCAACGTACTATCCGGAACACTTTTTATATTCTTAGCCAAGAATCCCTTAATCTCAATAATAAGAACACCTCTGTTGGGTGTAATCAAGATTATATCCGGTCTTTTAGTCTCTAAAAAATAGTTGTGGAATGACAGGCTATCATGTGGTATAGCCCTCTTGGCCAATGCCCACACCTCTTCTTCAGCTGGTGAATCACCAACAAAATCTTCTATAGGAAATACCATTACCCCTCTCCTTCCACATATGTTATAACCACCAAATCTCGTGCCCTGGTAATGGCCACATATTTTTCGCATTCAACAAGTTTTTCATAGTCAAGGCTGACTTCAAAACTGTTATTGTATATTTGCTTTTGCGTTCCTATATTATTAAAATCTGCAATAATAACAACAGAAAACTCTAGTCCTTTAACTCCGCTTGTTGTACATAGATTTACACCACTGCCCGGATATGGAATTCTATCATCTGTTAATAAGTTCGTTCTAATCTTTTCATATTCCAGTATTGTTTTTATTGCCGACAACTTTTCATATGTCGGCGCCACAACACATATTTCGTCCGGCTTATATTCAGAGATGATTGTTTTGATTCGATCTACAACAACCCTATTTTCGTCCGAGTCAGATTTTGTATCGATTATTTCCGGTTCTGCTCCACTCATGATTGAAATGTATTCTCTGTTTACAGCTCTTGTTAAGTCGTAAAGTTCAAATTGATGGCGGGCATAATCATTGATCTGTTTAGTTGTTCTATAATTTATTCTCAAGTAATGCGTACGCCCTACTATATTCACACCGGTGTCATTCGCCCATGTGTTCAATCTAAAAATGCGTTGATTATTATCACTTAATATGAGTACTCCATTCAGTGCATTCTTTACAGTTGAACAAATGCATCTCAATTTCGGACTTTCCAGGTCCTGTGCTTCATCAATAATAATAGAATCATATACTCTATAAATATTCCCACTTTCAATCAGAGAATTTAAAAGTACAGCCCGGTCTACAAAACTATATACATTTTGCTTTTCTTTTTCCCTGATTACCTTTTCAAAGAACGGCCAAAGAGTTTTCCTTTCTTTTTTAGTAAGCGCACAACCCATTCCGGATCTGTTGGCATTCAGATAGTCATTTTCGCTTTTTATATTCAGTCTTTCTATTACTTCATAATATTCACATTCGAAGAACTCTAAAGATTTTCTCCACTCCCCGGAATAGTATAATTCTCTTATTATCTGTTTAAGACGATTAATATCCACATTTAAATTATATAATACTTTCCCAATTCGCCGTACTATACAAATCGGCGGAATTGATATGATTTAGTGCCTGAACGCCTTGCGTTCGTCAATGGTCCCTTAAAAAACAGCGGTTTTAACGCTTTTTCAGCGTTCTGCG